>ERZ1292625.4528-Hain-H41-01um-R1-4528-length-10354-cov-7_pt1 | contig 10354 bp, 10 predicted proteins | sample MGYA00564400_ERZ1292625 | MGnify/ENA primary metagenome ERZ1292625 (study PRJEB36523, sample SAMEA6512639) | groundwater metagenome | collected 2019-01-08 | study: AquaDiva: Metagenomics assemblies of 32 groundwater samples
ATGTTTGATTTAAAAGTAATCAATGCGGTGTTGGGAGAGTTGGAGGAAGAGCGAGGAATCCCAAGAGAAAAAGTGCTCGAGGCCATTGAGGCCTCTTTGGCGACAGCTTACAAAAAGGAGTATGGCAAACGAGGCCAAATTATTAAAGCCAAATTTAATTTGAGTAATGGCGCAGTGGAAATGTTGCAGGTGAAAATTGTGGTGGACGAGACCAATGTATTTTTGAACAGAGAGTCATACGAAGCGGCTTTGGAAAAGGCGGAAGAAACGAATGACGAGAGAGAACTTTTTAACCCCGAAAAGCACATCCTGGTCGAAGACGCGCGCAAAATAAAAAAAGACGCTCAAATTGGCGACGAAATAATTTTTCCGCTTTTGGACAAAGGTGATTATGGGCGCATAGCCAGTCAGACCGCCAAACAAGTGATTATGCAAAAAATCCGCGAAGCCGAAAGGTTATCGGTTATTGCTGAATTTGGGGAGAGGGAGGGCGACATTGTCGCGGGCACGGTGCAGAGAATCGAGCGCGGCACTATTTTTGTGGATGTGGGCCGAGCGACCGGTATTTTGCCTTACGAAGAACAAATTCCCGGCGAGCGCTATGCTCAAGGCGAAAGGGTGCGCGCCTATCTTTATCGAGTGGAAGATGGCCCCAAAGGAGTAGTCCTTCGTCTGTCGCGTTCGCACCCGAGATTTTTGGTAAAACTTTTTGAAAATGAAACACCCGAACTTTCTTCCAAAGCAGTGGAAATAAAAGCGGTGGCGCGAGAAGCGGGCAGTCGTTCAAAAATAGCCGTCTATTCAAACGATAATCATATTGACCCGGTCGGTTCTTTGGTCGGCCAAAGAGGAGTAAGAGTGGCTACGGTAACCTCCGAACTTGGAGGCGAAAAACTTGATATAATAGAGTGGTCGGAAGACCCGAAGTCGTTTATTGAGGACTCGCTCTCTCCCGCCAAAGTGATTGATGTTGAAATAAATGAAGAAAACAAGCAGGCCATAGTGACCGTTTCCGAAGACCAGCAGTCGTTAGCCATCGGTAAAGGCGGTCAAAATGTGCGCTTGGCGGCCAAACTGACCGGCTGGAGAATAGATATCAAATCGGTCCGAGGCGAGAGTATGGCGAGCGAAGAAGCCCAACCCATAGTCGAGAAAGAATTGGCTCCGACAAAACCGGCCGAGACCTCGGATGTGAGTGATAGAGTGGAAAGTGAATAAATCCGAAACCCGAAGCACTAAATCCGAAACAATATCTAAATGACAGAAATAATCCAAAATTCTAAACAATACGATTTAGAGGGAAGATGTCTTAAATTCGCGAAAGAAGTCAGAATATTTATTAAAAAATTATCCAAAAATATTGGAAATTTTGTATTGGCTTAACCTTGTTGATACAAATGGAGATAAGAACCTGGATAATGAATGTTTAAAGTTAATCAAAGAATGCACAGAACTCATGCCCATCCTTGGCTCCATCCTCCGAAAATCCGAACAAACATGATAGATTATCTTGTTGAAAAGAAATATTTCAGAAACGAAAATCATGCCATCTGGTTTCTATGTTCTTTTGGGATTGCTATCTTTACGATCACTACTTTCCTTAAACCAAGTCAGTATTTATTCTTATTAATACCAGCTATTGTGCATATGCCACCTCTCATAACCTCAAGTATTAGGGTATTTGCACAAAAAGAAAGCAGTTTATACTCTAAAGATTGTATTTGGTTCAATGCTATAATGATATTGATTTATTTAGGATTTTTTATTATTTTAAGATTTTGAATTTGTTTCGGATTTCGAGTTTAGGATTTCGGATTTATTAAAATTATGCTAATTTTAATTGTATGAATTTATGGCATGACATTTCTTCCGGGGAGAAGAATAAAATAAATGTGATTGTGGAGATTAATAAGGGCTCTAAGAATAAGTACGAAATAGATAAAGAGACCGGCCTTATCGCTTTGGATCGAGTGCATCACACTTCTCAAGACACCCCTTTTGATTATGGTTTTGTTCCTCAAACCTTGTGGGAAGACGGCGACCCGCTGGATGTGGTTATTTTAACCACTTACCCCCTCTTGCCCGGTATCCTTGTCGCAGTGCGACCAGTTGCCATTATGGATATGGTCGATGACGGAGAGGAAGATGCCAAAATAATTGCAGTGCCCATGGATGATCCGCGTTGGGAGCATGTGAAGGACTTGGAAGATGTAAACAAACACACCTTGAAAGAGATGGAACACTACTTTTCTACCTACAAAAAACTTCAAAACAAAGAGGTGGAAGTGCGTGGATTTAAAGGAAGAAATGAAGCGGAGGCGGCTTTTGAACAAGGCAAGAGGTTGTATGAGGAGAAGTATGCTAAACTAAAGTAATCCAGTTATGGTTGGTTATAAATTAAGTTAAATTAATCATGAAATTAATAAATAAACATATAAGCAAAATTGGGGCTGTAGCTCTAATTGGCAGTTTTATTCTGCCGCTTGTGGCAATAGCCGAGACATCCACTACCTCTAACAGTGGTCGTGCGACTACCACAAAGTCGCGCGACGACATTAGAGAGCGGTTAGACGAATTGAAGGAGCGAGCCAAAGAACAAAGACAATCAATTAAAGAAGAAGCCAAAGAAAAAAGAGACGAACTAAAAGATATTCGCGATGAGACCAAAGAAAGAACCCAAGCAAATATTAAGAAGCGTCTAGAAAAATTTTTAAGAAATCTTACCAAAAGATTCGATGCCGCCATAGAACGCTTGAGGAAACTTGCCTCGCGTATTGAATCGAGAATTTCAAAAATGGAAGCCGAAGGCAAAAATGTGACCGAAGCCAAAGGACTTCTAGATACGGCAAAGTTAAAAATTAATTTAGCCGCATCGAGTACTGAAGCGCTTAAATTAAAAACCAATGCTCTTTTGGCTACGACTACCGCCTCTTCGACTGACCTCAAAATTGCTTTTAAAAACTTGAAAGATGATGTCAAAGAAGTTAAAGACGATGTTAAAGCCGCTCACGCCGCGCTGGTAGATGTCATCAATTCGCTGAAACCGGGTCGAAACAAGCCAAAAAATGCCACTTCAACTCCGGCTACCACAACTGCCACCACAACCCCATAGATTAAATGAAAATTGAAAATTATAAATTGAAAATTTAAACAATATGGACCCAATCAATATGAATCAAATGCCTCCCATGCCAGCGACAACGCCCAAAAAATCAAGTGGCCCGCTTATTGCCGTAATCATTATTTTAGTTTTAATTGTTATCGGTGGCATGTATTTTCTCGGCCAGCGAATGAATAAGGATTACGGAGTGCCTTCACAAACTGACCAAATTACCGATGCTCTAAATCAACAGGGCGCCACCGATGACCTCAACTCCATCGAAGCCGACTTGAACGCTACTAATATTGACTCTCTCGACCAAGGCGCCGCGGTTATAGAAGCGGAATTATAGTTCTACCTCACCTGCCTGAGTACAGGCACCCTCTCCTTGCAAAGGAGAGGGAAAAGAAACAAACCAAGAGACCTCTGCGCTTTGCGACAAGGTCTTTTTTCGTATATACTCGTCGGACATGGGAGACGCAGAAAATAAAAAATATAAAGTAGAAATAAAAAAACTACCAAAGTCGGAGGTGGAGATAGGGGGAGAGATTGCCGCTTCCCTTTTGAGTGAGGCGAGGAAGAAGGCCATAAAAAAGTTTTCCGAAAAGCTTGATTTGCCTGGGTTTAGGAAGGGGCATGTGCCAGAAAATATTGTATTGGAGAAAATAAGCGAAAGAGAAATTTTGGAAGAGGCGGCTAATATTTTACTCAACGAGTTTTACCCAAAAATTATTCTAGACGAAAAACTGGATGCCATTGGTCGGCCGAAGGTTTCTATTACAAAGTTGGCGCTTGGAAACCCGCTAGAGTTTACAGTTATAACAGCGGTTTTGCCGGAATTTGAACTGCCGGAATATAAAAAGATAGCACAATCAGTCAAACCCTCCTTCGTCGAGTCGGACTCGACTACGGCGGGCGAAGAAGAAATAGATGATGTAGTGGCGGAGATTGAAAAGAATAAAATGAAGCATAATTTTCAAGACCCAAATGAATTGAGAGCAAAAATTAAAGAAAATATAATTGCTGAAAAAAAGTTTAGGGAAGTAGAAAAAAAGAGAGTAGCCATGATTGATGCTATCCTCGAAAAAACCGATATAGAACTTCCAGAAATTCTAATCGAAAGTGAGATCGAAAAATCCATTGCTCAAATGAAAGACGAAATTACTAGAGCCGGGCTGAAAATCGAAGATTATTTGAAAGAAGTTAAAAAAACGGAAGAAGAAATCAGAAAAGATTTGAGATTGGGTAGTGAGAAAAGGGCCAAAATTCAGCTCTTGTTCAATAAAATTGCCATCGCGGAGAAACTGGAGCCCAATAAAGAAATTCTAGAACACGAAGTGAAACATATTCTCGAACATTATCCCGAGGCGAAAGAAGAAAACGCGCGCATTTATGTGGCGACCCAGCTTCTAAACCAAGAAGTTCTAAAACTTTTGGAAAGAAACTAACCTACTTCTCTACTCTGTCAATCATAAACTGCACGGCTTCATTTGTATTAATTGATTCTAGTTTGATATCAGGATGCTTATTATGGAATACTCTAAAAATTTCATCGGCAAAAGCTTGTCCTGCCGTAGGAACTTTGTCAAAATCGAAGACGATCACTTTAAATTTTTCCAAGCCATGTAGTACTCTCCGCGCTTGAGAGCGAGAAATATAAACTCCACCTAGGATGTAAAGTTTTATTTTGATTTCCGTTTTATCAAAACCATAATCACTCCCTTCTCCAACATTTGTGTATTGAGTGAAAATGCCACTCAGGCGTTTTTTTGAATCAACATCAATTTTAAATATTACTTTAGTACCAACTTTTCTTTTGGTGGGGTTATTTAAAAAAACATCTTTTACCTTATTATTGACTATGAGTTGGCGTCCAAAGCTATCTAAAACAAATTCATCTCCGGCTCTGGATGTGAAAAATATCCCCTCTCCAGAATGAGATCGAGGCATCGTGGTGGTCTTACCCTTTAGCAAATCCTGGATTGCTTCCAATTCGGATTTTAGATTTTTCTTTCGCATGATGCTTCTAAACACTCCTACCCCGAAGTCATTGATAGCGAATGAAAGAACTCTATCTCGAATGATAATTTCCACATTTATTTTTTGAGAGTCAGAGTGCTCAATGGCGTTGTTTAGCATTTCAGAAAATGCAAATGTAAAAACACTTTTCACATTTTCAGGCAACTTCAAAATGGCTGGAAACTTATTTTCCAGTTCTTTTAAAACATCATGTTCTTCAAGGCCTTCATTAATGAAGGTTCTTAAAATTACATTCGGCAAAATTTCTGGATGTTGAGAGGCAAACTCCGGCAAAACATAAAATGCGTTTCTGGTCGAACCAGCTTTAATCAGTTTTTTCTCCAAGACCAGTTCTTTGATCAGGCCAGAAATATATTGTCTAGATACCTTGAACTTGGCCACGATGTCTTTGGTTTTAATCTGGCCTTTCTCACGGGCCATATTTATTATTTCTGTTTTATTTAACATGCGCCTAGTATAATCTAAGCCACTTTAATTGTCAACCAATTGACAACTTCTCTGGTTTTAATTGTCAACCAATTGTCAACCCGTCTTTGATTCCTGTTTAGCGCCGAGCCAGGCCAGTTCGTAGATTTTTTTCATGGCATACGGAAACTTGACATTATGACTGAAATTTGGAGAATGCTATTCGGAAGGAGAAAGTATGCCCAAAACCAGAAACGAAGTCAGTTGTTTTAAGTGCAAAAAAAGGTGGGTACCAAGTTTCTCGATTGATGTCTACAAAATTGATGGAGTTACATTATGCGAACCTTGCGCTATGCCCCTCATGACGAAAACGGGAAATCCTGAACCCATTGATGATGATGCTTGGGCACAGAATGTTTGCAAACCAGGCCAAAGAGCGGCTACCTGCGCTTTTCTTGTGATGAGCCCCAGCTTTGCATGCGCAAAGAACTCATCGTTTCATAATATTCTGCAAGATAGATTGAATAAAGGAATGACGGCGGCCAAGGGCGATAATTGTTCTGGCCCGCCTGTTTTCAAGGTTTTGGTCAGTTAAAATTACGCCAAGATTATTTGCAACTTGGTGGATGAGAGCCGCTCTGAAAATGGGCAGCTTTTTGTTGAGAAAAAAGTGTCAACCTCTTTTCTTTTTGGTTTTTGAAAATTCGGATTGGGGGATTTCGGATTGTTTGATGATTGAAAGAAGCGTGCCTATTGGTAATTGCTTATTGCCTCCATGAACCGGTACGATGACAATTTTTCCAGATACGATATGTTTCCAAATGGAATAACTCCCCTTTTTGTGTCTAGCCAAAAAGAAATTATGCTTTTGAAGCACTTTAAAAACTTCTTTTGCAGAAATAGATTTCATCAAATTAAGCGAATACTGGAACTTTCACATTTATTTTTCCAAGAAAAGCATCGGATTCTCTGGGAATATTTTCTCTGTTCTGATTTAACTCTGCAATCCAAAGTTCAAGGGCCTCCCTGGCGTATTTTTTTGCCTCTTCAAATGAATTACCGAAGGTAACACACCCAGGGAAATCTGGAAAAGAAACATTAAACCCCTTCTGTTCGTTGGGAGTGAAAATGGCATTATAAGACAGTATTTTTAAAGATTTTCTATTCATGAATATATTGTAGCATAATTAATTACTTCGGCAATGGATTTTTAAAAAAGTTTATGATAAACTCGCATTTATGAAAGACAAAAAAAATATAGAGCAAAATTCAATATTGATACCCACAGTGATTGAGAAAACGCATCAGGGGGAGAGGGCTTATGATATTTATTCGCGGCTTTTGAAAGATAGGATAATTTTTCTCTCCGGAGGTATTGATGATAATACGGCCAATATTGTTATTGCTCAACTGCTTTTCCTCCAGATGGAAGACCCCAAGAAAGATATTTCACTTTATATAAATTCGCCGGGCGGCTCGGTTACTTCCACTCTAGCCATCGTTGATACCATGAAATACATCAAGCCCGATGTCTCAACTTTTTGCATAGGCATTGCCGCTTCCGGCGCCGCCATAGTCCTTTCGGCTGGCATGAAAGGAAAGAGATTTATTCTCACTAACGCCGAAGTGATGATTCATCAACCAATGGGAGGGGTGGAAGGTCAAGCGACAGATATTGCCATCACCGCCAAGCATATTCTGAAAACTAGAGATAATCTCAATAAAATGCTGGCTCAAAACACCGGCAAATCCATTGAACAAATTGAAAAAGACGTGGAACGCGACTTTTTTATGAGCGCCGAGGAGGCCAAAAAATACGGCATTGTGGACAAAATTCTATAGTTTAGTATACTAAAAGTATTACCATTTTAATTTTGCCTCCCACCACTTTAGATTGACCGAACGGAAATTAGCTAAAAAATGACAAACAAACCTTATTTTCTAAGACTTTCTAGTAAAATACCTACAGTCTAAAGTAGTAGGGGGTCGCCCCAAACATGCCATTAAAATTAGTCGCCCTGATCGCGAGCTTCGCCGCACTCTTGGGTATTGCTTTTGGTTATTTTTTGCGCTGGATTATATCGCTCGGCCAGAGAGGAAGCGTTGAGTTGCGCATTAAGCAGATGGAGCTTTCGGCTAAGGAAGAGGCCAAAAAGATTGTTGAAGAAGCGGAAAAAAAAGCGGAGGAACAAGTCAAAGAAGCTAGAACCGAATCGAAGGAGAAGGAGGAAAAAATAAAGAAAACCGAAGACCGCCTGATTAAGAAGGAGGAATTTTTGGATAAGCGGCAAGTTGACATTGATAAGGAAGTGGAGCAGATAAAAGAAAAAGCGATTGAGATAAAGGCCATCAAAGAAAAAGTAGAGGACTTGGAAAAAAAGAAATATGAAGAGCTCCAAAAAGTTGCTTCGTTAAATGAGGAAGAAGCAAAAAAGGTTTTACTTTTAGAAATCGAGCGAGAGTACGAAGAAGATATAACAGTGCGAATGCAAAAATTGGAAAGCCAAGGGGCTGAACAAATTGAAACGCGAGCCAAAGAAATTCTCACTAGCGCCATTCAGCGGCTAGCCAACTCGGTCTCGTCGGATATTTTTGCTACCCAGGTTTCCATTCCGTCGGACGAAATCAAGGGCAAAATTATAGGCAAGGAAGGCAGAAACATCAAGGCCTTTGAAAGGGTTTCGGGAGTGGAAGTGATTGTGGACGATACGCCCGGTTCTATTACTATTTCTTCCTTCGATCCCGTGCGCAGGCAGGTGGCTCGAGTGGCGCTTGAATACTTGATTGCCGACGGCAGAATTCAACCGGCTAAAATTGAGGAGATGGTGGACAAAGCCAAACAGGAAATAAATAAAATTACCAAAGAAAAAGGAGAACAAGCGGCCTTTGAATGCGGGGTCTTCAATCTTGACCCGCGCATTATTTCTATTTTGGGCCGTCTCCATTTTCGCACTTCCTATGGCCACAATGTGCTTCAACACTCCATTGAAATGTCGCATATAGCGGGAATGCTGGCGGCCGAAATCGGCGCCGATGTCAATGTTGCCAAAGCCGGAGCCCTGCTTCACGACCTCGGCAAGGCGGTTGACCACGAAATTTCGGGCACCCATGTTCAAATTGGCCGAAGAATTTTGCAAAAGTTTGGCGCTGACGAACGAATAATCCGCGCCATGGAAGCTCACCATGGCGAATATCCTTATGTCACTCTGGAGTCCTACTTGGTGCAGGCGGCCGACGCTATTTCTGGCGCCAGGCCGGGCGCTCGGCGCGACACAGTGGAGAATTATTTGAAGCGACTCCAAGAACTGGAAGCCATAGCCAATTCATTTAAGGGTGTAGAAAAATCATATGCTCTGCAGGCGGGACGAGAAATAAGAATTTTTGTGACGCCGTCGGAGATCTCCGACCTTGAGGCCAAAAATACCGCCCGCGACATTGCTATCCGCGTTGAAAACGAACTTAAATACCCCGGTGAAATCAAAGTAGTGGTAATTAGAGAATCAAGGACAATAGAATTTGCTAGATAACATATGTTATAATAGATAAGAAGATGAGATTATCGGAATTACAAATAGATAAAACTTCTTCATATCTATTAGATATTTCTAAACTGATGTTTGGGGTAGCCGTAGTACCGTTGTTTATACCCGGAAGCGTGTTCGATGTCCCGTACTTTCTTGCGGGAGTCAGTGCCTCTGTAATATCATTTGGAACTGGTTTGCTAATCCTTAAAAGCAAAATCCATGATTAACACAGATTACTTACAATTATTTTTTAGCATTGTTACTGTATTTGTAATCATTATTTATTTAATTGCTAGAAATAGCAGGAAATAAAATGACTAAATTAATCTTAAACATATTTACTATCGCGGTGATTGCTATAGGGGCTGGGATTCTTCTTTATGATATTTTCCATACGCCAAAAAAATATTCAGATCACAGCAAATAAAAAAACCGGCCGGGGCGACGACAGTTAAAACGGTATATCATCACATCAAAAAAAATCAACGATTCGTAAACGAACCTCGGAGCGGCCGCCAAAAAATGATTTCTCAATGCTGGCGACCAAATTGGTTGTTCTGCCCTCTTGTAAGCGCTCGCCCCATGACTCCAAAGTATTAAAAAAGGAAATAGCTCGGGCAGAATGCTCCCCATCTTTAAGCAAAACTTCTAAATGTTCTTTGGCTTTTCCAAATCTGCCAACTTTTTCAACCCAGACATTATGAAAGAGAAAAACCGGTTTTTCGTTCCCTGTGCCAAACGGCGCTAATCGATTTATTGCGTCAGCAATTTTTTCGTTTACATTTTTAATCTTGAATTCAGCATCGGCCAAAACTTCATTACTGATATTTGACACAACACTTGTACTTACAGCAATCAGAGCGTCTTCAAGGGTATGAATTTTTTCATTATCAACTGAAAAACCGCCAGAAAATTTATGGCCGCCAAAGTCAATGAAGTGCTCGCGCGCGCTTTCCATAAGCGCCATTAAATCAACACCGTTGTTTGAGCGACAGGAGCCCTTGATACCAGCGCCATTATCCCTGCCCCAGAGAAAAACCGGCCTGCGGTATTCGAGGGCGATAGTATTGGCCGCAAGTCCCAAGAGCGCGGGCCGCCAGGTAGGATTACCAACCACAATGACCGCTTTTTCGCCCGAATTTTCAAAACGGCTCTTTATATGATGTTTGGCTTCTTTCACAATAAGAGCCACCACCCCTTTTCTTTCATCGTTGATTTCATTCAAATGTCGCGCCAGTGCTTCGCCTCGACCAAGGTCTCCGGTGGTCAAAAGTTCAAAAGCGTC
>ERZ1292625.851-Hain-H41-01um-R1-851-length-41112-cov-27_pt1 | contig 10351 bp, 16 predicted proteins | sample MGYA00564400_ERZ1292625 | MGnify/ENA primary metagenome ERZ1292625 (study PRJEB36523, sample SAMEA6512639) | groundwater metagenome | collected 2019-01-08 | study: AquaDiva: Metagenomics assemblies of 32 groundwater samples
ATGTTTCCCGGGGATGCTGTGAAGATAAGCTACCCCCCTACCCGCTGTTCCAGTGATGGTTAGGATCCAACGGGATGCCATTTGCATCGCAACCGATATGCACACCGCTACGTTCCAACTGTTGTTTGAAAGTATCGTGGCACGTCCTACACAGCGACTGCCAATTCTTTTTATTCCAAAACAATTCACGATTACCGTCATGCGGTACGATATGATCGACTACCGCTGCTGCTACTGTCAGGTGTCGCTTGCTACACTCAGTACATAAGGGATTCTCGCGCAGGAAGCGGCGTGATGATAGTCGCCAATGATAATCATACAACGCCTGCCGTTCCGCGCGTGTGCTTTTCATTTGGCCCTACTACTCAGTTCTATTAAACTGCGATGCTCGAAGTAAGGCAGGAAGTCATCAAGGCTGATCTCGGTTACGCAGTCCTGATACCAGTCAACCACGTACACCGCGCCGTGCATACGCACCCGCCACTTGATGTTATTCTGTTTGTACATCAGCACTGGTTCCTGTCCCGTGCGCGCTTGGCGTAAGCATTGTTGCCACCATTGCTCAACCTGTAACTTCTCCTGATGCTTGATCTCCAACGCCAGCCAATCGAGCCCTATCAAGTCATAGCCTCCCTTGTTGGTCTGCTGTTGATTACGTTCAATGAGTATCGCATCAATACCCAACCGCGTTGTCAACCTGTCTACTATCGGTTGCAATAGCTTCACTGCTGCACGTTCAGCACGCTGCCCCTTGTCCCTTGCATTAATACCCATGCTCGCCTCCTATTAAAAATCTAAAATCTAATGTGTATGATGTTATTAGTTTGCGTATGATGGTCTGTATGATTGCTAAGTTATTGATTTATATTATATATATTATATGTATGATATGTATGATGTATGATACGAGCAGAAAATTTTCCCCGCGTGACGCGAGATATTTTTATTTATTACTATCATACGTAATACGCATCATACACAGCAACATCTCATTAGATATCATACACTTACGCTATCATACGGACATGATACGCGCACCCTAAACATCATACGGTAGGGTAAATCCCGAACGCCCGTCCCTTAAAGCCAAACTTTTCCCTGAGCAGCTTTTCGGGTAATTCCGCAATCTCGCCATTATCAATTAAAGATTGCAACACCTTTTTCAGCGCGTTAGTTGCGCCATATTTATCCGTCCTAATGGCAGCGACCTGTAAACAACGCTGCGAGATGGCGCGATACGATACCACCCCCGCCAACCTTAACTCCTCGGTTTTGGGTTCCTTAACTGTGCTGTTGAGCAGCCGTGCCAGTGCCTTTCTTACGTCAGCAATTTGTTTACTGTCGCCGCTGCCTATGTCGCCTTTATCGAAACGCTTGATTAGCACCTCAATGTCCCGGCGTACATAATCAATTGCCCACGTCGCCATGGCCAGGTCTATTATGGGGGCGTGCAAGTCGCACCCTACCGCCAACAGTGCCGCCATCTTTAATGCTTTCAGGTGCGCCCGATTCCACAATTGTCGCGATACCTCAGCGCCGCTATTAATCAACCCGTCCGCGTGTACATCGAAGGCATCAAGTAAAGTGGTCGCCTCGTCATCAAGCATGACGTCACAGCACTTGTGGTTGGCCGTAGTCGCTTGGGCGGTAACTACCAACTCAATAAAACGGTTCACTATGTGGACATCGGGGGCAAAGCCGGCATTACGATTACGCGGGGGGCGGTCGCCCTTATATTCGATGATCGAGAAGCGCGGTATTAGCCCTTCGGCGATATGCGAACTATCGAGCCCTTCAAAAAATGTTTCCGGTGTGCTTTCGCCCAGTATCGTGACATTCGGCGCCTGTACTATTTTGGTGTTCTTCTCGGTGTCTGAGTACACGCTACTGCGTAACATGCGCTGCCACCCTGACTTGGCGTATAAATCGAGCAGCACGCGGCGTAGCATCACTGCTGCCGGGTTTGCTCGCGCATCACTGAGCTGTTGCAGGGTAAGGCCAAACTCACTCAGCACTGACACAAAACAAGGGCGCTCGTTCAGCACCCTTATCAATGCCTGGCCGGAGGCGAATGCTGCGGGGCCAAGAAACTGCTCAACCATTGGCACCTGTACCCTTACCGCATGTAGCAGATTTTCAATACCCGAGATGGCACCCTCTTTACCTGCACCTGTTTTAGCGAGCAGCACAATGTATTGATTCAGGCCGGTGCCATATATATTATAGCTGCGCCCAGCGACGCCAGCGACTACGGCGATGGCGGCGGCTAGGGCTACATGGGGAACGGGACGAATGGCAGAACGATAAAAATAATCCGCTAACTCGCCAACTAGTCCGGGCGGCAGGGTGAAGTCTTTTTCCACAGGCGGGAGTTCTTCGGCAGTTATTTCTTCTTCGACTGGCGGGGTAAAGGCAAATAATGACAAGTCGATGGGCGGGGGCTCGTTACCGCGTATACGTATAATGCCAGCGTCAAGGTAACCTTCTCTGTGCGCCTTTTTGCGCTTGCCCAATTCAGTGAGCAGGAAAATACGTCTTACCTGTTCGTTGCTGCGGGTGTAAAAACATAACATTGACAGCAACCCCATATCTGCCTCTGACTGCGAGCCGTAGCCGTCAAGCTCGCCTCTGCACAAGGCCGTAAATTTATCTCCGTTGCTCGCTGCCATGCCGCGCCGAATTAGTTCCTCGTCCGAGATGTCGGCATCATGTTCAACTAACTCAGCTACCCCGCGCCGCCCGCTGGCCTCTGCGTGAAGCTGATTAATAAGCGTGTGATAATCGTTAATAGGTAGGGCGTTGGTGACATCACCAGTCATTACGGCGTAGCGTTTCTCGCTGTACACGCCAACATGACTACGGTCAATACCGGACGGGATCGCGCCTTTAATGATAATGTGATAGCCACGCTTCGACAGGGAACGCTCGGTGTAGCTTTGAAAGGCAGTTAGTATTTTCTGATGACGTTCTCGTTCCTCGGGACTGGCGGGGTTGGCAAGTTTGTCGTCAATATCAATTAGACAATAAGGATCGGCGGCAGTAAAGACGAAACCAATTAGCTGTTGCGTGGCCACTACCTGCTCATAAGTACCCCAGGAGGCGGGGTCACTAATTGATGCAAGGTTGCCAGTATGCGGGTTAACAGGGCGCCGCTGTGCATCAACAACGACCCACTGTGGCAGGAGCTTAAGCTCTGCCGGTAGATTGTTCAGCACTATAATCCCCCTACTTGATGGTTCTTATCTTCAGGCCCGAAAGCTGCTCGTATAGGTACTGCACACGATTAACAGAAGGATTATTAAAAGTGCCCTTATGAAATTTGAGGAGCCAGTGATAGGGAATGAGTGTTTCGCGGTGTACCTGTAACAGATCACGGTCATTGAGCAGGCGGCGGGTGTTGAGCATTAACGATGCCGGGTTGTCAAACTTGCTATTGGATGTAGTGCGCGCCATTGAATGTATCCTCCTTATTTAAGTAATCCGTTTGTCATTTTATTTTCGACCATCATGTACAGGCATAATATTTTACGGTTACCTGATCCGTAACCATGAACGCTCGTTTAGACGCGGATCATACCTTCCGTTGGTCAGCGGTCGGTACATGGTGATTATCCGATTATTAAGGCCACCCGCCATCATAACGGGATCTCAAAAAGCAATGACTTATACGGGGAACTTCCAACTAGAATGCGGCGGGAGGTACGCCGTAGAGCTGCTCCTGCCGCATTGTTGCGCATATTCAAAGCTGACACCATCATACAACATTAAAAATTTAATTGACAATAATATTGACATTATAATTAAATCCTCGTTAATATCGCTGTTCGTTGTTTCGTTGTTTAATTATTTTTGAGGAGAATCCTGTGCCACCTATCCCCACCGCCCCCAGTGGATTGTTTTTTGAAAAACTGTATCGCTGGTACAGCATGACTGCCGACCTCGCCAAGCTCAAGACCGAAGAAATACTGCTACGCAAGGAGATCTTCGGTGAGGCCTTTCCTGTCCCAGTCGAAGGCACCAGTTATTTTGATTTACCGGACGGTTATCGGTTACAGGCACGTTACGATCTTGACCGCAAAATAGATGCTGCCATGCTGGTACACATGAGAGATGCCCTCGCCAACATAGGAGTAGCGATTGACCCGCTACTCAACTGGAAGGTAGAGTTGAAAACCGCCAACTACAAACTATTAGCAGACGAAGCGCGTACTTTGTTTGACAACATTATCACCACCTCCCCCAGCACCCCGCAATTAAAAATTATTGCCCCAGTTAAGGACGATGTAGATGTCCGCATGGGCGCTACGCGAGTAGTTGAGGAAGCGACACCTGTTGCAGTCGTCAAGAAAACCCGCAAACCCCGCGCCAAGAAGGTCGCATGATTAACATAGTTTCCACACGCGATAGCGCCATTGACCAAGGCGTTAAAGTGCTGGTCTACGGGCGTGCTGGTGTGGGCAAAACCTACATGGCGCGCACCTGCCCCGCACCTATTATCCTATCAGCCGAGGCCGGGCTGTTGTCGCTGCGTGATCTTAACCTGCCTTATATAACGGTTGAGTCAGTCGCCAAATTGCGGGAGGTTTACGACTGGTTGAAAGGTGCGGCTGAGGCCAAACAGTTTAAGACGGTGTATATCGACAGCATCAGCGAGATTGCCGAAGTCATCCTGGAAAATGCAAAGAAAATAAATAAAGACCCACGGCAAGCCTATGGCGAGCTGGCGACTGAGGCGACTGCCGCAATTCGTTGTTACCGCGATTTGCCAGGCCGTCATGTTGTCACTACTGCCAAGCAGGATCGTAATGAGGATCAAGTTACGAAGATGACCATGTATGGCCCCAGCATGCCAGGTAAATTATTGGCACAGGCGCTGCCTTACCTATTCGATGAGGTCTTTCGGCTAGGGGTTGCAGCAACGGCAGAGGGTAAGTCATACCGCTTTCTGCAAACCGCACCAGATTTGCAATACGATGCCAAAGACAGGTCGGGCTCTTTGGACAGCATCGAACCGCCCGACATGACGCTTATTTTTGATAAAATACTAGGAGTAAAATAGCATGGGAATCGTCCTCAATTTTGACGCAACAAATGTAGCACCGGCATCGCCAAACGAGGTTATCCCGGCCGGGTGGTATCCTGTAATGATTACGGGTTCTGACGCCAAACCTACCGCCGCTGGCGATGGGTCGTATCTTGCCCTTGAGATGGACATCGTGGGCGGCGATTATACAGGCCGTAAATTGTTTACCAACCTGAACCTGCAAAACCCTAACCCTAAAGCGGTGGAAATTGCTTATCGTGAGCTGTCTGCAATCTGCCATGCCGTTGGTGTAATTCAGTGTGCCAACAGCGAACAGTTGCATGGTCGCCCACTAATGGCGAAAGTCAAGGTGGACGCTGCCGGGCTGGGTAAGGACGGTAAGCAGTATGAGGCACGCAATTCCGTTTCCGGTTTCAAGGCGATGGAGGCAGGTGCCGTAGCGGGGGCAGCAACCCCGGCATGGGCAGCGCCTGCTGCAACAGCACCCGTAGTGACCACACCACCAAGCGCGTTTACAGTGCCCCCTGTTGTTAAGGAAGCCGTAACCGCCTCCCCTACTCCGCCATGGGCAACGCCTGCTGCTGTAACAACAGGTGCTGCCGCTAATACCCCGCCTTGGGCGAAGTAACCTAAAAGTATCTAGGGCTAAGGGGGCAACCCTTTAGCCGTACACACTGAGGTAGTCATGGATAAAATTTTGCAGCGCGTACTAACTATTATCGCCATCGCCATGTTGTTACTCGCCTGTATGTTTCTTGCTACAGCAACCTATGACTTATGGTTAAACATACACAGCAAAAGTAATGTGGCAGGCTGGGAACGTAACGCGGCAGGGTGGAAAGAACTGTACTTCAAAACTGAAAAACAGTTGGACGCCTGTCGCGATGCTCGCTAAACAAACAATGGCGAAAATTGACGGGATGATATTTTCCGATCAAGGTGCCGGGTTTCGTAAGCTGCTGGGTAAGTATATGCCGTTGGCGGATGACGCCTACCGCGAATATGATCCGCCCTTTCGCGCAAAGCTTGGTGGCTCAATTATGGGCCGTGAGTGTGCAAGGGAAATCTGGTACTCATTCAGGTGGACAACCAAAAAACAATTTGATGGCCGACTACTTCGCCTATTCAATCGCGGCCACCTTGAGGAAGCGCGGTTTCTCGCAATGTTGGAGATGATCGGCTGCGAGGTGTGGGCAACTACATTAGGCGGGGGGCAATTCAAGGTTACCGGGCATGATGGCCACTCGGGAGGAACCCTTGATGCAATAATAAGGGGGATCCCGGAGTGCCCAACTGTTGCGCTACTCGGGGAATTCAAAACGCATAACACCAAAAATTTTCTCAAGCTGAAAACAGAGGGGCTGCTACGGGCGAAGTGGGAACATTACATCCAGATGCAGATTTACATGGGCAGGCAATCGTTGGTTGGAGGGCTGTACCTAGCGGTAAATAAGGATACTGACGAGCTGCATGGCGAACTGGTTGCCTTCGACGCTATCGCCTTCGCCCGCGCCAATGAACGTGCCGCCATGATTATATCCGCCAAGACAGCCCCTCCGCGCATCGGTAAGGATGCTACGTGGTTCAAGTGCAAATTCTGTGACCAGCGCGGGGTATGCCACGGCAAGGTGTTACCTGCGGTTACGTGTCGCTCCTGTGTACACGTACAGGTAGCAGAGGGGGGAAGGTGGTTATGCGGGCTTAATGGCAAGGTGCTGACTACTGAGGAACAAATGGTTGCCTGCCCTAGTTACTCGCTGATGGTAAGAGAGTTTAAATCTAAATGAGTAGAACGATAACTGCCCCTGCGGCCTGATAGCCGAATTTGTGCGCGGAGCTATCCAGAAAAAGAATGGCGCGGACTAACTACAAAGGATGGATTATGACAACTGAAAAAGATACTGCTGGGCCGGCGTTTCCCGAAATCGGAGAGCGCGGCAAGGCCGCTGGCGGAGAGGGGATAAGTGTGCGTGATTACTTTGCGGCCAGAGCGCCTCTGTACCCATTTCCATTGCCATACATTGAGCCGAACAAGGAGGTTGACTCGATCATGCAAATTGCGTCAATTATATCAGCATGGAATTTTGCTTATGCTGATACCATGATTGCCGAGAGGTCGAAATGAGCGATACTGCGCCGCGCACACAACGGGTGCCAACGATGAAGAAATTAAAATATTTCTGGGTGTGGTTGACGGACAATCTAGGAGAAATACTATTTGTAACTGCCATCAGCGTGGTGTGCATATTAGTCATCATGTTAAACATTGCTGCGTATGATCTCCATGTTGCCGTGCAGGAATACAGTGAGAGTGTTAACAAATCTCGCACAGCGAGATAAGGAACTTAAAGAAAGGTTAGGACTATGGCCAAGAAAATTCCCCTGCAATACGCCGCGCAAACTTGCGCCGCTGAGCCTGAATCATACGCACAGCAGCAGGAGCGGGTAGCAATGCGTAAGGCGAAGCGAACGGCGCTGGATCAGGAATATTGGAACGCAGTTGCCTCAATTGATAAACGCCGCCGCAAAACAAACAAGCTAGCCCGCGCTCAGGCACGGGGAAGGTTAACCCGCCAAACATGAAAGCGCGCTGGTATCAGGAGGAAGCCCTTGACGCGCTTTTTGACTACCTTTCCACACAGCCAGGCAACCCCATCCTCGCCCTGCCTACCGGCACGGGTAAATCTTTTATCATAGCCGAATTTATCAGGCGCGTGATGCAACACTATCCCGCACAGCGTTTCCTAATGTTAACCCACGTTAAAGAGCTAATCGTACAGAACGCCCAAGAATTGTTGGCCGTGTGGCCAACTGCGCCCCTCGGCGTGTACTCGGCGGGTGCTAAACGCCGTGAACATAATATGCCAATAACATTCGCCGGTATTGCCTCAGCCGTAAATAAGGCATCCTTGTTTAGGCATATTGATCTGGTATTTATTGATGAGTGCCACCTAGTCAGTCCAAAAGGGTTGACTATGTATCGTACCCTCCTGGCCGAGCTCGCCAAATATAATCCTAGGCTGCGGGTTATCGGGTTAACGGCAACCAACTGGCGGCTGGGGTTGGGCATGCTAACAGACGGCGGGGTATTTAACGCCACCTGCTACGACCTAACTACCCCCGCATCTTTTAATCGCCTCATCGCTGACGGGTTCTTGGCTCCCCTGATTCCCAAGCGAACGGCATTACAGTACGACCTCCGCGCCGTCAAGACGGACAAAGGTGACTATAATCTTAGTTCCCTACAGGGTGCGCTTGACGTGGAAGCACTGACCCTTGCCGCTGTGCGTGAGACAATCGAGCAGGGGCAGAACCGTAAGCACTGGTTAATCTTTGCATCCGGTATTGAACATGCCGAACATATCGCCGCCACCTTTTCCTCGCTGGGGGTGTCAGCCGCGCTGGTGCACTCTAAGATGCCTGATAGGCAGCGGGATGCAGAATTAGAGGCGTTTAAGGCGGGGAGGTATCGCTGCCTTGTCAATAATACAATGTTCACCACGGGGTTTAATTTCCCCGCCCTTGACCTCATATCAATAATGTCGGCCACTAAGTCCTCGTCCAAATGGGTTCAGATTTTAGGCAGGGGAACGCGCCCGTGTGATGGTAAGGAAAACTGTTTAATCCTGGATTATGGCGGCAATACTGTACGGCTTGGGGAAATCAATAATCCAGTAATACCCGGTAAGAAAGGTACTGGCGGGGGTATGGCACCCGTGAAGGTGTGTCCTAGCTGCATGACGTACAACCCGGCGAGCATCGGGCATTGTGCGTACTGCGGTGCTGAATTCCCACACGCCCCGCTAAAGTTAGCGCAAGCGGCATCGACTAAGGAACTCATTAAAGAGGCGTTGCCCGTAGTGGAACCCTTTAAGGTTGACCGCGTTACCTATTCGTTGCATCACCCCTTTGCCTCTAAGTCGCCGTCGCTGTTGGTTAGTTATTACTGCGGGCTTCGTTTATTTAAGGAATGGGTATGCCTGCAACATCCTGGGCCCATTCGCGGCAAGGCTACGCGCTGGTGGAGGGACAGGTCAAAGCATGCACCTCCGGCGACTATTGAGGCAGCGTTATTGTTGGTTAGCGACCTAATCGAGCCCAAGCAAATAAAAGTTTGGATTAATAAAATACACCCGGAGGTTATAAATTATGATTTCTGATAGTGAACTGGCAACGCTACGCAAATTACATAGACATATGATTGACGGCCAACTGGTGCCTAGCTGCTTTAATTGTGCGTACTTTGTTGAGAAAGAGGAACAGTGCGTCAGGTGGAAAGTGCGCCCCCCTGCTGCTACGATCGTTTATGGGTGCGAGTCTTGGGAAGGTGACATCCCCTTCTGAATTTATTTTCAAAAATAACTGGACATGCAGATCGAAACCTGTATAATCGGTCTTGTTGGATTTGATTATAATTAATTAGGAGTAAAACATGGAAACTTTTGCACATCAAAAATATATGTTGATCGACAGGTCAACAGTCGAATCCACACAAATTCTCAGAGTGGGTTCGCTCAATCAAACCGCGCTGCGCGGTCGCCTGCTTAAGGCAGCGGGGGCTGATGTAACCGCCCCACCGCTTGAAGGACGGGGGTTCAGCAACTTTCCCCTGTTGCAGTTACAATACCTTTTTTACAATACATTTAAGCTGACACCCCCTGCTGATTATGCTGAGCTGCTGCAGGGTTGTCTTAATCACGCCGACGCCTTGCCGCTTGATGATACAGACGAACGTGAACTGCAAAAGGCAGTAGACAAATTAACGTCAACCGACACGGCGAAGGCCGGGGAAATGGTAGCAGGATTTGACCCTTTGACAAGGGCAGCAGGTAAGTTACAGGCTGCTAAGCCCCCAAAAGAAAAGAAGGTGCGGGTAATGACGGCACTCGGCGAGGTCAAACGTCCACCATCGAGTACCACCACCGGCATGGTATGGGATATTGCAGATGAGTATTTGGCTGTCGTTGTTAAAGATGGTTTGGGCGAGGTGGCTTTACGCAATATGGTTAAGGTTCGTTGCGAAAAAGAGGGCTTTAACGCCTCAACAGTTAGCACGCAGTACGGCAAGTGGAAAAAAAGTAAACAGGTGTAAATCAGTAGTTAAATAGTAGTCTAACTTTAAACTTTCAGGAGAACATCATGTCACAAGATTCCCCAGTAAACCCGTTCCAAAAGGCCCTTGACGATGCAGCAAAAAAGGGGGCGGAGGTTGTTGCAGCCGTCACCAAGGTTCCAGTACCTGTAAAAAAAGCGGCTAAAAAGGCGGGGGCGGTTGTTGCTGCCGCTGTCGTTAGTGCCAAGGTTGCA
>ERZ1292625.4529-Hain-H41-01um-R1-4529-length-10344-cov-6_pt1 | contig 10344 bp, 9 predicted proteins | sample MGYA00564400_ERZ1292625 | MGnify/ENA primary metagenome ERZ1292625 (study PRJEB36523, sample SAMEA6512639) | groundwater metagenome | collected 2019-01-08 | study: AquaDiva: Metagenomics assemblies of 32 groundwater samples
GGCACTCGCCGGAGCCGGGCCATGACGGGGCGTTCAGAGTCCCACACGCGCTTCCGCCCGTCCCCGCGAGCCTGCTCCCAGTTTCGGATGTACCGCACCATCTTAGCCAGTCCCGCCGGTTCCAGACTGGCCGCGTGGTCGGTCCCCCACAGCGTTCGATCCAGAGTAAAATGCTTTTCCACCATCGCGGCCCCGAGGACCGCCCCGCACAGCCCATCCCAGATGCCCGGATGATGGCTGGAATACCCCACCACCGGAAACCGCGCACGGAGCCACCCGATGCCAGACAAATTGAGCTCGTGGGTCGGGCACGGGTATGTGGATACGCAATGGAGCACCACCAGCCGATCCGGCCCCAAGATCGCGGCGGCCCACATCACCTGTGCCTCGGTGGACATGCCCGTCGAGAGCACCACGGGTCTCCCGGTCTGGCGATAGGCCGTGAGGAGTTCCAGATCCGTCAGACAGGCCGACGCGACCTTCAGACACGGCGGGTCATAGGCCAGCAGAAACTCGAGGCTCGGAAGGTCCCACGCAGAGGCAAACCACGGAATCCCGAGGCGGCGACACTCGGCGTCAATCGCGTCGTACTCTTTCTTGCCGAACTCCATGTTCCGCTTGTAGTCCAAATAGCTAATCCTGCCCCATTGGGGGGTGTCCTTAAGGGCCGTCTTCTGCGCGTCCGGCACACACACTTCTGGCGTTCTTTTCTGCCACTTAATGAGATCGGCCCCCGCTTGCTGCGCGGCGCGAATGAGGCGCAGGGCGAGGTCAAGATCGCCGTTGTGGTTGATGCCTGCCTCGGCGACGATGACGCAGGGGGCCTCGCCGCCCACAATCTGCTCACCGAGGCGCATGGGCATTCCCCCAGCAGAGCACCCCTCCACCACTTCCCAACAGTTCGGCGATCAGGAAATCATGCTCGGAGTCGAGGTTCACATACCTCGTGGGATCGACGAAGTACGGGATCACCCACTCACCCTCCGTGGAACCCGCCTCCACCACTGCCCGGGAGATCACGTCCACCACCCCCGCCGCCAGGTAGAGGAGCGGCAGGCTCTGCCGCGGCACGTCCGGTCCCCGACGCTTCCGCTCCTCATCAGTCCGGTATGGCCGGAGGCGGTCATGCAGCATCCGATACATCTTGAACGGGTGCTCACGCACCGGCACCACCGACTTGACGCAATCGGCCCCACTGCTGGCCCACAGCTCTACGGCCTGGTCAATCTCCTCCGGGGTCCTGAGCGGCTGGGTCGGGCGCAGGTGGACAACCACATCGGGCACATAGCCCTCGTCGTCGCGCAACACCGATAGGGCGTGCTGCAACACGGGAAGATCGGGCGTGTCGTCCGCCGCCAGCTCAGCGGGGCGCAGAAACGGCACCTCGACCCCGTAGTGCCGGGCGACCTCGGCAATCTCCTGGTCGTCGGTAGAGACGATCACCCGATCCAGACGTTTCGACTTCTGTGCCGACAGGATGCTCCAGACGATCAAGGGCTGGCCGAGCAGCACCCGGAGGTTCTTGCGTGGGACGCTCTTGGAGCCGCCCCGGGCCGGGATGATCCCGAGCGCCCGCTCAGCCATGGCCCATCCACGCGGTCCCATGCTCGGCGTACCAGCGATAGGTGTCCCGGAGCCCTTCCCCCAGCGTCAGCTGGGGCGTCCAGCCGAAGATCTGCTTCATTTTGTCTCCAGCGAGGTGCTCGAAGAAATCTTTCTGCGACCGGTCGGTGTCGGCAATGATCGGCTCGATCCCGGTTTTGCCGGACACCTTGATGATGGTCTTGACCAGATCAATGACCCGCACGGGCTCGGCCGGCGTGATGTTGAACGCCTCGCCCCTGACACCAAGCTCGCCCGCATGCTCGGCCAGGAGGGCATAGGCCTCTATCGTGTCCTGGGCGTGGAGGTACGCTTTCGTCGGGCTCCCGTCGCTCCGGATCACCGGCGACTCCCCTTTGAGCACCGAGAGGATCGTGCCCGTCACGATATGGGTTGTGTGCGGGTCACCGGGACCGAAGCTGTTCACGTTGCGCACCGCCACCGCGGGGAGCCCGAAGTTATGCGCGTACGCCCGCGTGAGAATGTCGGCGCACGCCTTGGACGCGCCGTAGACGTCCAACTGGTTCAGGGGTCGGTCTTCGCCGAACGGGGAGGTCTGCTGGATGCCGTAGGCGTGGTTGGACGAAGCGCATACGACGCCGTGGATGGTCAGGGCGCGGCGGCACGCCTCCAGCACGGTCCACGTGCCACGGATGTTCAACTCGAAAGCCTCCAGCGGATCCGCCGCCGCGCCCTCGATCAACGACTGACCGGCCAAGTGGAAGCAGATCTCGACGTCGCGCTCCCGCAGGACGCGCTCCACCACGGACAGGTCCAGCACGCTCCCCCGGATGACAGGCATGCGCTCGGCCAGACCGTGGGTCGCCAGACAGACGCCGTCGGAGAGGTCGAAACTCCACACGCGGGCCTCCGCCGCCAGCAGCCGGCAGCTGAGCCACGCGCCGAGAAACCCACTCCCGCCGGTGATCAGCACACGACGACCCCGCCAGAACTCGCTCATCGGACGTCCTCCGGTTTCCTGAAAAAGTAGATGGCGCTGGCCCCATAGTAGCAAACCGGGGACACGTCCGAATACCATGGCTCCCGCCACCCGTCGTAGGTCAGGTAGTGTTCGAGCCCCGCCCACAGGCCGTCGGCGATCCCCTGGGGACGCCTGGCCCGGAGCGGTGGGCTCTGGGGCACGGGCTTGAGTGCGCCCTGGGCCACCCAGGCATCGAGAAGCAAGCGGTTCTGCTCCACCCGCTCGCCGATCCACCCGAAGAAGCGCTCCCAGCTCCACCCGGACCCCAGCCCGGCGTCGCGGGCCGCGTTGGGAACGCGCTGGCGGAAGTCCTCCAGCACGCGATCAAGGAAAGCGAAACGATAGTGACCCCCGACCACCCGCTCGAGGCAGAGCCCGATCCCGGGCGTGGCCGCCTCCATGGTCTTCGGCGTGACCTGCCAGAGGTCGGTGAGCGTCATGGGCAGGCCCAGGAGATGACCGAGCGTGTTATACACATCGCCCCGAAAGTTGGCGAAGGACGGGACCTGCACGCAGAGGAGCCCCCCCCGCGTCACCTGTCCTGCCAATGCCGTGAGGAACTCCATCGGGGACTCTTGGTGTTCGAGGACCCAGGCCAACACGATCACGTCGTAGCGGCGCTTCTGCGCGAGCAGCCAAGGAAGATCGCCTGCGTCGAACGTCACGTTCTCGGCCCCCACCGCCTGCGCCAGCATGGACGCCAGCGCGATCCCTTCGCTCGCGGAATCCACGCCGTGGACATGCTCGGCGTATCGCGCCAGCATCACCGCGAGGCGCCCTGGACCGCATCCGAAGTCCAGCACCGCTTTCCCCCGGACCTCGTCCTTCAGCAGGTGCTCCAGGAGAGGGAATTTGTCGCTGTAGTTCTGCGACAACGAGAGCGCCCCCGCTCCGTACAGCGCCGCATAGCGTGTCTGAATGCTCTGGGCTGAAATGGGTGTGCTCACTGAATCGCCTCCCGATAGACCTCTCTCATCTCGGTGACCGTATGTCGCCACTGAAAACGCCGAGTGACCATAGTCGCCCCGGCTTGGCCCATCTGCTGGCTCCGCACTGAGTTCGAGAGCACGGAGACCACGGCCTGCTCGAACTGGAGGGGCGTGTCCGCGAGCCAGCCGGTCACGCTGGACTGGACGAGCTCGGGGAGGGACGCGGCTCGCCACGCGACGACTGGAAGCCCGGCCGCCATTGCCTCCAGCACCGCCAGCGGGAATCCCTCCAGTCGGCTGGCGTGGACAAAACACTGCGCCACAGAGAAGAGAGCCAGTTTGTCGGCTTCGGGAACATAGCCGGGGAAGCGGACGCGAGAAGCCACCCCGAGCCCGGACGCCAGAGTGTGCATCGCGTGGCGCAGCGGACCCTCCCCAACCCAGAGGAGTTGGACATTCTTCGGCCAGCAGCCCCACCGGATCAGCCGCACCAAGAATGACGGGTCCTTTCGGGCAATCACGGGGCCGACGGCCAAGAGGAGCGGACGCCCACGGGCCAGCCCATACCGCTCCAAAAGGTCGCCGGGAGGCTCAGGAGGCCGATCTACGGGGTGGGTCCCGCAATAAACCACCCGAATACGCTCTGCCCGAGCCCCCTGCGCCACGGCCTGCCCCGCCGCGAACTGGCTATCGGCCACGATCATATCAGCCTGCCGGAGTACCCACCGCTCCAGGGGAGCGGTCAGTCGGGTCGGTTCCCAGTGGTGGAGATGGACCACCACGGGCACCGGAAGCCCCCACCGACGTTTGGCGATGAGACAGGCCGGCCCCAGAAACCGCACCGAGTGAGCACGCAGGAGTTGAAATCCATGATTCCGCCAACAGGCCCGGATAAACCGTGGCATGATCCAGGGCATCACCCACCACCGGAGCCCTCGGCCCACCGGGAGCCATTCGACGAATGGTTTCAGGGAGGCTGCCGCGTGTTTGCCGTGAGCTAAGAGGATATGCGGGTGATCCCCCGCCTCGACCAGGCCCCGCAGCACCTCGGCTTCATAGCGCTCGCCGCCCGATCCAGAATCCGGGCGGAGACCGCAGGACGGGCTACAGAGGATCATCGCGGGGCCACGCCCAGAATCTCCCGAATCTGCCCGACCACGTACTCCTGCTCCACCTCCGTCACGGCGGGACCCGAGGGGAGGATCAGGAGCGTCTGGAGGAGGCGCTCGGCCACCGGGAAGGGACCGACCCGTGGGGCACCCGAGAGATGCGGGAGCCAGTGGAGCGGGTAGAATCCGGGGCGGGTCTCCACGCCGCGCTCGCGCAAGGCCGACGCCAGATCTTGGGGCAAGAGCCGCGTCACGCCGGTCGGAAACCGCACGGCGGTCAGCCACCACGCTGGCGTGCCATGGGCCCCCTGAAACTCAGCCTCCGGCAACAGGCGGCGCCAGCCTGCGGCCACCCGATTCCGCGCCGCGATCAACTCATCTGCCCGGTGCAGTTGGGCCAGCGCGAGGGCTGCCGAGAGGTGCGGAGGCTGGAAATTCAACCCATGGCGCGTGGACCAGTACCGGAGCGTCGGGTCGGGCAACCCGTTATTCGCCACCTGGCGCATGGCCGTGGCCCAATCATCCCGATCCGTCACCACCACGCCGAATTGGCCCGCGCCCATGGTGTTGTGGGTGAGCACGAGACCGAAGCCGGCTGCGTAGAGATGGTCCGGGTGCGCCACCCGGAAACAGACGCTCTTGCCCTCGCCGAACGGTTCCCGTCCGATGAACCGCCGTCGCTTGTTTTTCTGCTTCGGCCGGACGCGAGCGAGTTTACGAGACAAGCGGAGGGGGGCCATCGACTCTGGCAGGAGGATCGTAATGTCGTAGCTGAGACGCGCCGGTTTCTTGGTACCGCGATAGCAGTAGTACGTCTGGGCCTTGTGCGGGAAGGCGGTGCCGCCAAGAGATCGGACGAGCCACAGCACATCGTCTCGAAGTTGAGGCGATGTCGTCGTGTAGCTCACGCTCCCGTTCTTCCCGACCGCGCCGTCAGTGTCAAGCAGACCCTGGAGTAACGCGAGGCGAATCTCCGGGCTATTCCACAGGTAGACCTCAGGAACGAACTTTTCATGGGATCGCCTCTTCCAGAGGCCGAGTTTCCGTAGGGACCCCAGGATGACGTTGAGATATCGGTCGTGCGGGCGGAAGACGTACTGATGCTTCCGCTCGAAAACCACGCCACTGTACTCGTACCGATAGTACGGTGCCTTGAGGAGATTGGCGTCGATTTCATTCGCCAACGCACGGGCTGTCGCAACGATCTCCTCATCGGCCGATGTTAGGGTAATGGTGCTTTCCGTGAGACCGCCGTCGCCCAGGAGGAGTCCTAGCAGGTAAGGGTTCAGCGGTACAGGGCGCGTCGCCAACTCTACGGGCCGTGAGAGTAGCGGAATGGTAAATCCCGAATGGAGTTGGGAGGTTAGGACGGGACCTTGCCGGCGCCGAGTTTTCTTTGGGCCGTAAGCCCAATCAACGGTCCACAAATGATCCGCCGTCGTCACGAGGCTGGTTCTATCGGAAAACTGAACCCGCCATAACGGCTGGACAGGTTGCGGGTAGACGCCCTCAACTCGGGTGGGGCTGCCGTCGCTGGCGATGAGTTTATCCCCGACTCGAACGTCCTTGGCCTTCACAAACCCGCTCGGCGTTGGAACGAGTTCGTCCTCCCATATTGCCTTCTCGCCACGAAAGGAAAACACCCCCAGATCGCCGAACCCACCGACCCGACGCCCGTCAAGCTGAGCGCCGTGGGCTTCCGAGGCGTCCTCGATCAAGACCAGATCGCGGGTGCGGCAAAACTCCACAATCTGCATGGTATCTCGGGCGGGGACGCCGTAGGTATGGACCAGGACCGCTGCGGTCGCCCCCAATTCTGCCCCACGGGGCAGATTCGGACCCGCCGCCAAGCCCCAGGTCTCATCCTCCACATCCGCGAGGATCGGGAGCGTCCGGGTCGCGGCCCACACCGCGTTGGCCACCGCATCACAGGTGTAGGTGGGGGCGAGCACCCTCCGAGGATTGACGGCCATGAGCGCCAAGACGAGGGCCGCCGTGCCCGAGGCGCAGGCCACAGCGTGGGGGCGCCCCACCCAGGCCGCGAACTCCCGCTCGAACCGCTCCACGAACGGGCCGCCCGTGATCCACCCAGAGCGGAGAGCTTCCAGAACGTACTGCTCCTCCAGCGGCCCCAAGCTGGGGGCGTTCAGGGGGATCATGCCCGCACGTCCGTCACGGCAGACTCGGCTATCTCCTCAAGAGCCGCCACCGTGCGGGCCACGGCCTGACCATCCAAACAATGGGCGATCTGCTGGGCCCGGATCCGAAGTCCCTCGGCGACCGCCGGATCCACCCAATCCAGCACCCGCCCAACCGCGTGAATGAGGGCCTCGGGCGTCTGGCACACCGTGACCCCGGGCCAGTCCAACAATGGCCGTATATGGTCCCAGTGGCCATACGGCCCCACGCCCCGCCCGAACCCGACCAGCAGCGCAGGCTTTCCCAGGAGCGCCCCTTCAAGGGCCAGGGTGGACCACGCCGTGACGACACACGCGACCTGATCCAGGAGCCACCGATACCGCTGGAGGGTCTCGGGCGAGCAGTCCAGGTAGCTCTGGCCCCACCCATGGACCCGCACAGAGGGCGGGACCTGAAGGGCCACATGTCGTTGCCACCGCCGGGGATGGGGTTTGTAGTGGACGCGCCCCCCGAATTGAACGGCCAGTAGCTGGACGACCCCCACTTCGTCGTCCCAATACTGGAGGGACGTGCCCGCCACCAGAATCCCAGTCGGGGCCGGCCCCGTGCGGGACGTGGCCTGGGCATACATGTCGAACTGCGGGGGGCCAGTCACTCGGACCTGGCCGGGGCTGAATCCGTGGCGCTGAAGCGCATGGGTGCGCGACTGCTCTCCCCACACAAGGAGCCAGTCTGGGCGAGCCAGAAACCCGCCCTTGCTGAGGAGGCAATCCCAGGTCGCGGCCTGCGCCACGACAGGCACCCCGGCGGCATGGGCCGCCCGGATCAGCCCATCTTCGGCCCCCGTGTGCATGAACGTCGGGACCACCACGCAGTCCTGCATCCGCACGAGACGCCGGAGGGCCGGCGACACCGGCAACCACGCCTCCACCGCTGCCGCCACGCGCTCAGCGTCGCGCCACGCCTGCACAACCCGGCACCCGGCGATCTCTATCCTGGCTTGCCAACTCCGCCGAAGGGAGAGCTTGTGGGTATAGATCCGCTCGCCTCTGGCAGCGCGGGCCACATAGGAGGCCGTGCGGAGCGGTCCCTGCCGGAGCCAGCGCACGAATCGCCCGCCGCCATACGGCTCCCAGGGGAGCACGGTGGCCTGAGGCGCGTCGGCTCGGATCGCGTTCACCAGGGCCGTGGGAGCCAAGAGTGTGAGTGAATGGTCACGGCGCTCTAAACGCCCGACCACGCCACCCGCAACGAAATTACGGCAATGAAGGGCGTGGCTCAATGCCAGCAGCAGGCGCATATGCCGAATCTTTCCAGCAGCGGAACAAGAGCCTGAGTTCGGTGGGGCGCGAGTTGGTCCAGACGATCTCGGGGTTCACGGCCCGGAATTCGGCGATCACGTCTTTCGCATCCTGAAACGCGATCCGGTCATGTCTGTTGGGGGTAAATCCCGTCGGCACCGCGACCCATACGCCGCCGCCCGGGCGCAGCACCCGCCCGACCTCAGCGGCCACCTGGGCGAAATCGTAGGCGTGCTCGAAGACGTGCGAGGCAAACACGAGGTCGAAGTGGTCATCGGGATACGGGAGGTGGTGCATGTCGCCGCGTCGGATGCGCTTCGAGGTGGGGAAGAGGTCCAGAGCGTCCACGTGCCATCCGGCACCTTCAAGGGTGTGGACTTCCTGCACAGTGCGTGGCCCCAGATCCAACACCCGAGCCCCCCGCCCGAGCCAGGGGCAGTCGGCACGGATCACGAGGATGGCCGGGGCCACTCGGAACGCCGACTTATTGCGTTTGGGATGGGCGTGGCGCCACTGGCGCCAGAGGTAGAGCCCATAGCGAATCTGTCTCATCCGGCCAATGTCTCCAGCTCGGCCAGCATCCGCTCACCGGCCAGATACGGGGGCAGGCCGATGAAGCGCTCCCGGTAGCGAGTCAAGATCTCGGGCTGGAGGTCAGGCACCCACTCCTTCCAGGTCGGGGCGGTTTCGAGCCCCATCAGGATCTTCGACACCGGACCCGCCTGGGCCACGGGAGGCACGTGGTAGAACGAATCCCCCACCCACGGGGAAAACGTCGCCAAGCGACGAGCCCGACGCGCATACGCCCGCCACAAAATGGCAGGCGGCACGAGGCAGCACGAGGGCACGCCCGCGGCGGCAGCCTCGGCGATGCCGGTGGAGCACCAATGCACCAGCACGGTGTCGCCCGGCAGGAGCCACAGGAGGGCAGGATCGGCACCGTCCTCCACCACCGCATCGGCCAGGGCGCGGGCGCGGACCGTGAGCGGCGTTTTGTCGCGGGTTTTGACGATCAGCCGCGCCTCGGCACGATCACAGAACGCCCGCAACGCCCGGAGCCACTCGCCCTCCAGCCCTCGCCACCACCCGGCCCAGACCTTCGGCACCAAGGAGGCCGGAAATGGCAGCAGGATCACTCGGTGCCCTGCGTCTTCCGGGGGCCGCAGCAAGTCCGCTTGCGGCATCCCCACCGGGATCAGACCCGTGGGAAACGCGCCCCCATGCCAGTCGCTCCACCACCACCTCCATGCGTGGGTCCAGACGAACATCCGATCCCAGTCTACTGGATCGGCCCAGTCCATCAGATCGGTAAATGCCCCCTGGACAAACGCCGTGGGGCACCCCATGCGCCGGGGGCGGAGGCCGGGGGCGTAGGTGGCCACAAGCACCTCGGGCCGGAATCCGATCAAGTCAGGCTCGGCAGGGTGGCTCTCGGTGACGCACTCGGCCAGATCGGCAATCCGGGCGGGGAGAGTCGAGCGACGGGGCGTTTGGCGATCCTTCGGCCCTCCGGCGAGGCTTTGATCCAGGTAGAGACACGTCTGATGTCCCTTGAGGGCCGCCGCCCGGAGCAGGCTTTCCACATGGCGGAGTTGGGAGAGGCGAGAGATCCAGGCGCCGATCTTCACGCCGACTCCATCTCTGCGGCACGCCGGTTCAGCCTCCGGCGCAGCTTCCCGGTTTCGGCAGCGTGGCACCAGAGGCAGAGCGTCCGGTAGTTCTCCAGCCCACAGCCGCCACCACCTTCCGAGACCGGCACGATGTGGTCGGCCTGCCAGAGCGCCGGGATGGAACAACGCTCGTTCCAGCCCTGGACTCTGACATCGTAATCCCGGCCTTCAAACCAGACGACGAGCCGATGCAGTTCCGCGTAGCGCCAATGCCAATTCGACCGATCAGCGACCTTAGCCAGTTTGAGCTCAGCCACCGCAGCCCGACGGAGCGCGATCGCATCGACGCCGCACAGGGCGCATACGCCTCGGTCGCGCTGGTAAACCAGCTTGGCCGCTATCGCCGGGCTCGACCGAATCATGTAGTCGTTGACGCAGGCGGCGCCGCACCATGAGCGGCGGCCTTTCGGAACGGGACCGCCGCACCATCGGCACTGACCCTTCTGCCGCGTGGGGAGGTCAGATAGCGAGATCGTCCGATCCATCATCGGGCGAGTTCCAGTCTGACATGCTCCGCTCGGATGGCGTTCAGCCACCCCCGTCGGCGGTGCGGCCGGAGATACTCGGCGGTCCCCCCGAGTCCCCGGAGGCGATCCTGCCAGTCTCGGAGCG
>ERZ1292625.3039-Hain-H41-01um-R1-3039-length-14259-cov-4_pt2 | contig 10343 bp, 6 predicted proteins | sample MGYA00564400_ERZ1292625 | MGnify/ENA primary metagenome ERZ1292625 (study PRJEB36523, sample SAMEA6512639) | groundwater metagenome | collected 2019-01-08 | study: AquaDiva: Metagenomics assemblies of 32 groundwater samples
GGCGGTTTGTCGACTGCACGGCACAGCATTCCTGCCGCATGTATACGAGCTTTCTCGATGCGGTCGCCGGGCTTTCGCGTTCGGTGTTCGGCGGGATGGGCTACAGCGTTGCGACGCTCGCGTTCATGGTCATTTCGTTCGCTGGCATGTTCTGCCTTCCGGTCATAACGCTTCCGCTGTCGGTGTGGGTGTTCCAGTCCGCGCCGCTCTACTATCTGTCGCTTATCATCCTCGGACTTTCGCTTCTCTCGTGGGGCGGCCCGATAATTCGCTTCGGCATGCCGTGGTATCTCACGCTTCTCTTTCCGGTGACGGCAGCGGTTGCGGTGTTCGTGTTCATCCGCTCGACGGTGCTTTCGATCACCGGGAAGCTTGAGTGGAAAGGGCGTCCGCTCATCAAGCATAGCTTTCATCTTTAAGATCTCATGCACAGTGCAGTGATGCCGACGCCGAAGCTTGAGAACGACTTCTACGATTGGTATGCCAGACATGAGGAAAAAAAGACGCTGGTGAAGGTTCATCGGTACGATCTCATCTTCATCGGTGACTCAATAACACATCTGTTCGAGGGACATATTGCATTCAAGAGCCACGGTGCCGCCGTGTGGGCGGAATATTACGGGAAGCGGAATGCGCTCAATCTCGGATTCGGATGGGATCGCACGCAGAACGTGCTTTGGCGTCTTGCGAACGGTGAATTCGAAGGGCAGACGCCGAAGCTTGCCGTTCTCCTTATCGGCACCAATAATCTCAGTACGACACCGAACGCGCATGCGAATACGCCGTCCGAGATATGCGATGGCATCGGTGCGATAACCGCGTTCATGAAAGAGCGTTCCGTATCGACGCATGTCCTCGTGACAGGGCTCTTGCCGCGGCATACACCGGACAGCCCATACCGAAGCACGATAGCTGAGATCAATCGCATACTGCAAGACCGGTTCGCAAAAGAGCATGGATTTTCATACATCGATATCGGCAGCCGATTCATCGGCGAGCGCAATGAGATCATCGCCGAGCGCATGCCGGACCTTACGCACCCGTCGGAGAGCGGCTATCGGGAGTGGGCGGAAGCGATAGAAACGATCGTTGAGGCGCATGTCCCGCGGAAGGGCTGATCGCCGCGTCTATTTCCCCGAAAGCGCGAATTTCCTGAACACATACGGATATTTCATCTCGCCGATGCCCGGCGTGAGCCCCATCCAGTAGGCGCGCCCTGTGCCGTCGTTGTCGTTGATGATGAAATTAAAGCCGAACATCCTGCCCGCGGTCGGGCGAAGCGGGGAGAGTTCGCTCCAGGGAAGAGCGAGCTGATACACGGTGTAATCCCCCTGCGTTCGTATATCGATCTTCGCTCCTTTCACCGGACCTTGCGGTAATTCTTTGGGGCCGGCATGCCGGTATACGGCCGGACCGCTCTTCGTCAACGCGATGCTGAACTCATGGTCATTGCCGTCATAACCGACCTTTTTCTCGACGGCGTCGTTCTTCGCATCGAAGGAGAGCTGTATCGAGTCGCCCTTCCAGACATCGCCCCCCGACCACTCCTGACAGAACATGTTGTCTCGGACATTCGCGGCGAAATAGAAATACTGTTCATCCCATGCGGTGTACGCAACGGCACTCAGGTTCTCGGGGGTCTTCCATACGGTCGGGGCGGCATCGGGCGGCATGATGTAGATGCGCTCATCAAGCGTGAACGAGGGAATAGCGCGCCATGCGGAAAGATCGGTGTCGAACGCGATGGTGCGCTGCGTGCATTTTTCCGCGGACGCCGGGAGACGCTTGACCACCGAGCCGCCGTCCATGCGCGCGGTGAGAACTATCTCCTTTCCGCGAAGGCGGTCGGTATCGCCTGACGATATGCCGAAACGGAACGATGACGATCCCGACGGCGCGAGCGAGAACGGCTGCGATGTATTCTCGGCGCTCATCCCGTCCGGCACCGCTATCGTGTGCGTGCCGTCGATCTTCGTCGGCAGATTGTTCTTTAAGCTTCCCGCGATGGACGATCGATCGCCCATGAGCACGGAGATGCTCACGGCATCGATGCTGACGGCCGCTTTCTCAACGGCGGCGCAGAGCTGCTCGACGCTCATCGATATCGAGCGGAGGTATCGCGGAGAGCCGGAGAGCGGGATGACGATGCCGTTCCCGCGTGTTGCGAGCGTCACATCGACACCGACCATGTCGGTAAGGCGCACGGCGTCCGGTTTTACGCTCACGATGAGCTCGGTCGCTTCGCCGGCGGATTTCCATATCGCGATGACGGGGTTGCCGTCCCTGGTGGCGAACGCATAGGCGCGAAGATCGCTTTCATACAGCGGCCGAACCGGCACCGTATTGTCGAGCATGCGTGTGATAGTGGCGTATGCAGCGACGGCGGGGAGGGGGCGGCGTTCATCCTTCCAGAGACCGTATTCGTAGCCGCCTTCAAGACAGCCTTGGGTCAGGAACCAGAATATATGCTCGAGCGTCGGCACCGAATGCGCTAATATCATCGCGCGCGTCATCATCTCGGCGTGCTGGCGGGCATAGCTGCTCACGAACGACGGATTGTTGGTGGTGATGGCCCATCCGAGTTCGCCGATCCATAAGCGATGGCGCCCGCCGTTGTCCTTGATTATCTTCTCAGCATCAAGGAGATTCTCGCGCATGCGGTTCTCTTCCGGTGTGACGCAAATGCCCGAGGGTCCGATATTACGTGAGGGGGCGTATGGATGGAAGGCCCAGATATCGAATGCATCCGCGGCAAGTTCGAATACTTTCTTCGAGAACGCGAATCCGTTGAAGTCACCGCCGGATACGCCCGAGCCGAGCACGACGGCATTGGGGTCGGCCGCTTTGATAGCCTTCGAGGCACGTATAAGTACATCGGCATAGTATTTCGCACCGTCGAGATAGGAAAGCTTCGCATGCGAGGGGAAAACGAGGTCAGGCTCGTTCTCGATCTCCCAATAGCGGGAATATTTACCGAATTGCTTCACCATGAGCGATGCGTAATTGCAGTATTCCACGATGTCCTTCATTTTTCCGTCGCTGCCTTTCGCCCAGTCGGGCATCATGGTCGCCTGCAGCGTTTCCATGATGTGCATGCCGTTCGTCCGCTGTGAGAGATAGGAATCGTCATTGATATATATCTCGCCTTTTTTCCGCTCGGTCCAGCGCCAGGCGCGGAAATTCCGCATCCATTTCACGCCGATGCGCGATATCGCCTCCATCGGTATGCCGCTCCCCTGCAGGCCGAAGAACGATCCCTCGTTCTCACCGGAGGCTCGGGGTGCTTTCACCACGACGATCGGCATTTCCATGGACTTGACCGATTTCCCGCCCGCATGTACGGTCATTCGGGCCGTAAAATATCCCGCTGTGCGGCTCGTTAGCGCTGTGAACGGAAGAGCAACGGTGTCCCCGCGATTCGCCGTGAACGCACGGGTTGAGCGGGATATCTCATTTCCGTCAAGATCGACGCATGCCGATTGAAGCGAGAACGAAGACGATGCTTCTGTCGCATTATGGATGCGTGCTTCGATCTCCACCGTTTCCGGCCCTGCCAGGAAGACATTGCCCGGTTCCTTCGTGCGCATGATCATATTCGCCGATACCGCTTCGCATGATCGATAGACCGTGTCCGCGCTTGTCGCAGCGCCTGCCGCATTGTTGGCGGTGCAGGAAAGTGCGTCGAGCATCATGGTGCCCGATCCTTCCTTCTGGAATACGATATAGAGCGAGTGTTTCTCCTTCTGCGCCGGTACCTCGAAGCTGTATCGTTTCCACTGCGGCGAGAGTTGTACCGTCTCGCGTTTCATGATGAAGTATGAGGTGTGCCATACATCGACGATGACCGAGAGCGGGACATCGCTTTTCGCATCGAACGATACGGTATAGGTCGTGCCGGGGCGTATGACATCGTAGTAGTTCGGGCTTCGTGTCGAGACGGCGCGGGCGGGCAGAGCGAGGCAGTATTTGCCGCTTGTGCCGCCTTCCGATGATGCGCTGTCCTTCCAGTCATCGGTGCCTGTTTCGAATGAGGTGTCGCCGGAAAGGAGATTGCCCGTCTGCGGTGCTTCGTTCTTCGGTGCCGATGCTGTCTTCGTTTCCGTCACGAGCTGCTCTATTTTCGCCGTTTCCGTGCCGGGGACCATGCTGAGCGAAAGCGCATCGATCCATGCCGTGCCGATGCCGATCTCACGATGACGGATATAGATGCCGAGTTTTTTCGTAGTGGGTTTTATTGCGGACGATGGTATACGCACTTTGAATTCCTTCCAGTCATGCGAACCGCCGGTCTTCACGATATTCCCGTCATTGTTCGGGCCGAACCACAGCCAGCCCTGCGGCTCGACTTTCCCCGCATCTTTTTCCGTGCCGTACTGCAGTACCTGCACACGGACGGCGTCTCTCGGGACGTTCTCGCAGGCGATGGCAATGGTGAATTCATAGTCCGCTATTGCAGCAAGCACGATGCCGCCGCCGGATATCCAGCGTTCACCGTCTATACCGGGCATGGAGAGGCGATATGACGACGTGCCGGAAAAATTTTTCTTCGTATCGATCCCTCCCGGTTCGGGTTTTCCCGCCCATTGCTCCCAGCTCCAGCCCTGCGCGCCTTCTTCGAAGCCGCTGTTCTTGATGAGCTCAGGCTCCGCGAAAAGCAGTATCGGTACGAGGAGCGCGCACACAGCGATCGATGAACGATACATATCAGCCTCCATGGTCGTTGATTGCGGAGTATCGTGTGACGGAATGCATGTCGGTGTACGTTACGGGAAGGAGCATGCGCGATGAGGGATCGTTCCCTGAGAATATCGCCGCGACCGTACCGGCCGCTTCCGTACCGGCCAGCGCGGGGTCGAACCATATCCGTGAAAGCCCGATCGGTGCGGTACGGTAGAACGGCGTATTGTCATAGCCGAGGAAGGATATATCGTTCGGAATGCGTATGCCGCGTTCATTGAAGAATCGATAGGCGAGGTACGCGCTATAGCTGTTCGTGACGAATATTCCGGTCGGTTGCGCGCTGCTGAAATATTTCGTAAGCGCCCCGAGCACATTGCTATCGCTTACCGCCTGCTCGCGTACAAGGCGGGCATCGATGTGGTCCACACGGCATCGTTTGGCCATTGTGCCGAACGTGCGTTTGAAACTGGTGAACCGGTCGCGATGATTGGGTTCCGCATCCGATGATAACACTGCTACATGCGTATGTCCGTTTTCCGCGAAGATGCGTGCCGCCATCGCGCCGCCGCTCTCGTCGTCAGGGGCGATCGCATGGTTAGCGCCTGGTCCTGCGCAAACGGTGATGAGCGCGGCGTCACCGCGCGAGCGTTCAATGAATGCACGCGACGCATCGGAGACGGGCCCGCAGAGAAGTACCGCATCGACCTGACCTGCGTTCACGAACTGCGCGGTATCGCGGTCGATATCGGTGAGCACGGTCCGGTAGCCTTGGTTCATGATAGCCTGCATGAAGGAGAAATAGATGATGCTGAAGAAGGGGAAATCATGTGCGGCAGTGAGCGATTCGATGGAGCAGTTCACGGCGATGGTCCGGTGCTGGATGTTGTGGCGTTTTCGTGCGTTGATGCTCGCGAATGTGTCCTTGCGGTAGCCGTGTTTTTTTATGATGGAGAGTATACGGTCGCGTGTCTCGGGGGTGACGTTCTCCGGTGCATTGAGCGCACGTGATACGGTCATTGCACTCACCTTCGCCTGCCGGGCGATATCGCTTAAACTGATGCTACGCTTCGGCATGAAAATATGATGTTATAGCTAACATGCAGATAGTATAATCAGTCGCCGCGAATTTGTCAAATGCGGTGCTGGTATATCGGTATCGCTATGATGCGGCCGCGGTATCCGCTATGCGGAAGACGATATTTTTCGGGGGGCGGTTTTCGCCGGATATGCGTGCCATGAGGAGTTCTATCGCGAAGAGCATCTCGCCGCGGCTTGCTTTTTCGATATTGATATCGCCGATGGTGCTGTCGTAGTCATAATGATTGATAAGCACGGTTTTCGAGCCGGTACGGGCGATATATTCCCTGCAGGCCACCGCGGTTTCATCACCGGTGGTTACGATGATCTCTGCTTCGTGTATCTGCGCTGCCGATGCGCGGATAAGGTCCCGGGCTGCTTCACGGCCGGCATACTCGTATTCTGAAGCGCTGATGACAGCGCTCCCCCCGCAGAACACCCGCAGCCCTTCGATGAAACGGTTCGCTTTTGCATTCCTGTCTTTGCCGGCGATCACAAGAATACGCCGAAGCCGGCGATCGTGTGCCATGCGCATGATCTCGCGGTACACCGGTTCGGGGTCGGTCTGCACGCAGTCGATGCCCGGGTATTCATTGTACATGGCAACGATGGGGATATCGTCGCGGACGAAACGCCGTATGTTCTCGGGCTTCACCGGCGATACGATCACCGATCCGTGCGAGTATCCTTTGCTGATATAATCGATGACGGGGAAATTCGCCTCGGCAAAGAGATCGAGCCCCCGGAAATAGTGTACGGAAAAATTGATATCGCCGTGCGCTGTCTGATATGCCGTGAGCGCCTCGATATGCGGATTGAGCCAGGCGTGATTGCCGACGCTGTCGGAGACGAGGAGGGTTATCTGCAGATGCCGGCGTTTGGACATGCCTTTGATGCGGGAGCGGTATCGGTCGGCGAGATATGTGCCGCTCCCGGCTCGTGCGGTGAGAATGCCGTCCCGTACGAGGCGCTTGACCGCATAGTGAACAGTATTGATGCTCGTATCATATCGCTTCGCAAGTTCGCGGAACGACGGTACGCGCCCGTCATGTGTTTCCGCTTCCGCGACGATACGGGTGACGAGGATATCGGTGAGCTGGCGTGTGTACGAACGCCGTCCTTCCTTCGAGAGCTTCATCGTACACTGTCTATGAGCGATTGCGGTGCCGTATCGCTTTCTGCCCCAGTCCATGATACGATCGTATCCGCTTCATCGAGCAGTACTGATGACCGGTAGGGAAGGAGGACAAAGCTTACGCAGAGCAGTACTGCGGCAGTTGCGAGATGGTGCATGAGTTGTCCTTGTGCGTGTTTTCGGAGCGGAGGCTATTGTGCCTGGAAATATATCCAGACTTTAATGGTGACCGGGACATTCGCTTTTACGGTGATGTTCTGAGAAACGCCTTTGTTATGCCACACGCGCACACTGCGACTGCCGGTTTTCACCAGAGCGGCATCAGTGATGAGCGTCATGTCCATGCCGTCATTCGCCGGGTCGGGCATCCACCATGCGGTGAGTTTCCCGTTCTCCGCGAGCGTTTCAAAACCGGGATTGCCCATGCCGGTCGCGCCTTCGACAGTGACATCGTCATAGATCACATAGACCGGAAGATTTGATTTTTCACCCTCGGGTTTATGGTACGGTCCCTTAAGCTGCAGATTGACAATACCGTCAGCGAGCGGTATGAACGATATACCTGTCTGCACCCATTCACCTGTCTTCAGCGTCAGATCGGAGTAAAGATTGTATTTCCCGTTGACCTTGTCCCAGCCGTGTATGGCGGCACTACCGTCCCCGAGCGCTTTGATATCCTTGTATTCTACTTTCGTGTCCTTTCCGTACACATCGATGCGTGCCTTTGCCGGTACCTGCGCGAATGCGACCGCGGCGGCGGCCAATGCGATGATGAATGCTTTCATGTTCTTCTTCTCCTTTGGTATTTTTTGGGACGTGCCCTTATTTCTGGACAAGGTACAGAGGAGCCTCGGTAAGCAGAGTGTCCTGCGATAACGCGACAGGATTGCCCATCATGTCAAAGCCCGCCATGCCGTCAACACTGATGCCGGCATCGCTGATCTTCACCGGAATACGCGACCAAAGCGATTCGATGCGCTTGCCGTTCTTCATGAAACGGCATATGACCGCTTTCGTTGCGCCGATGCGCTTTTCATCGACGCCGTTCCCTTCTGCGCTCTCAAGCATGAGCACCGCAGCAGCATGCGCCGCAAAAGTGGGGAGCGCCTCCCCGGATGATTCGAACATGCTCGAACATTCATCGCGGTTGATGATGCGGCCGGATTGATGCGTGAACCCCGCATATTGATAATGCCGCTTGGTGCCGACAGCTTTGAGTGAAATAAGCGTACGTGCGAGCCCGGTGGCGGCATTGAACGGTGTTACCGCCGATCCGCTCGGCACGCGAAGCGAGCGCAGCCATGAAACGCCGTCAAAGAGCCAGGCGCCGCCTTCGGTATGCCATACCTCGAGCGGTTTGCCGCTCCTGCCGGTGAGCTTACGCATATCGCGTATACGCTCGACCATGCTCGGTGACGGTGATTCGTCAGGGGACGCATCTTCGTAGTAGAAGTGGAATGACGCTGCATCGATATCAGCGGTCATGCCGTATTCAAGCGCCGAGTAGAGGAAAGGCTTTGCCGGACTTGAGACGGCGCCGCCGACAAGGGTTATCTTCGCGCCGATCTCGTCAACGGCCTTCCTCGTGATCGCAGCGATGTTCGTATACACGAGCACTCTGTCTTCACCCGGTTTGACCTGCAGGAATCCGCCGTCCGGCTCATTCCATATCTCCCATTCACTGATATAGGGGCCGAACACTTTGAGGGCGTCTTTCACATACTGTTTCCACTGATCGGCGTCTTTCGGCCCGTAACTGTTCCACCAGCGGTCATAATTCGCTTTCGGCGTACCCGCCGGGGCGTCTGCATACTCCGGCGGTACCGTGTCGAAATTCGCGAATATCGTAAAGCCCATGGCATGGGCGCGTTTTATGCCATCAAGAACGTATCCGTCGCGCGCGATGGTCTGCCATTTTGTTGTAATGGGCGGGTGAAGTCTCAGCGTTCGCAGTCCCATGCGCTCGGCAAGGAAGAGATTATGCGGGGTGAGGCGGACATGTCCGCCGAAGAATCTTTCGCTCGATGCCTTGGGCGAGGGGAGCTTCGGAACTACAGAATAGATCATGTCGGCAAGCGGAACTTTGGTGATATCCTTGTCTGTAAAGGCTTCACATTTGAAGCAGCCGAACCTGTCTGTCGGGAGAGGGATCGAAACCGTGCCGAGGCCGTTCTTCACGGGAGCTTCAATGCGTACGCGTTTGACATTATTCTCCCATGCGTCGACAATGCGTACGAAGAGCGTCATGTCGCCGTCTGACAATGACTCGATATTGAGTGCTGCCGAGAGTGTTTCGCCCGGGAACACGACATTGCCGGGCTTTCCGAGCGGAAGGAATCCGGCGCTTACACGCGGTTCGTACTTTTCCATCGGCGTGCTGTCGTCCACTGCGGTCACTGAATCGATGAAGTATTCACCGGGGTCGAACATATCGATCTCAATGAAATATGTTTTTGAGCTAGAAAGCTGCGGTGTCGCTGCGATCGCGAAGAATTCCCAGCCGGCTTTCGATGCGGTGTATGTCTTTGTCGCCTGAACGACGGAATGTGTCTTTCCAAAAAGTATTTTTGCCGTGAACCGCTTTCCTGCTGCCGGCGATTTTACCCAGAAGCCGACCGATGCCGGATGACCGTAGCGCAGCGGGAAATATGCGCTTGTGAGCATCATGATGCAGCCGCCCATTATTTCGGTCCTCAATGCGTATTTTCCATGGGGGGCGTCGGGTGTAAGCACCGATTCGATCTGCGCATTCGCATTGCTTTCATCCGACAGGTCGCCCGATATGCCGTATTCACGGAATGTCGCTGACCACTTTGCTGTCCCGGTCTCAAATGATCCGTTGGGCATTTGATTGCCGAGGAGCGAAAGTCCGTCGTCCTTTGCGGGCAGGATGCACACGCTGATATCATCGATCCAATAAGTGTTCTCCTCGTTCAAGTTGAAGAATATCGCCGTGTCATCGGGATCGGTGTTGGGAGGGAGCGTCAGTGCGAAGGAATGCACCTGCCAATTCTCCGATATCCGTGCATCGCTCTGGAAATACGTTGTGTACGGTGCATTCTGTTTTCTGAACTGAACGCCGAGGGGTTTCGAATTCGCTCTCCCGCGAAGCCAGAATTTAAACTCCACGGGAAGCCCCGCTTTTACCTGCACCTTCTGCTGGAACTGAAGATTCGGACTGCCGGTGATCTTGTTCATGGAAACGCGCATGCACTGCTTCCCGGATCGCGGGTTTTCCGTGTTGATGCCGCCCTCGACCTCGTTTTTCGCCCAATTGTTGAGCGTCCACCCGGAAAAGTCAGATGCATCCTCAAAGCCTTGGTTCTTGACCATATTCTCGAGAGTTGATTTTTCGGCCTTTGCGGCCGGGGAATCCGACACCGGTGATGTTGTTACGTGTGTGCGAATGTCCGCTTCGCTGAGGGCACGGGAGAAGAATTTTACTTCATCG
>ERZ1292625.4530-Hain-H41-01um-R1-4530-length-10342-cov-4_pt1 | contig 10342 bp, 17 predicted proteins | sample MGYA00564400_ERZ1292625 | MGnify/ENA primary metagenome ERZ1292625 (study PRJEB36523, sample SAMEA6512639) | groundwater metagenome | collected 2019-01-08 | study: AquaDiva: Metagenomics assemblies of 32 groundwater samples
CGCTGCTGTTCTCCGAGGGTCATTTCCCGGCCGTGGAGTGCGCCGACGAGGCCACTCGCGACGCCCTGACGCTGATCGTCAAGGAGACGCAGCTCAACCAGGTGATGATCGACGCGGCCACCACCGGCTCGGTGGGCTCGGTCGCGGTGTTGATGCGTGTGCTGAAGGGGCGCGTGTTCTTCCTGGTGATGCCGACGGCGTACCTCACGCCTGAGTGGGACAAGGACGCGCCCGACACGCTGGCGAAGGTGACCGAACGGTACAAGGTGCAGGGCAGGACGCTGAAGGCTGACGGCTATGCGATCGCCGAGAGCGATCTCAAGACGGACTTCTGGTTCCAGCGCATTTGGGACACCAGCGCCGAGACCTGGTACCAGCCGCAGACGCTAAAGGATGCCAGCGACGGCAAGGCACCGGCGGTCGATAAGGCGCGCACCACGTCGCACAACCTCGGTTTCGTGCCCATCGCATGGGCGCGCAACCTGCCCGGCGGTGACAGCACCGATGGCTGCGCGACGTTCCCCGGCGAGGCGATCGACACGCAGATCGAGGCCGATTACCTGCTCAGCCAGGGCGGTCGCGGCCTGAAGTACCAGTCCGATCCGACGCTGCACATCAAGGAGCCGGCGTTCGACGCGAGCGGCGGCGCCAAGGTCGTGAAGGGCGCGGCCAATGCCATCGTCACCAGCGAACAGGGCGACGCCAAGCTGCTGGAGATCAGCGGCGACGCGGCCAAGGCGGTGATGGACTGGGTCCGCGGCCTGCGCGAACTGGCGCTGGAAGGCGCCGGCGGCAACCGGGCGAACGCGGACAAGCTGTCTGCCGCCCAGTCTGGCCGGGCCATGGAGCTGATGAACCAGTCCCTGATCTGGCTGGCCGACAAGCTGCGCATCAGCTACGGCGAGGGCGCGCTGCTGTCGCTGCTGGACATGGTGGTGCGGGCGTCGCAGAAATACCCGCTCAAGGACAAGAAGGGCCGCGAGATCGGCGAGCTGAACGCGACGGAAGACATCTCCCTGCGCTGGCCGCAGTGGTACGCGCCGACCTACGCCGACAAGTCGACGCAGGCGACCACGCTTGACGTGCTGCGCGGCGCTGGCCTGCTGTCGCGCGAGACCGCGGTGAAGTCGATCGCGCCGAGCTACGACATCGCCGACCCGGCCGACGAGATCCGGCAGATCGAAGCCGATCCGCCGCCGCCGAACAGCATGGCCGCGAAGCCGAAAGATCCGCCGCTGTCGGAATCCAATGACTAGCCGCTGGGCCTGGTGCCCGGCGATCTGTAACCCCCGCCCTGGTGGCGGGCTTTGACTCTGGAGTCCCGATGGACCTGCCGCAAGACATTCACTTGGGGAATGTCGCTCCCGCGATTTGCCACAAGCTCAGCGTTGCTGGCTGTGTGGTGCTGACGCTCAACCACGATGGAACCATTGGCATGGCTGGCCACGGTGTCAACCACGCCAAGGCCAACGAGCTGCTGTCCGTCGGCATCCACATGAACCTCACGCAGATGGACAACGCCATCGCCGCCGGTGCGGCCGGCGAGGAAGCTCAGGAACAAGAGCTCCGTCTGCGCGCCCTGCGTAAGGAGGCCGCATGAAAGGTCGCGCACTGAGCCACCTGATGCGCGGCCTGATGAGCCGCTACATGGCACCAGAGGGTGATCCGCCTGCTGGCGGCGGAGGCGGTGGTAATAACCCTCCTGCCCCAGCCCCTGCGCCCGCTCCCGAGTCGTTCTCAAAGGAGTACGTCCACGAGCTGCGCAAGGAGAATCAGGGCTACCGGCTCCGGTACCAAGAGAGCGAGAACAAAGCCAAGGCGGCCGACGAGCGTGCCACCAAGGCTGAAACGGACGCGGACGCAAAGGTAAAGGCAGCCCAGGAGGCAGCTGACCAGCGCATCATCCGCGCCGAACTGAAGGCCGCCGCCCTGAAGGCTGGCATGGTCGACCTGGACGGTCTGAAGCTGGCCGACCTGTCGGGCGTGAAGCTCAACGAGGCCGGCGAGGTCGAGGGCGCTGAAGCACTGATGGAAGCCCTCAAGAAGTCAAAGCCGTATCTGTTCGGTGCGCCGAGCAGCAGCACGCCTGGCACACCGCCCTCGCCGAAGACTCCCGAGGCCAAGAAGGCCACGGAGATGACCGACGAGGAATACCAACAAGCCAAGGCCGCGCTCCTTCGGGGTGGCCGCCGCTAAGCAGTAACGCAGTGCCTCGCGCTTCGGCGCGGGGAAGCTCACCGGGGCCAGACGCCCATGGAGCTGACAACTCAACGTCAACCTTCATGGAGTCTGCCTCATGGGCATTCAGAACTTCCCGGCCTCCCTGCAGCCGATCATCCAGCAGAACTTCCTGCAACGTGAGTTTCAGGATGGCATCCAATCGATCCTCGGCTTCCGTGAGATCGCCCGCCGCGAGCCTTTCCCGAACAAGATTGGTGAAACCGTCACCAAGACCCGTCCGGGCCTGAAGGCGCCCGTCACCACCCCCATCACGCCGTCGACGAACACCAACCTCGACAACGGCATGACCCCGTCCACCTGGACTGTCGAGCAGTACACGTTGTCGATCAACATGTACGGCGACACCATCGACCTGAACACGGTCACTGCCGGTGTCGGCATCGCCAGTCAGTTCCTCCAGAACGCCAAGACCAACGGCGTCCAGTCAGCCCAATCGCTTGACCGTCTGGCCCGCAATGCGCTGTTCAATGCCTACATGGGCGGCAACACGCGCGTGCGCACCACGCTGGGCGCGCCGGCAGCTACCATCAGCGTCGACGACGTCCGTGGCTTCCAGCAGGTGTTCGTGAACGGCCAGCTGACCGCTGTGTCCGGCACCAACACCATGCAGGTCACGGTGGGATCGAACGTCTACACCCTGAACGGTGTGGCTGTCGACGGTTCGAACGTCTCGACCGCGCCTGGCGGCATTTCCGGTACGCTGACCTTCTCGGGTAACGTGACCGTCGCCGACGGCACGGCCGGCAACACCGTGACCGCCTACAACGGCGGCGCTGGTGTCGCTCCGTTCATCCTGCGCCCGAACGGCCGCGGTAACACCTCGGCCATTGTCGGTACCGACCTGCTCACCATGGGCAGCGTGCTGGATGGCGTGGCCTACCTGCGCCGCAACGGTGTGCCGACGGTCAACGGCATGTACAACTTCTACCTCGACCCGGTCTCGGCCCGGCAGTTCTTCGCCGACCCCGACTTCAAGCAGCTCTTCCAAGGCGCCACTGCGGCTGCCAAGGAGTTCCGCATGGGTCGCGTGGTTGAGCTGGTCGACGTGCGCTGCATCCCAACCACCGAGGCCTACGTGCAGGCGCTGGGCGGCGTGACCGTGCGTCGCCCGATCCTGGTTGGCGCTGAAGCGCTCGTCGAAGGTGACTTCGAGAACATGGGCAAGGAAGAAACGCCCAACGACAACGCCGTCATCGACATCGTCGACGACATCGTGCACGTCACTCGCGAGCCGCTGGACCGCCTGCAGCAGATCATCGCCCAGTCGTGGTACTGGATCGGCGGCTTCACGGCTCCGACCGACCAGACCGTCAACACCAACATCGTCCCGCCCGCCAGCGCGTCGTACTACAAGCGCGCCGTCGTGTTCGAGCACGCCGGCTGATCGTTGCTGGTAACGGCGAGGGCTTCGGCCCTCGTCCCCTGGAGGTCATGATGTCCGATTCCTACGGCAACCCAAATTCCATCCCGCACGCGGTCGGCAACGGCCAGTTGCAGGAACTGACCCCCGCGCAGCTCAGCACGAAGTACGGCGCTGGCAACATCAAGACGCCGACGGCGAACTTCAACATCCCCTACAAGGGCACGCACCTGGTTGGCTACAAGGGCGTCCCCATCGTGTGTGATGCCGCGCTGCTGGCTGCCCTGACCGCCGCCGGAGCTCCGGTGTCCTGACATGGCGAAACTGAAAGACGAACAGTCGGCGCTGCCGTCTTCCATCCTGCTCGATGAGTCGATCGGCTGGATGGAGAACGGCATCCTGCGCCAATTCCACGAAGGGCAGCACGTCACCAATCGGGCTGATATCGCTGCCCTGATTCAGCACGGCGCGCAATACCTGGAGCTGAAATGAGCGATGGCGTCTACACCCGCCAAGGCAAGGGCTCGTACCTGAACATCGCCGCCGCGACGGTGGTGGCCACGGTGCCTAAGGACTTCGCGCTCGGCCAATGCCGCCTTGTACGCGTCCAGGTGCTGGTGGCTGGCTCGGCCGGCGGCGCGGCCTATGACTCGGCGAGCCTGACCGGCAACAGCGCGGCCAACCAAGTTGGCGCGTGGCCGAATACGGTCGGCTCGTATCTGATCGACATGCCCTGCCTGGCTGGCATTTGCATCGTTCCCGGTGCTGGCCAGACGGTGGCGGTTTCCTACGACTGAGGTGAGAAATGGACCAGAACACTGAACTGAACCAGCAGGGCGGCGAAGGCGCCGGCGTCCCAACCAAGCAGCCCGACGCCGCGCCGAAGAAGCCCGACGCCGCGCCGAAGGCCAAGCTGCCGAAGAAGATGATCCTGCAGGCGCTGTACGGCTTCTACGACGACGCCGGCCGGCTCTGGCAGTGGGTGGAAGGGCAGATCGTCGACGATGTCGAGCACATCAAGATGCTCGTCGAGCGCAAGGCTCCGGCCGTGGAGCACAAGGAAGACTGACCATGGCATTCACTACCGCCGAGAAGGTCGATATCCGCCGGCACTGCGGTTACCCGATGTACGGCGGTACGCCATCGTCATTCCAGTCCTACCGCTTCTTCACCGCCTACGGCACCCTCGAATACCGCATGAACAACATGCTGGCCGAGGAAGAGGCGGTGGTGCGCACGACGTACCTGGCCAACCTGACCACGCTGGAGACTGCCATCCCCGCCGCTGGCACGAATCTGGACACGGATCAGGCGGCGGTCTGGACGCACAACAAGAACGAGGTGCGCGATCGCGCGACGCTGTTCAACAAGTGGCGCCGTGATCTTTGCTCCTTCATCGGCGTGCCGCCCGGGCCCGGCCTCGGCGGTGGTGAAGGATCGGTTCAGCTGGTGGTGTAAATGGACGGCACAACGCTCAACTCCCGCGTATGGGCCGGCTACGCCAAGGCGGCCAAGTACATCGGCACGACCTACCAGCATTACCGGCCAAACGGTCCGAACTCGCCGCTCGCCGCCGGCAATCGCCTGGCCGACATGCCGGTCAGCCTGAACGCCGAGGATCCGCGCTTTGCGCGCCCGAACGTGTATGGCAAGGCGACCTGGTACGCGGTCGCGGACGGTGCGCAGCTGCTGGTCGGCGACTACATCGTCGGCATCGAGGGCACGCTATTCGTCGCGGCGCTGCAGCAGTTGCTGCCGATCTTCATGGTCGACTGCAACCGCACCGTGTCGCTCCTGCGGCCGGCACAGCAGTCTGGTGTCGGCGCTCAGGGATATGGCGGGGACACCACGGCCACCGAGTTGCCGCTGATGACTGGCTGGCCGGCGAGCGTCCTTCAGGGCACCAAGGGCGAGCGCAACGATGTGGGCCTGCCGGGCGACGTGAAAACACCGTGGTGGATCGTTCTTCTGCCGCAATGGGCTGGCGTGACGCTCCGGACGTCCGACATCATCACCGACGATCTTGGCCGTCGCTACGTGATCTCCAGCGCTGAGCTGACCGATCTGGGATGGCGCCTGACTGCAATGCAAGCGCAAACGTGACAGGAGACGCAATGTCGAGCGGCAGATACAAGATCATCAGCGACGGCACTGCGACGGGCACGCATCTGTTCGATCCGGACGGCAAGGACATCACGCGTCATTGCACTTCCATCGAATGGAAGGTCGAGGCCGATGGCTTTGGCATTGCCACTGTGAAGTACAGCTTCGTCGATGTGAACGTCGAGGCTGTGTTGGAAGTCGAGGTCGGTGAGGATGGCTGATCTTTCCGACGTCTCCGATGCGCTGGTCGCGCTGATCGCGAGCACACTTTATCCGAACGGTACCGGGGGCGGCCAGAACTCGGTGGCGGGCTTGCCGTGCCGCATCTATGCCGGGTGGCCTACGCCCGCGCAGCTCGACGCGGATCTGGCCGCAGGCACCGCGCACGTGACGGTGTTCAACCGGCCGGAAGCCAAGAACACGACGCGCTACCAGACGGTCCCGCAAGAACAGACCACCACGCCGCCCGCGCTGACGCTGACCATCAATGGCCGCACGGTCACGGTCGGCGGCGCCGTGGCTGCGGGCGTGAACACGGCTGTCATCGTCGGTACGAAGGGGTATGTCTACCAGACGCTCGGTACCGACACGCTGAACAGCGTCGCCACGACGTTGGCCGGGTTGATCAACGCCGACTTCCCAGGCACCACGGCCACCGGCGCGGTCATTACGCTGCCATCCGCTGGCCCTGCGATCACCGCGGCGCGCGTGGGCGGCTCTGGCCAGCAGGTCACGGAAGTGGGGCGGATCGAGCAGAGCTTCCAGATCACGATCTGGGCGAACACGCCGGCCAACCGCAAAGCGATCGCGAGCCTCGTGGCTCCGACGCTCATGAACTCGCGTTTCATCACGCTGGCGGACGGCTCAGCTGCGCGCCTGATCGTCAAGCGGCAGTGTGATGACGACATGCGCCAGAAGGCGGTGCTGTATCGCCGCGACATTGTGGCGACGATCGAGTACGCGGAGACCCTGACAACCACCTCGACGGCTGTGGTCGACATCGTCGAGAACATTTCTGTCGGCGTGAACGGATACAACGGCACGACGAACAGCCAGCTGTACCCGAACACCACCACGACCAATATCTGAGGACTCCATGGACTTCCATCTGATCGTCAAAGAGCCGTTCGGCGGCTACGCGAAAGGCGACGAAATCACCGATTCTGCCGAGGTAGCGCGCGTGCTGGCCTCGGAGAACGAGAACCACGTGATCAAGCGCGCCGCGCCGCCGGCCGAGCCGGCCAAGGCGGGCAAGACCGCCGACTGAGCCGCCACTTACCTCAAAGCCCTGAAGGCCCGCCAAGCGCGGGCCTTTTTCATTGGAGTCTCAGATGACCCAGATTGTCCAGTACGGGCAGGTCAACACGACGGCGCTGATCGTTCCCGACCTGATCGTGCAGATCATTGCGCCCCAGGTGGCGCAGCTCAACGGCGTGCCGACCAACGTGGCCGGCTTCGTCGGTACCGCCCAATGGGGCCCTGTCAACTCGCCGACCATCGTCGGCAGCATGGCCGACTATGCGCGCAACTTCGGCGCGATTCAGAACCGCCTGTACGACATGGGCACGGCCGTCGCTGCTGCTGTGCTGCAGGGTGCGAACAACTTCCGCTGCGTGCGCGTGACGGACGGCACCGATACGGCCGCAAGCATCATCGCGCTGGCGACCTGCATCACGTTCACGAGCAAGTACACCGGTACCCTTGGCAACAATGCTCAGGTGCAGGTTGCTCCTGGCTCGCAGGCCAACACGCAGAAGGCGATCGTGTCGATGCCTGGCCAGACGCCGGAAGTGTTCGACAACATCCAGGGCTCTGGCAACGCGCTGTGGGTCAACATGGCGAACGCCATCAACAATGGCCAGGTCGGCGCGCGCGGTCCGTCGCAACTCATTGTCGCGACGGCGGGTGCTGGAACGACTGCTCCGGCCGCGGCGACGTACTCGCTGACTGGCGGCACGGACGGCGTCACCACGATCACCAGCGCGATCCTGCTGGGACAGGACACCATCCCCCGCAAGGGTATGTACGCGCTGCGCGGCACTGGCGCCTCGGTCGCGGCGCTGGTCGATGTCTCGGACACCACCACCTTCGCCAACCAGGTCGCCTACGGTCAGTCCGAAGGCACGTACATGGTCGGCGTCACGCCAGCGGGCGACACGATCACCAACGCCGTGTCGACCAAGGCGACGGCCGGTATCGACAACTACTCGTTCAAGTACCTGTTCGGCGATTGGGTCTACTTCAACGACCCGGTCAACGGTGGCGTGCGCCTGATCTCGCCGCAGGGCTACGCAGTCGGTGTGATCGCCAACCTGGGCCCGCAGCATTCGTCGCTGAACAAGCAGCTGTACGGCGTCGTCGGCACGCAGAAGTCGTTCCAGAACCAGCAGTACAGCTCGGCGGAACTGCAGACGCTCGCGCAAGCAGGTATCGACCTGATCACGAACCCGATCCCTGCAGGCAACCAGTTCGGATTCCGGATCGGGCACAACAGCTCGTCCGATCCGACGCGCAACGGCGACAACTACACGCGGATGACCAACTACCTCGCGGCCACCACGGCTGCCGGCATGGGCATCTACGACGGGCGCCTGCAGTCGTCGCAGCCGACGGACCCGCTGCGCCGGAACGTGAAGGCCACGCTGGACAACTTCTATCTGGGGTTGCAGCAGCAGAACATGATCGACGACTTCACCGTCCAGTGCGATCTGAGCAACAACCCGCCGCCGCGCATCGCGCAAGGGTATCTGCAGGCTGATGTCCGGGTGCGCTACCTGGCCGTGGCCGAGAAGATCCTGATCAACCAGGAAGGCGGCCAGTCGGTGACGATCACCCGCCAGCAGCTCCCGAGCTTCTAACCCATCCCTGACTGACTTGAGCCGCCCGCGTGGCGGCTTTCCCATTTCTGGAGCTGATTCATGTCTATCGGTCCATTCAATACCGGTCGGGACGTGGTGCTGGACGTCACGCTGCCCACCGGCCCGCTGCGCCTGCCGAGCACCACCACTGGCTGGGAGGCCAAGCCAAAGTACAAGCAGATCGAGAGCATCGCCATCACCGGCGAGAACAACCACGCCAATATCCCCATCGGCTGGACGGGCACGATCGAACTTGATCGCACGGACAACGTCGTCAGCGACGCGTTCGCCACGATCGAAGCGAACTACTACGCCGGCATCAACATCGGCTACGCGACCATCACCGAGACGATCAGCGAGTCGAACGGCTCGGTGACGCAGTATCGCTACACCAAGGTGTCGCTGCGCCTCGAGGAGAACGGCAAGTTCGTGGGCGACGACCGCGTGCAGGTCAAGATCGGCTTCGACGCGTCGCGCCGGATTCGCCTGTAAGCCTTTCCGGCTGCGGATAGATTGGCCGATCGACAAGCGCGCATCCCTGAGCGCGTTTCCGCAGCCCCTTATCAGGGGTTTTACAGGGGAAACCCAACATGTCGAAAATACCCACCCTCGAACTGACTCCTGGTCAAGACGCGCCGGCGCCAGAAGCGCCGAAAGACGACAACATCGTCATCGATTCGACGGGCCGCGTCCTGAAGCTCGCCGAACTCGATGTGCTCGCCGAGAGCCGCCTGATCCGTCTGGTAGGCGCCGAGGCGGCGATCAACCAGGCTTACATGCAGCTCTACGTGATGCCTGCGATGGCGGTGGTCGAGATCGATGCCGAGCCGATGCCGCTGCCTCAGACGCAACGCGAGATCGACGCCGCGATCAGCCGACTCGGGCACCATGGCATCAATGCTGTCATCAAACACTGGGCCAAGCAGCGCGAGGACAAGGCGGATCAGGCCGACAAAGAAGCCGCCGAGAAGGCCGCGCTAAAAAACTAGCCCGGAACCCTGCCTTTCAGGAGGCCTGCCTGCTCATGAAGAGCGGGGTTCCATTTCACACGGCTCTGCGCATGCCCAAGGAAAGGGCCGACACGTTGCAGCTTGAACGGCTGGAGCGCCAGGCCTTCGCCATCAACTTCTCGATTCTGAACGGCGCCCAGTTCGACTGGGATGCTATGCGGTTCAAGGAGCCGAACGCATGAAGCAATTCAACAGCTTCGGGGCCTTCGCTGCGCACCTCGAGCGTCTGGCCGCTGCCGGGCCGGCCGTGACGCATCACATCGCTGACAAGGCTGCGGAGGAGATCCAGAAGACCGCGCAGGGCATGATCGGCGACTACCAGGAGGCGGTCGGCCCCTATCCCAAATGGGAAGAGCTGGCCGACTCGACTAAGGAAGAGCGCGCGCGGCTGGGGTTCTCGGAGAACGACCCGGGCTACCGCTCCGGGGCGATGCAGGCCTCCATCGAGCGCACGGTGCACGGTTCCGAGGCCGCGATCGGCTCGAACGATCAGCACCTGGTCTGGTTCGATCTGGGCACGCCGAATCAGCCCCCGCGCCCGGTGCTCGGGCCGGCGGCGATTCACAGCGAGGGCAGGGTGAAGAAGATCATCGGCGCCACGGTCTTCGCGTGGCTGACGGGCAGGGGCTGGCGCAGGCCTCAGCGCTTGAAGTAGACGAACAGGAAGACGGCGGCAAGGATCGCCAGATAGACCCCCACGCGGGGGACAAACAGCATCGCCGTTGGCAGGCATATCGCGACGGCAGTGTTCATTTTCGGGCGCAGTTGCC
>ERZ1292625.4531-Hain-H41-01um-R1-4531-length-10340-cov-4_pt1 | contig 10340 bp, 23 predicted proteins | sample MGYA00564400_ERZ1292625 | MGnify/ENA primary metagenome ERZ1292625 (study PRJEB36523, sample SAMEA6512639) | groundwater metagenome | collected 2019-01-08 | study: AquaDiva: Metagenomics assemblies of 32 groundwater samples
AAAAAAGAAAGTAGGTCATACTGCTGCCGGGCAGCACAGGCCTTGTTCAAATAAAGAATCTCGGTTTTGGCCCGGACACCATCGGCGAACGTCGCGCATTCTTCGCGACGCCACCCGCCATACATCCGGTCGTACATCGCGTTCGGATAGGTGCTCAACACCACCATGCCCGCGCACGTGTGCAAGGTCTCCGAAAGCCGCTCATGGTCCTCGGTGGTCATCTCGAATACATACGCCGCGTTGCCCCGTTCCATGTTGCGGGTCTCGTGCGGGTATGGCGGATCGACGTAGTGCAGCGTATCGGGGCCGTCGTGTGCCTTGATGATCTGCGCCGCGGGCCGGTTCTCAATCACGACCCCAGCCAGGCGCTCGGTAAACGACCGAATACAGTCCGGATAGTTCGCCCAGTCGTGCGCCGGCGTAGTATGAGACCTCTTGCTCGTCGCCCGGAACCCGGTCGAGTGCTCGCCGTTGGCACTGGCGGATCCGAACCCCGCGAAACTGCGGAGGATCGTTCGGCGCACACGCTCTACGATGTCTTCGGACACATCGGGTAATTCGGCCTCAAACTCGTCGCGCGAAAACGGCGTCAGCCGGATCGCCCGTTCCAATCGCGCCGCCTGCACCGGATCGCGCAGCACGCGGAACACCTCCACGACCACACCCCAGCGATCGTTGTAGACCTCGGCATAGCTACGCGGTTTCCGCATCAGCACCGAGGCCGCCCCGCCGAAGGCCTCAGTATACGTCCGGTGCGGTGTAAAGTACGAAAGGATCCACGGCGCCAGGCGAAACTTGCCACCGTGGTACCGAAGCACCGGCCGACTTATCAATTTATCTGCTCCCATCCGCGTTTATCTGTGTCCATCCCTGGCCGCCTCCCGCCGCCGCCGTCGCCGCCCGAGTCTGCTCGGTCAACGAATCGCCGTACAGCAGTATGATCAGCCCCACCACACACATCGTCTTGCCTTCGCCCCTCGTGTCCTTGAACCCGACTCAATCCGTCTAATCCGCGGCCAATCCCTTGACCTTCACGGCACCTCTGTAGGCTTCGCCGTCTGCCGGCTCCCCTTCACCCAAATTCGCAGGTTGTTCACGTCGCGCACGCGGAAAAATTCCCACACCGTCGCCGGCGGCGCCGCAGGGGGTCCTGCCACGCTCACGCTCACATTCCCGACGCCCGTCCCGCCTTTCCCGTCGCTCACGCTGTAGGTAAAGCTCTCCACCAGCGCAGCCGCATTGTTCGCCTTGGGTGTGTAGCTCACAGTTTTAGCGTCCGCCGTAATCGCTGTGGTGCCGCCGGCGCTCGGCGCGCCAATGCTCGCCACCGTCAACACGTCGCCGTCGGGATCGCTGTCGTTCGCCAGCACCATCACGATCACGCCGGGCGAGTTGTACGCCGCGGTCGCCGCATCATTGACGGCTGCCGGGGCCCTGTTCGCCGGAACGGGTGTAGTCGCGCCGCGCGGGCCATAACTGGCCACCGCAGCATTCGTAGGGCGCCACCCATCGTCCGCGGTCCACAGCACACCGTCCGCGCCGAGCGGGTTGTCCATGTTGGTGTACTGTGGGTCTAAATATTTATCTGGACCTTTGGGCAACCGCTCCCAGGAAAAATTCCACTGCACATTGCCGAGTGCGCCGCGGTCGATGTTGGTAGTTCCTTCTACCAGGGTGTAGGTGGCCCCGCCGTTACTGATAATGTTTCCTTGCACGATGGTCGTCGTGGGCATCCCGTACAGCGAGATGTGGTTCGCCTCGTAGTCGAAAATATTGTTGCGGACCACGCATCCAGGAATCGGGCCTACGCCCAGAAAAAGTCCGTGGCTCGGCCGGTCTAAACTCACCGGACTCGTCGGCAGAGGGTCGCCCGCGAAGATGTTGTCTTGCACGGTGATGTTCTGCGGGCGGGTCGCAAGGGCGGTGTCACGGTTGTTGTTTTGGATCAGCACGCCTTGCACGTAGCCCATGAACAGGTTGCGCTCGAGCGTCCAGTCGCGGATCGTCTCGCCGTTGTTGTTCCAACTCTGGATATGGTCGAAGTGCTGGCCTTGGGCCACGTCCTCTGGCAGCTTCCACGGGCGGAAAATGTTGTTGCGCACCATGTGCCCGACACCGAACATGGTCATCGTGTTGTCGGAGCCGCGAATCGGACGGCCGAAGTCGTTGCCCTCGACCACCCAGTTCACGCCATCGATGCCGAGGCTGCCGCTGAAGAGGAACTTGTTGTTCTTAAGGGTGACGCGCTGACGGTTCTCGCCGTAGACCCAGTCGATGGAGTTGAAATTGAGGAAGTAGAGGCCGATGATGCCGCAGTCGCTGCAGTCGATGTTGAAGGCTTGGCCGGAACCGACCGTGGCCGGTTGTACGGTCACGCTGCCGTTGCCTTGGACGGTCACGCTCTTGTTCAGGACGATGCCTCCGGTATAGGTACCGGCGTTGACGACCACGGTGTCGCCGGCGGAAGCGGCGCTGATACCGGACTGGATGGTTTGACCGGGATTGATGGTGATTGTTGCCGCCGAGGCCGTTGTCACCGCCAGCAGGAACACCACGGCGAGCCCGAGCACCGCAAGCGCGGCCATAGCCAAAACCATCAGCACCAGGTCCCCATTCCGCCGCGCACGTAGTTGGGCCCTGCGCGCCGCCTGGCGCGCGTATTCCTCGTCAAAATTCAATACTTCGCTCATGTACCCCTCCCCTGCGCGCCCTGCGCGCCGTCATTGCTCTTGTCAAATTAACTTCGGGTTTAACCTTCACCCCTTAAACTGCTCCTGCCGGTCTGCGTCTTCCATTGGTCGCTCACTTTCGACCTCGCCTGTGTCCGTGCGATATATCGTCACTGTCGAGTCTGCGAAGTCGTATACAACTTCGCAGACGACCAATTCTTCATTCACACCCGAGTGAAATAACCGGCGCATCGCGCTGATCTCCTTGTCGATCGCGTCGAGCTCCGCCTTGAAGCTGGAAAGCTTCTCTTTCCTGCGCTCCTCCACCGCGTCCCGGTCGAACAGTCTCCCGACCAGCAACGTCCCCGCCGCCAAGAGTTCTTCGTTCGTCAGCTTCACCCCTAAGGTCAACTCGATCTTCTCGCGGCGCTCGCTCTTCCCTTTAGCTTTCCCCATCAAACACCCTCCAAGGTAAAGAAATGTAACTACATACCTGAGTCCCCACGTTCATAGTGACAACCTAAATCCTTCCGGGAAGTCTGGAAGCGGCGTCCAATAAAGCGGATCGACAATCGGCTCCTCGAAGTCGGCGTTTACCATCACCCATCGTTTAACCTCATGGTCGTACATCGCTACCTCAATACCCGTTTCAAAGAGAACCGCCACGTCGTCGCTTAGATTCGCTGGTTCCCCTTCCGCCCCAACCACAGCTTTGGGTAATTCGTCTCCAACGCGAATCCACTTATTCATTCTTCATCCTCCAATGGACTCATGTATGTAATTCCCTAAAGAAAGTAGGGGCCGCCCGGCGGTCCGTGGTGCTGGGGGGCTGACCCGGGGGAATGGGCCGGAAGATAATCTCCACCAGGACAATCGGACGACCACCTACAAAATCAAATTCACTCCTCCACCGAATTCTGCGCACCTAGTTCGGTGCAGCCCCCATCACCCGAGCGCTTCCCGCGCCGCCTCGCGCGCACGAAATGCCTTCATGGACTCCCGCACCACCGCCACCGATCCCCGCCCCTGGCACGCAGCCGCTACTTCGCTCTCTTGCTTAGGCCCTTGCTCCGGAAACACCCGCCGCCGATACGCCCGAGCACTCGCCACGTTCAATTTGCGCCGCGGCACACGCGTGTGCCGGCCCTCCCAATGCCCCGCGATTTCCCCGCCATCAAAGCCCGCCTTGAAAAACTCCTGACCACAATGAAATAACCGCCCAAGCTCCGCGCACGTCGCCTCCTCGGCACCACGAATCTCTTCCGTGGTCCGGCGGTGTCTGTGTTCGCGTCTCGGTTTCGTCATTGCCTATATTGCCAGATCGGTCAGTGAAACCCTCTCACCGTCTTCGTGTCTACTGACCCGCTTTTCCTTTTCCAAAAAGCCAACCGATTGCCGCACACTTCGCCACACCTGGTAGCTATTGATCGGCCGCAGCTTCATCGACTCGATCGCATCGGCGAGGTCGTCCAAGAGCATCGTTCCGCCGTTTAGACGAATAACCGCAAGTACCGCACTCCGGAAATCAACGCGGGCAGGCCTCTCCACTTTCTGCATTGCAGCTCCTCCATCTTCACCGCGAGCAGCTAAGTACTCATTATCACTAGATACAAATTACCGTCGTGCGTCATCTTCATCTGTGAATACCCAGACCGCTTCATTCGTGTTACCCAAGCCACTGCATCCGCTTCCGTCTCGAAGCGCGCCATCTTAGGCTGCGCGCCCGGCGCCACCAGATCCAGCTTCACCCGCTGGACGATCGCCAGGTAATCCCCCTCAGCCCGCCTCCATACACCCCAGCGCATCCAGCCGTGCCCGTCCGCCTCACACCCAGCCACCCACGCATCGGCTTCCGCCAGGGAATGAAATTCCTTGGCTAGGTTTTGCATCACCGTCCATTTCTTCCGGTTCTTCCGGGACCGCTTTCGCTTCTTCACCGTCTGCGTGTTCATGCCACTGCTCTCCTCAGGCCTTAATCCAACTCAGAAGAATAGCCATGTGTGTACCGATAGGCCACTTCGGCGCAGCCAACGTCGTCGCACACGGAATAATCGCCCACCTCAAAAACAGCGGCCCGCGCATGACATATCCGGCAGGTCAAGGGTTCCGACACGCCGGGTTCCGGCGCTGCGTCGAATTCCCTCAGGTCGATCGTCTCGATGAAATGCATAACCTCACCTCTTACTCCGCTTCGCCTTCCGCACGCGCTTCTTCGCCTTCCGCACGCGCTTCTTCGCCTTCCGCACGCGCTTCTTTGCCTTCGCGCTCTTCGGCTTCGGCTTGTACGCGAGCGCAGCGTCTACGAGCCGGTCAAAGGCTTTCGATGGTTTCGGCTTCATTGAATCAAGTCCTTGTAGGTCAGGCGCTTGCGAGCCGCGCCGAGCACGGCGGTTTTGCCGACAGCGCCGCGACCGGCGAGCAGCTTCTTCGACTTGTGTTTATTGCCTTCCTTGCCGCCCATATAGGTCTCGTCGATTTCGACTGTTCCAGCCAGTTTCGCATGTTCGTCGGAGCACGCCTCGCGGAGCCGATGCAAAAGGAACCACGCGGACTTCTGCGTGATCCCGATTTCCTTAGAGAGTTGCAGGCTGCTAATTCCTTTCCGTGCGGTCATAAGGAGGTAGATCGCGTACAGCCACTTATGCAGCGGGACGTGGCTGCGCTCGAAGATCGTCCAGGTGCGGACGGTGAAGTCCTCTTTGCAAGGGTTGCAGCGGTAGTAGCCGGGCCGGTGTTCGCGGGTATTGATGTTATCGAGTCCGCCGCACACAGGGCATACCGGGCCTTCGGGCCAGAGCTTCGATTCCATGTAGTTCCGCGCGGCTGCCTCGTCGGGGAACAGCCGCGCGAAGTCGAAGGTGGAGATCGTGAGTTTATCGGGCATGACGCTCTACATCCCGCCGTGCAGACTGCTTCGCAGACTGGCGGACGGCGTGATTTACCGGCCACACAGTACGATGCTCAGGCGATTCCTTTATCCATTCGTTTCGCGCGCGGGTCGCGGCGAACTTCCGAGACTCGCCGGTTTTCAGGTCGCTCGCTTCGTACACATTTCCTCGATTCTTCCGCATCTGATTTCTCCTTAAAGCGCGATGACCGCGCGGTATTCGCCGAAATCCACAACCGTCAGGTTAACCCGGCGGTCACCATTTTTCGCCTGAGCATTCGAGTAGTAATGCACGCGATCTGTGCTCGCCTGATCCCGTCCTCCGTAAATCGCCTTGAAGTTTTCGAGGGTATCGCAGGTGCACACGACTTCGGAATCGGCATATTCATCCGAAATCGCTATCACCGATGCACCGAAGCGCTTTTTATGGAGTTCCGCCGCTTCCGTTCTATGCTCGTCTGTCAGCATCTTCTTTCTCCTCGTTTCGATAACCTTAATATATCTGAGTCCCCACCAAATGTCAAGGGGATTCAAGTATAAAATAAGGGTTTCGTAACCCGTTCAGGAGTGGGTACTTATGTATATAATTCCCTTTTATTCCCAGCACGAATCGTCTTAATGTCCTGCTCGTTGATCGTGCCCGAATACTGAGACAAGGGGATATGCTTCAATGTGTCGAAGAGAAATCCGAACGGAAAATCATCACCTGCTCGAAGGCGGCTCCAAGCCATAAGATCGGCCGCCTGCAAAGGGACAAACTCATCATCCGTTTTGAATATTGGGCTCGGCGGTAAGAGTAAATCGGATGCTGGATGCTGCACCCTCATGAACTCTCGCGTCAATGGATAGTATTGCAGGGTGCGGGGTCCATGCATTTTGTTTTCATCGAAAATGATCTCTAGTTTTTCTTTGACTTTAGCATCGAGAAGATCCATGCATGTGCCCATCATGATCCCGTAGAATGCATAGAAATAAAGCCAATCCATCCTGCGTTTTGGATTGAAGTCTTTGAATACTTCATAGAACGGCTCGACTTCGATCTCTATGTATATGCCCGCCTCAACGTGCTCACCGATGATGGCACTTAATTCCAACAGCTTCCCCTCTATCACTACTCGTTTTTCGTCGCCAGCCCTACGTCGTTTCGATGCAACTTCGGTCATGTGTAAGGACTTCCACCTCGGAGCGCGATCTAGACATCCCCTCCAGGCATCGGAGAATGCGGCCCATTTCTCCGCTGTCGAAATGAGTCCTGCCATGACGAAGTAACGCCCCTGTGTTCGACCTCCGCTTTCGTCTATGAAAATCTGAATAGGCATAAGAACTCTTCTCTTTCGTTTTGCCTCTGGCAAACCCGAAAGGAAAGAGAATCCATGCGGGAGCAACGGGGCTACCGCAGAACAATATGGTTTTTCAGTCAAGGGAGTCAAGTATATAATTCCCCATATCGCGCATCGCACACTTAGAGCACTGGAGCCACCCCGCTCCAACATCGTGATCAAAGGGTTCATGGCAAGTAACACGGTGATTGACGAAATAGGATGCCTTTTCCATTCGCCTAACCTTAACCTCCTGCCCGCTATGGGCCGTAACTTTCATAGACTCAGTGTACATGAGTCCATAGAGAAAGTCAAGGGATTTATCTACCAAGTGTGCGGATTCGTAACCCAGTTAAGAGTCGGGACTTATGTATATAGTTCCCAAATAAAATCCTGCGGCCGCATGGATGTTTTGTGGTTGCGGCGGTGGGAATTGCACCCACAGGCCCCGGCTTATGAGGCCAGGGTTGAGTCTACTCGCGCCGCGACTGTTCAACGCAAACGCGCAATGCGCCGATCAGAATCCTACACCCAGAACCCTCGCGGGCAACTGAACAAGGGCACCACGAGGGCACCAACGAAACACCGAGGATCACACTACTACACGATCCTCAATATTTACAAGCATTTTATGGCGTGCCCGAGTGGAGTCGAACCACCGACCGGCGGCTTAGAAGGCCATTTTAGGCGGCTTGACAACCACAAACAGCCAATAAATAGCCGTATTCCCAAACAACCGCGCGTCTGCATCCCACTGAATAACGGTCCGTCCGGGGCACCGGTGCCCTAAAGCCCTGGCTTTTTGAAGGTCTCCCGGCAAAGGCACACAGCAGCGCACACCACCACCGAGGTCAGCGATACGAGCATGATGCTCGCGCAGATAGTCCACATGAGGTCAAGCATCGCGCTCGAAAGATACCGTGTTCACGCGACGAACCACGTAGCCGCCGACTACCTGCTTGGCCGCTTTGGTGGCCGCTGCGCAGTTGCGGAATGCCCAAAATGTTTTGCTCCTCTTGAACCTTCGCTTCGGTTCTACGGATTCCACCGCCATCCAATACGACGCACCGTTCGCCACGCCGTAGGATACCTGCGTCTTCGTGTTTTCGAGTTTCATGGCTATTTCTCCTCAATGGGCCGATAGGTAGCCTCAAAAATATCCGGCTTACAGGCATACAGTTCGCCCTTAATGCCCTGGATGATGTAGTCCCCCCAATCGACAGTCATCACACCCTCCATCGTAAAGATTGCAAGTCTGTCCGTACCGTCCGATTGGATTCCAACAGCCCCAATACATCCAACCGGTTCGTTCCACGCTTAGTTCAAATAGTTCGGCCAGTCAACATTATTTCGACGGCGCTCCTGTGTCATCTGAAAAGCCTGAATTACAATCGGCAACTTCACAAACTTATAGTTCATGGGGTGCCCCCTTCCGTCAGCGGCGCGAGCAAGGGCGCAACGCCCGGCGCCTGCAAACTCGCTATCAGCTTTGTAATTTCAGCGGTCAGTCCGGTTAGTGCCTGGATCATCGTGGCGATCTCGCCGCCCTCAAGTTCGCCCTCGCTGCCCATGACCAAGTTCCAGTTGCCGTCCGCGTCCACGCCCGCGGTGAAGTTGTGCGCAGAGTTGGCCTTCGAGCCGAAGGGCGGAGCGATCGTTCGGTTCTTTACCGTCGTCTCCGACTCGATGTACTGGTCGCCCGCAGCGTCCGGCGCCGTGTACGCCCGTTCCGTCCACTTCTGCCCAGTCATCGCGCAGCCGCCGAGCGCCAGCAGGGTCAGCACGTATAGGATTCTCCTCATGGCGTCACCGCCAGCGCACCGGCTTCCACGCGCACGGCCTCAAGCGCCTCAGCATCCGCTTCGTGCCGAGCAACCGCAGCTTGCACTGCCGTCACGGATTCGAGGATACCCTGGCCCGCCTTCGCCAGCCCGCCCTGAAACTGTGCCTGTTCCGTTGCCGTGAGCAAGTCCATCCCAATGAACCCGTCCACCACATCGAGGCCCGCCATTGCGGCCTCCAGCCCGTCCACTACACGATCAAGCTTGTCCTGGGGTGTGTCGGCCCCGGCAAAGAGGCTCGCACACCCCGTCATAATAACCGCCGCACATAGAATCGCAATCAGATACCGCATGTCACTCTCCCCGTTTGGCCCAGTCGAGCAGGCCGTGATACCGCGCTATATCGAAAGCGAACGCGAGCGCGCCCGCGAGTAACCCAGCCATCACCCCTACGGACAACTCGGGCGGAATAGGCACTTCCCATCGGCTCATGTACTCCATGATCATCGGAGCGATATAGTTCGCCGCGATAGTGAAGCCGGTAATCCCGCCCGTGGTGCCCGCCGTTAATCGGGCCGACTTCTTCGCGCTGAACGGGCCTTTCTGGAAGGGCGCCGCATTAGGATCGAAATTCTCGCTCATCACAACCTCCATCGTCGCGTTGTCATACTGCGAAGTCCTCGGAACACCGGCTCACTATCCGCAGCGTGAATTCGTCGCCACATTTTGCAATCAATCGATCCAGCGCCACGGCACTGTTGATCGCCGCTTCCTGGTCCCGCGGCGGCCGGCCGTCCTTGAACGTCGCCGGCATCACGCCCGCACGCAAGCCCGGCAACACACACCCCAGGACGTCGGACTTCCACCCGAGTGTCTTGTCGCCCGCATGGTTCCCGCGGTGAATGCGTATCCCCGTCCGCCCAGGCACGTCGTGCACGCGATAGCCCCAGTGCGGGGTTTTGAAATCCTCAAACCACTCCCGTGTGCAGTGGTACGCCCCGCAGGGGATGCAGCTCATGTCCGTCTTGTTGGCGCGCCAAGGCAATTCCGCGAATACTATTGAAAGAAAAAATCCCGGCACCACCAACTCGGAAAACGTGCCCTGCTCCGAGGTCTTGAATCGAGCGGCGATCGCTTCCATCATCTATTCACCACCAGCGATAATATCGCCCCTGCTACGGCGATGAGCGCAAGCCCAGTCGCGCCGTATACCAGCCGCGCTACGGGTGTGAATTCATGGCGGACAACCATATCGGCCTTGATCTCCTGTATGCCTGTCATGATTTCAGCGTGCTGCGTTTCCAAGCGAACGATGCGCTCCGCCAAACGCGGCCCTCCCGGACACTCACTCGAACATAACCCTTGCTCATATACCCGCGGCGTCATTGAAGCGGCTCTTCTTCGGCGATGCGTTGCTGATGCGCGCGTTCTTCCCTGATACGCACCGGTTCTAGCGCCGGCCCGCCGTTCGGCAGCCACATCTCCTCTAGCGCCGCATCGAGTTCCAATAGGCGATCTCTGTGCCTCTGCAATATGGAAGAATCGGCGGCGTGCTGCGCCGCCAGATCCATATCTCGAAGGAGTTGCCTCTTTAGTGCACTGTTCGCTTCGATCACGTGTTGCCCTTTCAGCCAGCCGGTTCCTCTGTTGGCGTTAACCCCTCCTCAACAACCGGATCCTCCCA
>ERZ1292625.4533-Hain-H41-01um-R1-4533-length-10339-cov-5_pt1 | contig 10339 bp, 19 predicted proteins | sample MGYA00564400_ERZ1292625 | MGnify/ENA primary metagenome ERZ1292625 (study PRJEB36523, sample SAMEA6512639) | groundwater metagenome | collected 2019-01-08 | study: AquaDiva: Metagenomics assemblies of 32 groundwater samples
ATCTGGATACTCTGTCTTATATTCTACTGGAAGTTCTCCAATGAAACGTGTGTAATGTCTTGTCTGATCTACAGCCATGTGCTGCCCTTTACACCAACGAAACTCTCCAGGATAGCGAGACCACACAACGTCTTGGCATGTAGGACATGTGTATTTAGTGGGATTCCAATCTCTTTGTCCTCTACGTAATTTGTTTAGCTCCGCTTCCTCTAATGCTTCGTCCCAGTCGTCTTTTTTACGTAAACTCATCCATAACTTCCACAATGGCCAACAGCTATATTTGGATCATTTTTAATTTCTTCAAGAATCTTCTCAAGATGGTTTTGATACTCTTTGCTATTACAATACTGTTCTAATTCTTTTAACAGCTTTTGTACGTCTTTAGGTAAGTTATTCATTAAATATCCATTGCACATTGGCGTTGACACAGCTCACAACATGTACACAAAGTTTCAAAATCACCATGAATGTCGCTAGCATACGGACAAATGTGTGGTTCTTCAGCACCATCTGGTACACCATGGACACAATGATGTACTTTATCGTCTTTAATTAAATCGTATGACATCTTCGTACCTCGCCACCTCTGGTTGTATTAGCACTTCAAATCTTCCATGCCTAAACTCTGGAAGAGAATCCTTATCACCTGTAAGCTTGTTCTTACAGATGTTCAGAAATCGAGCATATTCAAGTCCTGTATCGTGAGACTTTCCAATTCCGACAATGAAATCGCCCTCAGCTTGTTTAGAAGTCTTAGCATTGGCAACGTGCTCCATAGTAAGGTAACGTACTCCTTCTGCGGTTCCGTCAGCTTGGCATACTCCGATCGCAGCATGAGATCCTTTAGCGAGTTCTCTAGCCCATTGATAAATCGCGCCGAGGCGAAGGTCTTCTCGGTCAGCAGCAAATCCCTTAATTTTGTCAATTTGGTCATAAATTACCAAGTTAGGTGATATTCTTGAGACAATCGTTTCGACATCTCTCCGGCCGATTGTGCTTGAATCAAATAATTGAAACCTGCCAATCCCTTGGTTTGGCGACTTGCCCTCAGAACGTTTGAGGAATTCTTCTTTATATCGTCTGGTGTTTGAGAGGATTTGTTCTTTTGTTGCTCCAAAATAGGACTGAATGACTCGGAGCATAACTTTGTTTCCCTGCTCTTCGTTGTTGAACCATATGACCGACCCTCCTTGTTCAAGCATTCTAGTTGCTTCAGAAGCGAGGAACGTTGTTTTTCCAGTCTCTGGACGTGCGAAGACAAATCCGAAATCTCCAGGTCTAAGACTTCCAAGCGCCTTGTTAAGACATTCTAGACGCCAACGGAGGCCAGATTCGGAGTATACTTCAGTAATAAGTTGCTCAAGATCAGTTGTTACCGCAGTTAATGGGAGAGATTCTACAGGCTTATTAGCCTCTTTAAAGAGGGCTTCCAAGTCCTCTGGTTTCTTGAACCCTTGGGCCACCTGAAAAGCCATGTCAGAAAGCCTTAAAAGGCGCTTTTTAGAGGCTATCAGGTCAAGGACATGTCCACCTACCTCCTCGGACACATCGGCCTCTTGTAGGGCCTTAAAAAGCCCTTCGTAGATGTCTTTCTTAGCCTCGGGATATTTGGCCCAGAAATAGAGGGCTAAATCATCTACAGTGTAGGAGCGGGGAGAAAGGGTTTGCAGCTCTATGAGAGCCTTGTAGAGAAAGGATATTTCCCTGTAATTTTCTTCTAAATGTTTTAGATCAACAAGGTCTTTGTATTTATTGTAATTATCTAAGTTTAGAAGAATCTTTACATGTATGAGTTCTGGATTGAGAATAAAGACTCCTAATAAACATTACCCTGAGTTCAGGAAAGCCAATAGCCTATGAATTAAATCATATAACCGCTTTCCCGAACTCAAAGCATTACCCTTGAGACGAGTCGCCCATACTATCTTCCATACACGCTATGGGCTTCGCCTACGTTTTAGTTTTGTATTACCCGTGGTAACTAAATCAAAGACACGGCCCACCGTAGATGCCCCGTCACCATGTCTAGTCTACTAGTATACCACAAGTTAGGGGGACTTGTCAAACACTTTTTACTTCTTCCAGCATTTCAAAGGGAATGGTGCCGGTGTCGCCATCAGCATCTTCCACGTAGACACCACGGGGAGTGGGCCGCCAGCAGAGCTTCAAGACCTTCTTACCAACGGAATACTCAAGACGACCTTCCTTACCGCCGTTGAGGCATTCCCCCACCTGATCGGTGAAGTAGGCCCAACCCACTTGGGTTTGTACCTTGAACAAGTCCTTAGCAAAACCCGCGCTTGCCAGCAGGCTAAGCGCAAGAGCAATTAAAATCTTTTTCATAATCAATCCTTCATTTCAAAAACAATAAGTTGAGTTCTATTTCCCTTACCATCATATCCCTTATATCCATATTTTGCTGAATAATTACTATTAGCTGCCATGGGAGTTTCATAAAGAATGTTAATATTCTCCTTCTTTTTAAAATGCTCATACTGGTCTTTGTATATTGGAGTAAACACTATGATGTAGGTGTTTTCTTTGGGAAGAGCGTCAATAGTGTCTGTTACTTTATTTGGTTGTCCTCTTCCCATAAATTTCACATATATGATGGGATAGACATTGAGATAGACAAAGTTAGACATAGTGTTTAGAGACAATGGTCAATGGGCCGGCTTTAGTGGCCAATCCTTTGATTTTAAAGGTGGGGGTGTCCTTATCCCTTAGCTGCACGCCTTCCATCACTCTAAGGCCCTTTAAAGCGCTCCTAGGGGCATTCTTTGTAGGCTTGCTTAAAGACAGGCCACAACAGTTACACGGCTGATAGCTTCCAGGCTTAACAACCTTACCATCCCAAGAAAGAAACTTCATGAAAGCTTGTCCACAATCTGTTGTTGAGAAAGGTTTTTAGGGTCTTGCTCCGTGCAGATAAATTGCACAGGGGTGTTGATTAAACTTTGTAAGCTCATTGCACGTAAAGGCATTGTGTGTCGTTGATCATAGTCTAGCCATAAATAAACTGGAAGATTTTTCTCTTGTAAATATTTAATGTGACAAGGGTGAAAAGTAGTGCCAAATAGGCATAGGCTGATGCTATCTGTAGTCGCTATTTTGTTTGCTGAAATCCAGTCTTCTACAACTACAACTTTTTCTCCATGACCGACCTCGTGCGCCTCTTTGTGGCTTTCCCCCCAGACCCGCCACTTCCTTTTAACTTCCTCTCCGCTTTGGATGTACCTACCAATGGAAAACTTTGTGGGGTTTCCCACGGTAAACACAAGGCGGGAATGTGCTTCCGACCAGCCCAAAGAGTTCTTCCAATAGGACCAGGGTAGTCCATATAGCAGGAGCCATTTGAGAGCTGCATTTGGAACTTCTCTGGTGAAGTCAAAAGGGAGCAAATCTTTTGGTGTGTCATCTACTTCTTTTCTAAAAGCGTTATGATTATTAACATTACTAAACACATGGTAAGAGCAACTAAAACAATGCTTAGATCCGTCGGAATAAACTCCGAGATTATCGCCGCGGCTATCACGGCCGAGAGCATTACACTTAGGACAGTTTTCATAATGGCTAAATGTCGTCATCGTCAACTACAGGAAATTCTTCATACTCCTGTTCTATATACTCGTCAGGAAACAAATCATTTCGACCCTTAACAGGAATACCCAAGTCGTCAAGGCATTTCGTACATGTGTCAAGAAAGGCTCCAGTTTCCGCATGACGAAGAGTGCTCTCGTAGTCATTAAGGTTTTTATTACAAGCAGTGCAACGCATTACTTTTCCTCATCGTCATCTACAAAGAAGAAGTAAGAGGATTCTGTATCCACTTCTTGAACAGGACTTCCGTCCCCATCTTGTTGAAAATACGGATCACTCTCCATCCTGTCTCTCCAAGCCTGTGCTTCTTCGCGTGTACGGAATCGGTTCACACCAGCCGTACCATCCCCATAATCTACAGCAACTTCATACCATTTCATCACATGTTCTCCTGTGCTGCTTCCCAAACAAGCCGAGCTTCTTCATAATTAAACCCAATCTTATTTTTATTTAATGGATACCACTGAGCAAAAGTAAGTTTCTTTTTCGCCAAAGACTCTTCTTTGGCAACAACATCAAACGCATCTTGCCTCCGCTTGTTGGCAATGTAGTCTGCCAACGTTTGTTCTTTAAACCCATGACCAGGAAGGGGAGGGAACTCTGTAGACATAGGAATTGGTGTTAACGTTTGTCCAGGAGCAATTGCGGGATTATATTGTTTATGTGCTGGTATTGTCATTTGTGTACAAATGCCTTGTCATTTGGGTTTCTTGGTATCAAAAACAATAAAGAAGAAGGCCCTTCCAGTGCGCGAATTCTCCCTCACAGGAGACTGGTAAATAATTGTATGTGCAGAATTAATGGCAGTATACATTTGTCTGCAAGTGTGTGTGTTAATAAATCCAGCTACCGCAAACCCAGTCCCAGAAAGACGAGGAATTCGAGAGATACCATCATTACTTGCCGTTAACCCAAAACCATTTACAACAGCTAACCCACATGTCTCTTGGGCGGGATCGCTGTAATAGTTTATGTTGTTAATTTTCATTTGAAGGGCCAAGCAGGATCAATAGGAGAAACATCAGGAAGACCTTTCTCTGAAAAAACGGTGAAGAAAAACATGTTACCGCTGTTTTTGTTATGTCGAATAGGAGATTGATAAATAACATCAAACCGTTTACAAAGGATGCCATATGCCTCTAGACACTGGTTGTTGTTAATAAACCCAGTAGAAACAAAGGCGGCTCCGCCACAATGATTAAGAGAGTCTATGGGCGCCCCACCCTCCCCACCATTAAAGCCTCTAAAAGAGCCTACACCACACATACCAAGATGCGCAGCACTGTATGCATAAATCATTTCTTCTCCAGGTTAAAATACTTAACAATTGCTGCTGAATAATTCTTCAAAGTAGTTCCCATGAGTCCAGGACGACTGTTCACTTCTAGTACAAAGCATTTATTCTGTTTCTCGTTGTAAATGATGTCTACTGCCCCATAAAGGTAACCACACGCCTGTACAGCCTTAATGGCAAGCTCACCAATACCATCAGGAGGAGTAAGGCCATCCCGACAATACACATACCCATTGTGAACATTCCTGACACGAGTATCACGGGCATCCTCAAACCCGCGCTTCTTCCGCTTCTCTTGAGCATCAATTACTTCTTGTCCGAAGACGTGGATTCGGTATTCTGCTTTTTTAGGGATGTATTCAGTGTAAAGAGGAGCTCTCGGATATTGCTCATCTCCTCGTTCAAACTCGACAATTCCTCGCCCACTAGTTGCGTTGATGAGTGTTCGAGCAAAGATAGTCTTTGATTGCAAGTTACGAGCAGTTGCCTCACTAAGTGCAAATCCCGGACAAGATACCTCGTGGCGTACAAAGGAATGGAATTGTTCAATTTTATTAAGGGGACGTTGGGTTACAAGGAAATGGGGCCGGGTATACCCTGGGCGAGCAGCACGTAGAACATTACCACGACGGCTAAGGAGCGCCCTTCGGGGCGCGACAACTTTGGGAGTAAGTCTACGATAGACCTTCGGCTTCACCAGAGTGGTTAGTTCTTTTTGCAGTTCCTTGGCAAACTTACTGCCTACAGGAGAAACAACAATGTCAAAAGCACTCATACATTAGGCGTTAACAGTGACGATTTCATCGACGTTCTTTGCGAGAGCCATTACAAGATAGCTCTGATTCATAGGAACCTTGGTCATTGACACATGAGTGATACGACAGGTGTACCACGTATGAGAAATAATATCCATAATCTCCAGTTCAGTTTTGTTTGCTACCAAGAAGTAAATGACACCATGTTGCAAGTACAAGGAGTCATTACTAGCATCTTGTACTTTGCCAGTGACATACCAGGCAGTACAGTCTTCTTCGTTATTGGCCCTGTAGTATTCCTCTAGTTCGATAATGGTGGTGCCAGTAGCGGCCTTCCTCCTATCTAGATACTCAGTTAGTTTCCATCCATCGGAGGCAGAAAGGCTTTTAGTATCCCATCCATCAAAAACTTGAAGAAACCCCTTTTCAAAGAAGTTTTTTCCGTTTCTATCAGTCGTACTCGCCCCACCCGTGGCCGAAACGTCTGGCGATGATGTCTTCTTCGGTGAGGTCGTAATTGGATAGTGCATGATGCGCCCCCGCCCATGGTGTGGAAAATTTGTTTGCGCGTGGCCACCCCCTTTATAGTTGTTATCTAGAGTTTTCTCTGTAATAGTATGTTTATTGTCGTCAAGGGACACAGTAACAAGTACATTTTCCTTCATTAAATAGGGCTCATGCTGATATTTCCATGAGGTCTTCTTCACGGCCCAGTCAATTGTTTCTGCTTCACTGGCAAACAACAAGGCTCCCGCCGCAGTAACACAAAGAAAAAGAGGCCGTTGTGTGTTGCGGATGAGTTTTAGCTCCTTGTCTTCAACATTATACCACACAAGGGCATAAGAACTATTAATCCTTTGTAGGGCTTTCTCTACGCCATCACTTTCGGCAATGACATGTGCAATAGCTTCAGTGTCTACCTCAGTGTCTTTCAGGTGTTTGTGAGAACCAAGGTATGTGCCATTCTGTACCAAGACAATTTTGTCATCAATACAAAAGGGGTGGGCATTCTTGTCCTCCACAGTTCCCCTAGTTGCCGCGCGGTTATGACCGACCATAACTTTCCCGCGCATAACCATCTTACTACGAAAGTCCTTGAACTCAGTAGTCTGCAAGAAGTTAGGGGCCATGGAGGCTTCCTTAAGAATACTAACGTTAGTATTCCTGTCTACTCCAAATACTCCAGTGCTATCCCATCCACGAAAGGTATCAAGAAATAACATTCGTTCAAATACATCTGCTTCAATAGAACTAAATCCATTATTAAAAGCAGACACAATACCTACAATACCACACATTTAGAAATCTCCTTCTTCTTCTGAAGTGAATTCTGCTACTAAATCGTCAATACTTATCTGAGGTAGTCGAGCCTCTTGGTTTTGCCAGAAGGTGGTTAGATCTCTGTCTTGTGCCGGACGGAGAAGGGGGGCTGGCCTAGGCCGAGCTATTGCCCTATCAACTTGTGCCCTAATTCGAGCATAGGTGTCGTCATTATCCAATGGCTTAGACTTAACTTCCTTTTTGTTAAACTTCGACAAGATGCTAAACTTAAAGTCTAGCACCCCGTCTTCCAACAGATTAGTGAAGTTAAACTGCAAGAGATGGCCAGCATCTTCCTTAAAGATAGCATCCAAGAGATTCTTGTATTGGCTGTTGGTGTTTAAATGCATTAAGGTTTGTTCCACTGCTTCCAGGGTGTTTTCCTTAGCATATTTCACCATGTGCCCAATCAACCGACACCACGTAAGGATGACTTCTACATTGGTCTGTCCAGCTAGATGGCGAAACTCCACAGTACCATATTCAAACAGTGGAAGTAGGTTTAACGCCGTGTACTTATGCCACGTTTTGAGCTTGTGCAGGATGGAGTGAATGTCTGTGAAGATAGAGCCACTTAATGTAGTTTGATGCCAAGGGACACAGAAAATGCTGTCTTCCCTGTCTTTGCCTGCAAAAGCAAACAGAAGCTTCTCAACAACCTGATAGATTAGACAGATGTTAACTACTTGTTCGGAAGTTAGATCCTGACAGTTGACATGTACGTGGACAGACGTTCTTTCGGTGACATTACTTTCTTTAACCTTGTTTCGGACAAAGAACTTTGTTAGTATTTCCTGTAATGTAGTGAAGTTCATGGGTTGTGTGATAAATTCGCTGCCATTATTCCGCAACGAACCATCTGCGACACGGATTATTCCATCCATAACCCAGTCTTCCCAATACTTCACATCCTCCATTTCTAATTCTACACCATACAAAAGGCTTTTGCAAGGGCCGTTTAAGTCTTGTTTATTTTTAGGATAAACAGCTACAGGCGCAAGACCCAAGGTTTCTTGAATGTTCATACAATGCTCAGTAGAGTGTGTGAATAGTTCTTCCTAAGAAGGTCTGAGAGTTCTTGTAGGACAAGAGTGTTGTTTAGAGTGATCTGATGCTTCTTGTCAATCTCTCCCACAGAGACCTCATAGAAATATACCAGACCTTTAATGATGGCGAAATGTTTCGAGAGCGCTGCATGTTGTTGCTTCTTTTCAAAGTAGGCCGCTACACTATCTGCACATGCGAGTGGATAGTGGAGAAGTTCTGTTAGTGTTTCTAATGTAAGACTCGCTGTAGCCCACCCATTAGAACTTTTATACAGCTTAGTGTTTCCATCTGACATTCCCCTTTGCCATTGGCGAGCAGGATGGCGAGAGAAATAGAACAAACCTAACGAAGAGTCTACAAATCCACGCTGAACTGGTAGGAATTCAAACTGCACATCCTTGTTTGCAAAGCAGACAAATTCACCAGACAAGGACTTGAACGCCATTTCCCTTTGAGTGACTTTAGTGACATGCACCAAAATCTTCTTATCTTCTTCTCCTAGATAGTAGCCATAGGTGTTTTCATACCGCTGACGGAAGTCAGCAGCCGTACTTCCAGTGAGGGAATCACGCATGGGGCATTGGGATTTCGTATTTACGGATGAGAGCCTCAGCAATCTTCTTATTATTGGTATTAATTGCCGTAGTGATTTGTTCTTTTTCTTTTAGGAGATACAAATCGTTGTGCTCAACAGCCAACAAGCTGTTATTGAAAATCCAACGAATTAGGTTGTCATCAAAAATCCAGAAGTTCGAGAGCGTGCGGTATTCACAACCATAGGGTTTGATACGACATGCTCCGGCCTTGCCATACAGTTGTTTACGCTTTAGAGCATCCTCTCCATCATCAAGGAACACAGCAGGAACACCTAAATACAAATCAGTGCGTTGGATGCACTTAAATGCATCTGCCCTGGTCTTGAACTTTGCACCAATGTGCACATGGCCACCGACACTACGCAGAGCGGGGTTGTTTAGTAATCTCGGACGTGGATTGACCTCCCCACCTTCCCAGGCATTGAAATCAGGCTCGCACCCAAACTCCATTGCACGAGGGTCCATAAGCTGTTCCATGGGGAATTCAGCAGCACTGCGTCGGTCGAATGATAGACCCTGTTCCTGAATCATTCCACTCAGAAACTGCATAACATTATTAATGTTCTGCACCAGCATGTCTGCCGTACCAGCCGCAGGAATATTGTACTCCAAGGCCACATTATCTTCCTGCACAGCAAACCCGTCGCCGATAGGAAGTGGCCGTGGCTCATGCTTCGAGCCCCCAATCCTATCAATGGCAGAAACTAAACCACCAGAGGCATCCTTTAGGAACACCTCGGGATCAGCACCAATAAGAAGTTTCATTAGAATTTCAAGATGTTAAGTTGTAGTCGGTTGGGTTCGCCATAACCCACATTACATAGCATGGGACTTTTGTAAATCCGCTTACTTTCCAAGTTGTATTTGGTAATGACATACTCAAAGGAATCAATCTGATCTTTCCTAAGGATAAAGATGTTAATTGAATCAGGTGGAATGTGGTCGAGGCAGTTTAGCTTGAACGTGTCTTTCTGGTTGAATTCATACCACCATTGTTTTGAGCCACCGTCCTTTAAATTGCTCTTTACGTCAGCTTTCCAATGTTTGGCTGAGGTATATCCAATACTTTTTGCAAAAGACTCTTCGTCTTTATGTTCAACAATTGGCGTAAAGTAATGGTGGATAATTTTCATATTGCCGTTCTCAGTCGAAAGTGAAGGTGTTCTCCATCGTCTAATGGAATAGAATAAACCACTTCTTTTTCATTAACAGGAATAATGGCTTCTTCTTTCGTAATGAAGCCAGTAATTCCGTACAATTGTTCTTTATCCATGTCTCCTCTGTGTCCAAGTCCAAACCACCTAGACGTACAACAAGTGGAGATGATAGAATTTAGCCCTTGTGTCCTAAACTTACCATCCAAAAGTTCGCCATACTCATTCATACCATTTGCTCAGTGAAAATAGTTTGAAGATGCTTCGTAGCTTGAGATTCCCTGTTCATAGCCTCTGGGTGCCATTGAACAGCCAAGCCCTTACAATTGGGAAAATAAATAAGTTCAGGTTCTACGTCCATTTCAATAACAATGTCCTTTCCATCCTCATCAACAGAGTGGTATTCCCTGCTAAGTTTGTGTGAGGACCAGCCAATAAGTTGGTGTTCCGTGTTCTTGGGGTTCATCATCTGATGGTGAATGGAATTGACAATGTAGTTTTGTTTCCCATTAGTGGTGATTAAATGGTTTCCTCCATGGTTTTGTACATCCTGCACTAGGGTACCACCCTCTA
>ERZ1292625.4534-Hain-H41-01um-R1-4534-length-10333-cov-4_pt1 | contig 10333 bp, 5 predicted proteins | sample MGYA00564400_ERZ1292625 | MGnify/ENA primary metagenome ERZ1292625 (study PRJEB36523, sample SAMEA6512639) | groundwater metagenome | collected 2019-01-08 | study: AquaDiva: Metagenomics assemblies of 32 groundwater samples
GGTCGTCGGAGCACCATTGACAGGAAAAGCAGTCGGCACAGGGATGCTTCTTGCTATCGTCCTCTTCCGGTGAGAAAAACGCGCCGTCCTGTCCCGCTATCTCGTGGAATTTCATATCGATACTATACGATTTTCATCGGTGGTTGACAAGTGCCCCGGGATTATTACGTTCATTACAGAGATTCATGTCGAGGAGCGGCCTTATGGAAAAAATATTTGTTCTTATGGTATTCGTTGCGGCGGGAGGACTTTTTGCCGGGGGGCAAGAGAAGTATTCGTTCGTGAATGACGAGGTTTCGGCACTGGTGAAAGATATGGGCGCGGGGACGATAGGTGCGCTTACCGTAAAGGATGCAGCGGCGCTTGCGGGAAGGATATCGATAGCCGTTCAAAAAGAGCGGTATGTTCGCAAGTCGGCGTTCGCATCAATGCTTATGCCGGGGCTTGGAGAATTCATCAATCATGACGCGCTCGGCGGATCGCTCTTCCTCGGGACGGATATCATCGTCTGTGCGGGTACTGTTCTCGGGGCGTATTTTCTGCTCCCTGCCAATGTGCAGTTCTCGCGGCTGGACTATTTCTACACACCGATGGGTACGGTCAAGACCGAGTGGGAAAAGAACGGCTTTCTTTCCTATCTTCCCTCGATAGGTGTCGTGACAGGCGGTGCGATCGTGATGGCGATACTTCGTCATCTTTCGGCATCACACGCGGCTGAACTTGCCGCGAAGAACATCGCCGACGGGAAAGTGACGTTTCAGCCGGATTTCACCATACTGAATGACGGTATGATGATGAAGATGTACATGAAGTTCTGACCTGTCGCGGGAAATGCTACAGCGCTGCTAATGTGTCCTTGATGCTCGTTATCTTCTCGCTGAATTCCTTCTGCTTGCGCTGCTCTGTTTCGACAGCTTCGGGTCTCGCTTTTTCGGTGAAGCTCTTGTTCGAAAGCTTGCGCTCGGCCTGAGCGAGGTCTGCCGTAAGGCGGGTGAGCTCTTTCTCAAGACGCGAACGCTCCAGCGCGACATCGATGATGCCTGCAAGATGCACGTTCACCTCGCCGCCGTTCAACACTTTCACGAAAGCGCCGTCAGGTCGTTTGCCGTCCGATGAAAGAGATATATCCGCAATGGCGAAAGAGCCGATGTCCGCACCATAGGTCTCGAACACGGTCTTCCAGAGCGCATCCCTGCAGGTAAGCGTTACCGTTACGAGCTTTTCTCGCGGTATGGTGAACGATGCCTTCGCATTACGTATCGCCTGGACTATGTCCTGCATGAGCGAGAACACCTTCTCGGCGCTCTCACTTTTCTTTGCGGCGTCGAATGACGGCATTTTCTCGAGCATGATCGTTTTCGAATGTACGGGGAGGCTTTGCCAGAGCTCCTCGGTGATATAGGGCATTATCGGATGGAGCGCTTTCAGCGACTCGCCGAGCACGGTAAGGAGCACCGTGAGCGTCGTGTTCTTCGCGGCGGCATCCGTCGACTTGAGGTCTTTCTTCGAGAGCTCAAGATACCAGTCGCAGAAGTCGTTCCAGTAGAACTGATACATCGCCTGTGCCGCTTCATCGAAACGGTAGGAGTCAAGACCCGCGCGCATGTTCTTTACGGCGTCCTGCAGGCGTGAGATTATCCATCGTCCTTTTTCATCGAAGTTGTTGTTCGGCTTGTAGTCGTCGGGGAGATACGAGAATATGAACCGCGTCGAGTTCCAGAGCTTGTTGGCGAATTTGAAGCCTATCTTGAAAAGCTCGCGGTCAAGGAGCACATCCTGTCCCAGAGAGGTGAGAAAGGCGAGCGTGAATCGGAACGCATCCGCGCCGTGTTCGTTTATAATCTCGATGGGGTCTATGCCGTTGCCGAGGGACTTCGACATCTTGCGGCCCTGCTTGTCGCGGACAAGGCCGTGGAGATAGACATCCTTGAACGGTATCTCCTTCATGAAATGCAGCCCTGCCATTATCATGCGGGCTACCCAGAAGAAGAGTATATCGAAACCGGTGATGAGCACAGCCGTCGGATAGAAGTAGGAGAGGTCGGCGTTCTTTTCGGGCCAGCCGAGCGTGGAGAACGGCCAGAGCCATGATGAGAACCACGTATCGAGCACGTCCTCGTCCTGACGGAGCTTTGTCCCGCCGCATTTCGGGCATTTCTTCGGTTGGTCCTTCTCGCAGATCATCTCGCCGCATTCGCAGTACCACACCGGTATGCGATGCCCCCACCAGAGTTGGCGCGATATGCACCAGTCCTTGATGCCGGTGAGCCAGTGCTCGTACACGCCCACCCAGCGTTCCGGATATATGGTGATGCGTCCGTCGCGCACGGCGGCAAGCGCCTTCTCTGCGAGCGGTGCCATTTTCACGAACCATTGATCGCTGTAATACGGTTCGACGACGTCGTGGCAGCGGTAGCAGTGCCCCACCTGATGCCGGTGATTCTCGCGTTTGATGAGAAGTCCCTGTGCTTGAAGGTCGGCGGCAATGCGTTTGCGCGCCTCGAACCGGTCAAGCCCGCGATACGCCGCTGGTGCATTGTTATTGATAGTGCCGTCCGGGGCGAGGATGTTTATCTTCTCAAGACCGTGCTTCTCGGCCAGCATGAAGTCATTGGGGTCATGCGCCGGTGTCACCTTGAGCGCTCCGGTGCCGAAACCCATCTCGACGTAGGTATCGCGTATGAGCTTGAGCTCGCGGCCCACGAGCGGGAGTATGAGCGTGTCGCTCGGGACTTTTGCATAGCGTTCATCATCGGGATTGATGGCGACAGCGGTATCGCCGAGCATGGTCTCCGGGCGCGTGGTCGCTACGACGAGGTGCTCATCACTTCCCTTGAATTGATACTTGATATGCCACAGGCCCCCGTCCTTGTCCTCGTATTCCACTTCGTCGTTGGCGAGTGCCGTGCCGCAGCGCGGGCAGTAATTGATGATGTATTTCCCGCGATAGATGAGGCCTTCCTTGAACATGGATACGAACACTTCTTTCACCGCTGCGGAGAGCCCTTCATCGAGCGTGAATCGTTCACGTGCCCAGTCCGGTGAGCAGCCGATCTTCTTGAGCTGTTCGGTGATGACCGCGTGATGCTCTTCTTTCACCTGCCACGTGCGTTCGACGAATTTCTCGCGGCCGAGGTCATGCTTCGTCTTCCCTTCCGCTTTGAGCTTTTTCTCGACGACATTCTGCGTGGCAATGCCGGCATGATCGGTGCCGGGCATCCAGAGCGCGTCGTATCCGTCCATACGTTTATAGCGTATGAGTATATCCTGCAGCGTATTGTTAAGGCCGTGCCCCATATGAAGGACGCCGGTGACGTTCGGCGGCGGTATGACGATGGTATAGGGCTTGCCGGTGCGCTTTTCGGCGTGGAAGTATCCATTGGCCATCCATGTATCGTAGATGCGCTTCTCGATGGCCGACGGGTTAAATACTTTTTCCAGTTCTTTCATATGACGTCCTTTGCGCGGGGAGTATACCGCACATGGGGGAAAAATGCCATACAAATCGATTCACCGCGATGAGGACGCCGATATCGTATGCGGTCAGTCGGCCGCTATTCTCATGGTGCCGCCCGCGGCTTGATAACGCCTTATCGCTTCTCTCACCGAGAAGAATGACTGCGTGGTCTCAAGTTCATCGGGGTCCTTGCCCCCGGTGACAATAATGCCGAGCAGTGCGCCGTTCAGCGAAAAGACCGGGCCGCCGCTGATGCCCGCCATGCCCTCGGAGCCGGCCGTGATGCGGATGGTATGCCGCCCGTAGCGGTTTATTTTCTCGATGACACCCGCGAACGGGATGGGAAGCGCCGTTCTGCCGAGACGCGCTTCACTGTTCGTGTCCGCATGGAAATTCTCGACCAGAAAATTCGTCGAGAGCCCTATTTCGCCGCGGGGGAAACCCATGAACACCACCTTCATGCCGAGCTCCGGCTCCGCGACCGCGAGCGTTGGGAGCGACATCGGCTTATCTACGGCAAGGAATGCCCAGTCACCGAGATTGGAATACGCGTTCATGAGCGATGCATAGTTCGTAAAGCCGCGGTTCGTGACCGTGCCCGTCGACCGGAATTCGTACTGCAGGAGCCGTGCGCGGTATGCCTCTGCCCCGTGCATTGCGACGTACGATATGCCGTCCGACGGGGTGATGCGGTCGATCACGGTGATATTGTGTCCCGCGGTAAATACGATCGAATCCGAAATGAGCACGCCCGATCCCGTCCCGATGAGGCGCGATGCGACCCGCCGCTTCGTGCCGTCCTGCTTCAGTATGGTGACCGCCGCGGCGTAGTTCGTATACACGGCGAACTGCACGGTTCGTTCCTGCCAGGCAAGCACGGCCTCCATGTCGATATCGTCACGCGAAAGCATATCGCGGTAGAACGAAATGACGCCGAACTGATAAAAATCGAACATCGTGTATGCGCTCTTTCGGAACAGCTCATATTGTATCTCGCGGAACACGGAAAAGTATTTCATATATCCCTGACGGGTCGGTGTGAAGCCGCTCTCGAAAAAAGCGGCGTGAAGCGATGCGCCAATGAGGAGCGGAAGCAGCCATTTCATCCGCGTATTATATCCCGGATGCATGATGCGTCAATGCAGCTCACGCGCATGTGTGTGACTTTCTATTGTGATTGTGGTAACGCAGCGAAATAACTGCCTGAGGCCGGAATCAGCAGCCAGACACGAATTGCACTAATTTCCACGAATTATTCGTGGTTATTCGTGCCGATTCGCGTCGTTCGTGGGCATATTCCATTCCCGTTTTTTATTATCTATTCGGAAATAAAGTCACTTGCCAAGCGCATCTCCGGCATGCGTCCTGCGGATAATTCTGGCGCCATTCTAATTTCAGTGCGCGCAACCCCATGCTGCACCGCGAGAGCGGTTCGCATAGTCGTATATGAATCCTGAAGAGTACATCGCTCGGTCTGTTCCTCGTTCCTGATGCACTCGATGAAATAGACAAGCTCGGCGCCATGGCCGCTCTCTTCGGATAGGGGAGCGGCCATGAACTCCTTTGACGCGGCATCCGACCGATACATTATCCCGTTCTCGAATTTCACAACGGCGCGTTCGAACACCGCGTAGTATCCCATCGAGAACGGCACGGAACCCATCCAGCCTGCTTCGAGCGATGCGGCGATACCCCTGTATGAGAAATGTGAAGATACCGTTTCAATACGGTTCGCATCATCGACGGTTCCGAGAGCGATGATGTCATCCGGTTCACCGATGAGGAAATTGAGGAAGTCTATGTCATGTATGAGAAGGTCCATCACAACACCGCCGGACTTCGAGCGGTCGAAGAACCATGAACCCTCGCGCGGGGACGGCCCGCGACGATGCGTGGAAATCGAGCGCAATGCGCCGAAACGCCCAGCATCGACCATGTCTTTCAGCTCACGCCAGCCCGGCCAGAAGCGCATGCAGTGGCCTATCATGACCGTTCGTCCGGAGCGCTCAGCTGCACGCATTACCGCTTCGCACTCGGCGAGCGTGAGCGCGAACGGTTTTTCGCAGAAGACATGACAGCCGTGTGCAAGTGCTTCGATAGTGTACTTCGCATGCAGATGCGTCGGGAGGGCGCAGATGATGAGATCGAGCTCTTCATTCGCATGGAGCGATGCAGTGTCGGCGTATACACGGAATCCATCCGCACGCGGACGCCCATTACCGAAATGTGCGTAGGTATCGTCGTGAGCCGTGAACTGCTCGTCACATACGGCGGCAAGCATAACGCCATCGATGGCGCCAAGGTTCTGTGCATGCAGCTTGCCAAGTCCGCCGTATCCTATTATCGCAGCGTGCATCATATTTTTTTCCAGTCGAAGAGTATTCCCATCACGGATGAGCGATCCCTGATGAGCGAGGCATATTCTTTCGGCGCTTCAGTATACGGGACCGTGCGTGTGATGAGCGGTTTTACATCGATGCGTTTTTCGGCGACAAGATCGAAGTACAGTTCCGCGTGGCGAAGCTGTGTCCACGGATTCTCTCCGCTTGCAACGGACGGATGCGAGCCGTTATGCGCGCCGATGATGGTGAAGCTCGGGGCATTGCAGAGGTCATGGAAATCGAACGATGTCTTCCCCCGCGGGCTTGAGAGCACGACGAATCGCCCCTGCCGCCGGAGCATCGCGAATTCACCGGGGATGAGGTCCGGATCGCCTGTCACCTCGAAGGCGACATCGCACATGCGCGACTTTGTCTTTGCGGCAACGACATCCATGAGCTTCTCTTTCGCCGCGTTCACTGTGACGACAGGCTTTGGTAGAAGTGATAATCGATAGTCGGATATATCGCTCGCGAAAACATCGGCTCCTGCAAGCGAGGCGAATCGCGCGGCGAACTGGCCGAGAAGGCCCAGGCCGAATACCGTCGCGGCTTCGCCCCAGGTCACCTGCGATCGCCGTACGCCGTTCATCACTATCTCGGCTATGGTGAAGAACACCGCCTCTTCATCGGATACACCGTCGGGTACCATGCGAAGCGATGACGCGGCCGATGTGATATACGCAGCATGTTTTCCATAGGTGGCAACGCGCTTGCCGACAAACGACTTGTCGACGGATGAGCCGACATCGACGACGGTGCCGATGTTGTTGTAACCGGGATTAAACGGGAATTTCCCGTAGCGCTCCCATCCGGAACCGGCGGGATATTCGCCGTTGAGTATCGAGAGTTCCGTGCCTATGCTCACGAGGGTTATCGAGGTCCGTATCACTACGTCGCTGTCGCCGGGCTTCGGTACTGATGCATCCTCTATCGCGACGGTTTTTGCTGCGGGGAACACTACTGTAGGATTGTTCATCTGCTGCTCCTTGTTGAACAGCTCAAATATGCATTCGTCCGCTGGTTTGGACAATGGATTGCGGTGCGGGGGTGTGGACTTTTTTCCGGGGGAGCAATGTCGTTAAGTCAGGGAAAAAGAAACACGGGGTCAAGACCCCGTGCTTTAATATAATGTAGAAGGGCAGAGAGCACGGGGCTTCAGCCCCGTGTGCGCTCTACCCAATAGAAATTGGTCGCCCATACACGCTTAACTTAACAGCATTGCTCCGCGAGGTCGGCAGTGAACTCCATGTCGGAGACAGTGAACTCGATGCAGGAAGTTTAGTGGTACGCGATCACGGCTTCTTTTCCGAAGGGGAGAGAGGTCCGGTATCGTCGCTGAGAAAATCGATGATATTCCGGTGCAGGACACCGTCTATCGGATCGCGGGTGCTGTCCATTGAGAGCACCATTTTCGGGTGCTGGTCCGGCAGCGCAAGAAGATTCCCGAATTCCCTGTCAATGGCTTATCCGTATATTGCATGACAGCTTCGATGTATTGTGCTCGTTGTATCATGAATTAGAGTATACTCTATAGTTAACTGGAAACCAGGCAAGTTTCGACCATAGTCGAATGTTGTATCACCTTGCTTTCGGACTGGAATCCACAGCGCCGGAGTAATGTCCATTGATAAATTCGCATGCCGCGGTTAAGCTATTACAGGCAGCACGAGCTGAACGTCGATATATGAGGAGCGAGCATGCGAAACGGTATGACACACATATTGGTCTTCACCGGGCTGGCATGGTTTGCATGCATTCATTCGATTTCGGCGCAGGACCGGATTTCCGAGTCTTTCGACGATCCCGCCGCAACCGCCTTCAAGCTTATTCCATCTGATTGGGTTGTATCCGACGGCATCCTGAAGACAAGGAACACATCAAATCGTGTTGTCAGCTTTGAGCTGGGAAAACAGGATTGGCGGGACTATGAGCTGTTTTTCAAGGTAAAACGGCTGAGCGCACTGGCAAACTCGCATTTCGGCATCGTGATACAGCCAAGGCCGGGTACGGAGTCGCGCTTTTACTGCCGCGGAAAAAGCGTTCTGTACAGGAATATTGTAGATAAAAAAGAATTGTTTCATGCGGATATCGGCATGCTTTCAAAGCCGATGATGCTTGGTGAAAGCTCAGCATGGACGACATTTCGGATCGCGGTGAAAAATGGGAGCGCAATCGTAACTGTTGACGGTGTTCCGGTAGGCACCGCATCCGGCGTAGCTCAGGGTATGATATCTTTCAGTACAGCATTTGTCGATGTTGCCCTTGATGAAATTGATATCAGCGTTTTCACTGTGGGCGAACGCATTGAAAAGATCGTGAGCGCAAATATCATCCGCAACAGCGGATTTGAACAATGCACCATTGATGATCGTCCGGATTTCTGGGGCTGCCATCATTGGGGTATCAGCGATCCGGTATGGGTTACGAATTTCGATGAGTGGACACGCCGGTATCGCGCTGATGATACTGTTGCCTATGAAGGGAAACGAAGTATGCGCATTGATTTCCCGTTCGACACAAATGCTTCAAGAAACGGTGTTTTCTCGCTGATCAGCACGTGCCTCGGAACCACCGCAGGGAAACAGTATACGCTTTCTGCATACATGAAGAGCGAAAGTGCGGGAATGAAGGTCAAACTCGGTGAACAAGAATGCACGCTGACAACGGATTGGAAGCGCTATATCACCATGTTCAGTAATAATGGAAAATCACTTTATGAAGACAAGCTCTATCTGTATCCGGTGAGCAAGGGCGTATTCTGGGCTGATGCGGTGCAGCTTGAAGAAGGAATTGCCGCCACGCCCTATTCGGCAATGACCGGTGATGATCCGATGGTCACCGAAGAAGGCAATGTCGAAAAGACCGTTGCCAAAGTACCGGAATGCAGACCGCTTGCTGTTCCTGGAAAAGAGATCACCCTCGACGGCGTGCTCGACGAAGGCATATGGAAAAACGCCGAGCGACTTGAATTGATCAAGCTCAACGGCGATCGTCCGGCGGAATCGACCGAGGCGTACATCGTCTATTCCGAAACCGGGATATATATCGGTGTGGTTTCTCACGAGGAGAATGCCGAAGCGCATCTGTGCAAAGAGACGAAGCGCGAAGGCCTTATATGGAATGATCCGTCGGTGGAGATATTCATCGATCCGAGCTTGAGCCGTAACTACTACTATCATCTCGGGTTCAACCGCAACGGGGTGCCGTATGATGCGTATATCGGCGACATGTCCTGGAATGGTTCATGGAAGGTCGCAACGCGCACGGAGAAAGACCGCTGGACGGCCGAGGTGTTCCTGCCCTTCGGCGATTTCGGCCTTGCGAAAGCGTTCGGACAGCGCTGGGGCATTAATATCTGCAGGAACAATCCGGTAAAAAAAGAGAATCTCTGCTGGTCGCCCACGTACGGAAGTTTTCATTCCCCCGCACGTTTCGGACAGATCGTTCTGCTGGAAACAGTATTGTCCGCCCACTGGTTCAAGTGCGCCGATGCGGGTGTACGGCGAACATCGAGCGGCATGGTGCTCGGTGCGACCGTTGTCAATGATACCCCGGCCGATGGATATTTTTTCGTCTCAGCGACGATCAGAATGGCTGACGGCATTGAAAAGCAGTTCGGACAACAGGTAAGTCTTACGCAGGGCGCATCACAAGAGATCGATTTCGGTGCTGTTGATGCTGTCGATGCCGCTTTTCCCGTAAAGCTGTCGTTCTATTCCGCGGACAGGACACGCCTCTTGAGCACCGTGAGCAGAAAGATCATCGCCCCGCGCATATTTGAGGCGCAGTTGCAATACGACCTGTACACTACCGAAAGCGCTTTGACGCTCCGCGCGCGGAATGATCTTGACGCCGGATCGCAGAAGAAAGCTTCGATATCGATGACGATAACCAATGCCGGCGGCGTTGCTGCAAAACAGGATGTGCGCGGCCTTTTACCGGTCATGGACATTGCAGTCAACATCAGCGCTGTGCCGGAAGGCAATTACACTTTGTCAGCCATTCTGCATGACGGTACACGGGAGGTCGGTCGCGTTGAAAGACAATTCCGCAAGCGTAACGCCAAGCCGTATGAAGTGAAGGTCGATCACCTTCGGAGAATGGTTACCGCGAACGGCAAACCGTACATGCCGGCAGGATTGTATTGGGAGGGCACGCTTACCGATGAGGTCATCGATTATATTGCGAAAAATGGCAGCAGCGCCATTCATCTTGATCTTGACCGTAAACCGTCCGATGTTGAACGCAAGATACTTGATCATGCTGCACAGTCAGGTGTACGCATCGTCGGCTGGCTTCACGCAAAGGAAAAAGGAAAAACGCGGGCATATATTGACCGTTTCAAGGATCACCCGGCGATTCTCGCATGGATGGTGTTCGATGAGCAGTTCACCGTACCGTGGGGCAAGGAGCATTATTCCACCATCGTCGACACCAGCGCGGAGCACCAGGAACTCGATCCTTGGCACCCCGGGAACATCAATGATAACCAATA
>ERZ1292625.4537-Hain-H41-01um-R1-4537-length-10331-cov-27_pt1 | contig 10331 bp, 10 predicted proteins | sample MGYA00564400_ERZ1292625 | MGnify/ENA primary metagenome ERZ1292625 (study PRJEB36523, sample SAMEA6512639) | groundwater metagenome | collected 2019-01-08 | study: AquaDiva: Metagenomics assemblies of 32 groundwater samples
CCAACAAGAGATACGATAGAGCCTAAACTTAAGATGAACCAGGTCATTTTGCTGTCGGTCGTGAATGATATTAGAACTTCTTTCATACTCATTCCACGCCTTAATATGCCTAGTATAGCAAATAATGGCTGATTTTTTATATTAAAAAGACAAACCGCAGATTTCTCTGCGGTTGGTTGAACCAAGTAAATACCAGATGTTTAGGCCTTCACCATCGAAGGATTCCACATGTAAGCAATCCGTGCCTCCGGCCCGATACTAATCGAGGGTGTCGTTTCCCCTTCAAAAGCGAAGTATCCTAGGTAATCGTAGCCAGATTCGAAACCACCACTTCCTAGTTTGAGGTAACGAACCAGCAAATTGCCGTTTGGTTTCTTAAAAACCGTACCCACGAAGAATACTTTGATTCCACTTTTGAGATCCTTCAGCCACTCGACAGGAATCATCGTCGGATGCATCATGAAGAAATCGAGGTGATTGGCGTTCATGTTGCTGGGGTCATCTCTTCGCGAGCATTCTGGAGCCGCTAGTGCTGGGTGAGACACTGTGTTATCGCGAGGTAGGCGAGTTAGAGTCTCACCTATCGGCCCCCACTCATTTGAGCCTCCGTGAAGGATTGGTTTGCAAACCAAATGCCCATCTCCTAGATCAATATACAAAATTGCAGGAGGAAGGCTGAAATCGACTTGCTTAACGGAAACCTTGCACGACCCTACTCCATAAATCAACTTCAGCACATCGAAGAGAAGAAGTCTATCATGAGCAAGTTTTGCCCAGGCCTCTCGACCCATTCCAAGACTACGTCCTGCGACGATAAGCTCGTGCATTATACCGAGATCTTTACCGAACACTGATTCTTCAGACATGTTGCACATACAACCCACCTTACTTTCTTTTATGACACGCCTCATTTAAAGACACGCCGTTTAGTTATATTGCTATCGACTTGGCCGAAGGTTTCGTCATAGCGGAGAATAACCCATAGTTGAGTTACTTTCTGCCATGACGAAATCAAATTAATTTAAAAGAACTATGGTACTTTATTACCATATTTATTACAGAAAGTCAAACTGCTGTCGGTCGTGAATGATATTAGAACCTATTTTACCACATTAACTGTCCCATTTTTAAACTGTTCGTATTTATAGAAAAAACTATTCATTCCATTATTTGTGATACAACCCAATCACTAAAGTCTTCATTGATATGGACTTTATGGGTAACTGAATTATCACCATAAGAATCTCTAAACTCCGTCACTGTATAGATATACCCATACACATCAGATGTTGCTAAACCGACACAAAACACAGACTCAAATGCATGTTTTTTGAAAATATTCTCTCTAATTTTACTTCTATAAAATATCCCCGCACCATCAAAAAATACCACTAAAGTTTTTCCTTTAGCATACTCAGGACCTCTCGCAATTTTAAGATTTATCGCATCAATAATTCTTTGCTCCCCCTCAGGCAACCTTTCTCCCTTTGGTATGTTGAGAGCTGAAACATGTTCAGTCGGCAAAATATTACCTGATCTTGTATCAAAAAGTATTCCGTCACCGTCTTCATCTTCCATAAAAGTAACATCGACTCCATGAACTTTTTGTAAAACAGCACATATTAGCCAATTTGCCCACGCTTCCCTTGGTCGAAGAGAAAAATCTTTAATATCTCGACCATTCCACAGATATCTTGGGTCTTTCACCATAGATTCAAAGTCTTTGAGTGCTATCCTTAAATCCTTAATCATTTTTGTAGCTGGATTCATATATTTAACTTTAGATACTCTTTAAATCTATTCGTTAATTTTATTCCAATCAATAGGTTGAAGAAGTGGTTGGACGACCTTCATTTCTTCATACATTCTTTTTAATTCAACTTTGACCCTCTCTCTATCTTTAATTGGGACTTTTTCATAACTTTCAAATATCAAACTCATATTTCCAATATAGGTGCCTCCAATCATCCAAATATTTTTTAGGTTTTCAACTAATTTCAATAACCGATCAGGTTCTATTGCAAACAGTATCAACACTTTGTCTGTATCATCCAGCCACACTTGATGTCTTTCTTCGGGGTAATCATGAAGGTATTTTTTAAGTAGATTTACTATTTTTTCAAACGACTCTTTGGCATCCATGCCCACTATAAAGGTCAAATATTGCCTATACGCACGTAAATCAACTGAACAGGATGAGAAGCAGGCACTCTCAATAGATTCACAAGTTAAGGAAATGTTACGGATAGCTGAACGTGAAAATTTAGAAATAATTGATATTAGGCGGGAGGCTCATTCAGCTAAAGATTCAGGTCAAAGACTAGTCTATAAGGAAATTTTAGAAGATATAAGAAGAGGAAGATTTAATGGAATCCTTGTATGGCATCCAGATAGATTAAGTAGGAATGCCGGTGATCTGGGTTCTTTGGTTGATTTGATGGATCAAAAACTTTTAGTTCAAATCAGAACTTATGGACAAGCATTCACCAATACACCAAGCGAGAAATTTCTCTTAATGATTCTCTGTTCACAAGCCAAGCTCGAAAACGACAATAAGAGTATCAACGTGAAGCGTGGACTAAGGACAAGGGTTGAGATGGGACTATGGCCGTCTCCTGCTCCAACTGGATATACAAAAGAAAAAAGATTAGACCGAAGATGCGAAACACTGATTGATCCACAAAGAGCGCCTGTAATTAAGAAAATGTTTGAGAAAGTAGCATATGAAAAATGGAGCGGAAGAAAAATATATAACTGGCTCAAATTTGAATTGAATTTCAAATCAAATAACAGTAACAAGAACCTCACCCTCTCTAATGTTTATCTAATTCTAGAAAACCATTTCTATTACGGAACATTTGAATTTCCAAAGAAATCTGGTAATTGGTATGCAGGCAAGCACCAGCCAATTATTTCTAAGGAATTATTTGATCAGGTGCAGGCACAAATGAAAAGCCAGTTCGTAAGATCAGAAACAAAGGAGTTTGCTTTTACTAAATTAATGACTTGCGGGCTATGCGGGTCAGGTATCACAGCCGATGAAAAATTCAAGAAGCAGAAGAATGGAAATATTCACAGGCATGTATATTATAGTTGTTGTAAATCAAAAGATAGAGACTGCAAGGGTGGATATATAAATGAAATAGATCTAATCAAGCAATTTGAGGAACTTGTAGATAAAATTGACTTAGACGAAGTTGGAATGAAAGACAAAATTAAAACTGAAGTTGAAAGGTTCAAAAAATTTCAAAGAGTAATAATGAATGGTACACAAAAAATCAAAACTATTATTGATATTGATGTAAGAAACTACGCAAAGTATATTTTGAGAGAAGGTTCAAATCTTGAGAAAAGAGAGTTACTAGGTTGCTTTAAAAGTAAACTTAATCTTTCTAATAAAAAAGTAAGTTTATACTGAAATACTGAACACTTCTTCAAAAGCATACAGCCCAATAATCTCACTCAAGACATCATTCACCCCACCATAGAATGCCTGATCATTAAGAGAATCAACATTCTCTACTATATTTTTTATGAACTCTGACTTGTATACAAAAGTCACAAGCGGTGATTTCAAAATTCCATCATAATGCTCTTTAATAATATTAATAAGTTCATGCTGATATTTTTTCTTCTTTGGTCCAGGATTTTTAGTTCGCATAACAATTTCTTCAGGCAGGATATCAGATATCGCTTTTCTGAATAAGTGTCTTCCTGAGGTAGTTGATAGAAGATGAATTTTGTAGTCGATTTTGTCTCCATACTCAACAAGCAAAGGATTAATTGCAGGTACACGAACCTCAATACCATAATTCATTCCAAACCTATCTTCTGCCCCGATAAGAGCCGGCAACATATTCTGTCGGAGAAAGGCAGTAAGAAGCTTCTGCTGATTTTCCTGTGGACCGATCTCTTTGAAAGTCTTATCTAAATACTTCTCAGTTTCAGATATGGAAGCAAAACGAAAACCGTCTGTAACCCCAGAAAGTTTAAGTTCATTTAATTTTGCAAAATAAGTAACAATATTTGTCTTATCAAACGTTCCTTCTCGGTAGAAAATACTTAACCAGTAATCCAGAGGATAATACCCATAGAAAACTTCATCGGAACCTTGTCCATTGAGACATACCTTCAAGCCTGCATCTTTAACTGCTTTATAATTTTTGAGTCGAGCAATAAATCTCATATCGACAACTGGTGTCTCGTGAGCTTTTGCGGCTTGAAGATAATCCTCATAAGTAATTGTAGGGTCAAGATTTATCTCATGCCTTTCGTAGACATCACCATTTCTTTTCTCGAGTTCGTTTATAAGCTTGCGAGTATATTGGAGATCACTGTCATCACCTCGATCCTTAAAATAATAGGTAAAAGTTGGAATCTTTTTCTGCTTTTTAAGTAGATAGGGTGAGGCCATAGTGAGAATCGTCGAACTATCAATACCACCAGAGAGAATCATACCGATTGGAACATCGCTGCGACATTCTATTTCAAAAGCCTTTTCAATTAGACCCTTGAACTCCTTTTCTATCTCAGGAACAGGCTTTGTGATTTCAGTTTTGAAGTCAGGGACATAATATTGCTCTTTTTTAAGCATACTACCGTTCTCATCAAAAATATAATAAAATCCTGGCTCTACACTTTTTATATCTTTGAAATAAGTTTTGTCTTTCTGATTGCCCACGAACCAATCCATGTAAAGCTGTGTAAATAGAATACCTTTGTCTAGTATTGCGGGAACATACTGGAGAATCGATTTAATTTCTGAAGAAAGAATCACTCTACCTTTTTCGTAAAAATAAAAGAGGGGTTTTACTCCGAATTTATCTCTCACAGCTAAGTAGTGTTTACTCTTCGCATCATAAAATACAAAGCCATAAATACCGTTAATTTTCTTTATAAAATCGACACCCTCTGCTGTTAAACCCGCCGCAAGAACTTCAGTATCGCTTTTAGTCTTAAAAACGTAACCCTTCTTTTCTAGATCAGCTTTTAATTCTATAAAGTTGTAAATCTCTCCATTAAAGGTGAGCTTATTGCCTTCATAGTCAAACGGCTGCATGGCTTCTGTTCGAAGATCTTGAATAGAGAGCCAGTTAAAACCAAAGAGGCCTTGTTCTCCTGCTTTACCTATCTCTGATCCATCGGGACCACGATGTTTTGTCTTACTTAAAGCTACCTTGAATTTTTCTTGATCCAGGTCTGCTGCATTTTTTGATATTGTAGCGAGAATACCGCACATATTATTTGATAGCGACAATTAGATTATCTCGTGCACCATCTGGTTCGAGAACATGAACCGTTTTGAAACCAGTTTTTCGTGCCTGCTCTGCGAGTTCGTCTTTGGTAAGAAGGTAGCTATTCTTATGACAAGTTCCTTCAGAAGTTGAACTAGTAACTGTTGTAGTCCAGTTATGGATTCTAGTTTCCCAATTAAGCACACTTGACCAGACAATTACGAAATCATCGCCATCTTTTTTAAGATTAAAAGTGCGCTGAAATATAGAATCATTGTTTGGTAAATAGTGCTTACCGAGACCAATAATTGCCATACCACCGGGCTTCAAAGCATCATAGAAATTCTTAAGGACAACCTGCATTTTTTCAAAAGCTTTTTCTTTATTACCTATTAATTCTTCACCCATCCAGCCATCCATATATACAAAAGAGTTATCGCTGTTTATAACAATATCGAATTTCTTTGAAATTTTAGAAGCAAGTTCTTGCCACTTACCCGCATGAATTGGAATATTAATACCAATCTTATTGAAATTTTCTTTGAGCTCTGACACAGAAGTCTCGTCCGCATCGCTTGCTTCGATATTTTTATAACCAAGATTAATAAGGTCAGCTGTTGGGAAACCACTTCCACAAGCAGTATCCAAAATAGAAAGATCCTTATCTTTTATAATAAAGTCAATTGCACTTGAATACACCCTTCGATACTCCTCAGTGTGCAAAGCTTCTGCTGAAATGTGCCAAAGCTCAGTTGGTGTAAGTTGTTTTTTCATGATTATTTTATTCCCCTACTTTTTAAAACTTCCTCGCTTTCAAACTCAAGATAATTTTGAGTTAATTCTTCTCCAGCCTTTATATCTCTCGTAGCTATTAAATACGCATCGTCTTTTGTAGTGTCTTGAGTTACTGTCGCCTCGGTTGAATGATTGATGAACTTTGAAACATCAAAATCAACATGCCATACTTTATCTTTTTCAATCCAAAATCCCCAATATTTCATCTCTCTTTGCTCACTTTCATTTAAAGATTCAAATTGTTCCTTGGTTATGTTTAGGTCGAGAGTAGGGCTTGCAGTATAAATGAGTTCTCCTTTCTTAATATCTTGGTCTGCAAATAATCCAATACCATGCTTTTCTGACTTATCTAATCTGTATTTGATGTGGATCATATATTATTTCGGTTCCCCATACTTCTCAACTAAATAGCCTGCAACATATCCCTTGTATTTCTTTCGGATTTCCATCGGCATGTTTTTATAAGCACTAATCACTTTTCTGCAGATTGGACTTCCGCAATCACATTTCATTTGCCAATCGCTGTCTTCTGTCATTTCGTAATCATAGGTAAGTTCCTGTCCTTTTAAGACCGGCTTCATCGCAACTTGTCTAAAGTTAGCTCCTACGCCATTTATTCCGCAGTTTGGTTCACATGAATGATTGATCAAAACTCCAAACTTACTGTATCTGTATTGAGTATCAGAAAATTGAACAGCGTGATCTTGAACATAAAGAGGAGGATCGTTAGGCAACAAGCTAGCTAGAGCAGCTGTATAAATTTCTCCATCAAATTCTGCGATAGTTTCTCCTACTGCAATATCCTCTACGGCAAACAGACCTCTGCCAAATTTAGCTAAACCAACGATAACCTTAGGATTAATTGTTTTTTCACCGACAAGTTCTTTGGTGTCTATTTGCATGTTATTTAGATAGTTTTAGTCTAACATACGCTTATAATTAAAGCATACTAGCATTGACGCTCCTCGAGCGGGATAACCTATCTCAAGTTGGCTGTGTTCTCCGGTCTGGAACCATGTGAGGTGAGACCTTGTAAGGGTATTGTAACACTTTTACTTGGTGTGAATAGACCCTTCTCGGTCGGGGTCAAAATGAGACAAATGAGACAGTAAACGGCTTGATTGACTTTCCGCACCGAAGGAGTAGATTTTGAGAGAACAATCTAACCAAAAGGCACACTATGAAGACCTACATTCAGCTGTGCCTGTGGGCATTAGCTGTTCTTTGGAAATATAAGATAATTAAGAAATCAGACCGTCTGCGCCTCTGGCGAAAAACGCTCAATCTTTTCCTCTGCTTCCTTGCCTTCGCTGACAAGGAACGGCCCGCTTTGCAGCTTCGAGGGGCTATGATCTGTGCAATCCTTTCAGCCTTGTATGACTACGAGACTGACTGGGTCCCGATCAAAAATACCTCACAATCACTGTACCGAGACCTTCTTTTCGAGACAGTGACTGATGCCGAAGCAAGAAAGATAGGCTGGGAGCTGTTTGAGAACGATCTGTATGGACAATTGAGCGTGCATGGCCTCGAAAGAGGAAGTGACGCTCTCGTGTTCTACCGGATCGTCATCAGCAGTGAATGGCTTAACGAGTATTCCTTGGCAGAAATTGAAAGTCATGGCAGAAGCCTTCAGATCGTGGACGACCTTCTCGATCTGGACGAGGACAGAGCAAATGGACACACGAATTGTTTGCTTACCAACGAACGTGAACAGTATTTGCGGGAAGTCAAAGAGTTTTCTAAAAGCGATTTTTGTAAAGCTCTCGAAGAGAATTCAATGATCTACTACAAGATCTGTTTTTGTTTGTTTGGACCGCGCGTTGAAGAAACACCGACACGACGGGAATTGGTCGCATCGTCTCGTCCGCTCTCGGGGGTATTCGCATTCATCCTGACAGTCGTCGGATTCAAAGTTCTCAACCTTCCGCTTTTGCCTGCGATTCCCATTGCATTGGCGTTCTGTGGAATCACCTTGAGCATCATGGTTTTCAATGACCTCATGGACAAGCATCGTGATGTGAAGAAGGGAAAAACTCTAGCTTCACGCTATCCATGGCATGTGTTCAAGATGTGGAAATGGACCAGCGGAATCTCGCTGGTACTTCTCGTCTTTACAGCAGTGTTCTGGTGGAAACTGGCACTGTTCGCTCTTGCGATCTGGATCCTAGGGCTTGTCTATTCTGTAGAAAAGCTCTCGTATCCCCTCAACAATCTTCTGGTTGCTTTCTGCGCAGCGGCTCCTGTGCTTATGGGAGCAGTGCATGGAAGTCATCTCGGAGTTAAAACAATATTGGTTTTTATCATTATCTTTGGAGCAATCACAGTCAGCGAGGTGATCAAGGATATTGCAGACGTAGATAGCGATTATGGATACAAGGATACGCTTGCAACTCAAATTGGAAAGATTGGGGCGGGGGTACATGCGGTGGGACTTTGTTTTCCACTGTTCCCATTCTTATTCATCTATCCCAATCCAGCCGTGCGGATTATTGGAACTGGTTTTCCACTCATCGTAATAACACTGTGGATATGCGTCGCTCGATTCCGTTCAGCTTACTGGGCGGAAAAAGCTGTCGACTTTTTTCTCACAGCATTTCTCATTGTGCTTTTATGCACTCACTAGCCTGGCATGGATCAAACCATGTCGGGCTTTTATTTTACTGGAATCAGTTTGAAGGATTTAATAATCGATTCAACTTCTGAAAATCTTTCATCAAGCTCTGGTCCAAAACTTTGTCCTGAACCATAGTGATAAATGTACCCTCCCTCCTTCACAATACAAATATCATGAGGTTCTTCTTGTCCAGGTTTATTCCATTCCTCGCAACTTATTGAATCTTCATTCCTGCTAATATAAAAGAGTGACTGAAACCATGAGACATCTTTGGTCACAAAGCCAAATTCAACCATGTCGTTTCTTTTTTGAATCTGATAGCCAATCCATGAAGATGGAAAATTTAATGAAAAGCCATACTCTGGATTAATGTACACAGAATTTTCATAGTAAGGAGGAATTGCAGTAACTACATAGCTACCACCTGTATGAAATCTATATTGATTATTCTTGTCAGCCGCAATGCCGTTACCGATATAGTTGAACGTTGCCAAATCAGCTTCCTTAACTAATTCTCCGCAATGTGCATATACATTACTCTTGTCTTTCCAAAGATATATAGAATAAGGAATCTCGCTCTGGGAGTCAGAAGAAATCTGCGCAATCAAACTTAGTGTTTTAGGATCAATCCCTAAGGCAATACTGTCCTCAACATATACGTTTTTCATATCAGCGTAGAAGCTTGCACCCGACATCTCCACTGAATAGCACGGGCCAATTTCATGGAACGTTTCGGGGTCGGCACCTGGAACCTCAACTATGCCGCGGCTATTTAAAACATACACTTTTTCAAGAGAGCGAATAATGCGGTTTTCTAAATCAACAGCGCGCGGATCAAATGAGATTGGTAATAAAACAGAGATATCATAATTATTTTCCCCTCTAGCAAGCGCATAAAATCCGTTTTTGTCATTGAAGAATTTAAAAAGATCATCATACCTGTCATTCCTTTTATGAGAAGTAAGAGTCGCTGGATCAACAGTGCTATTTATTTTTCCATCGACATAGATATGATCCTTATCCCTTCCAATTTGAGGGGAATAGTCTGGGAATGGCAGGATAAAGGTGTCATAATGTGCTTTAACTGGAGTCATGGTGTAACCGCTGTTAAGGCTAAAATAAATTTCTCGTGAACCAGGGTCTTGGTAGTAGTTGCTATTCAAAATTTTTACCATATCGGGCGATTCGTCTCTAATGTGTTTAGGATCGTCAAAAGATTCGATCGGTACCGTATAGGAGTGTATAGAATCAAAGAATTGAATTCCTGCAAGAATCAATATTAAAATAGCCAAGATTATTATCTTTTTCATATGCTATTTTAAATAATTCCTTGTTTTGGATTGTCCCACCTTAATGAAAAAAGGATGGCAATATAGCTATTCATAGGGGTATTGTAGCATTTTTATTCTATACGAATAGACCCGTTTTGGTCAGGATCAAAATGAGAAAAAAGAGACAGTACTTGTCAGAAGACGGATTTGAGTAAAGTAAAAGGCCGGCATTACTGCTGGCCTTGAGACTGAAACTTTATTCTAGATAAACATCCAACGGTAAATGTTCGGCAATCAATCCATGGGAATCTTCCTGTGCGGAATGAGTGTCCGTAACAAGAGAGCGGAGTGCGGGTTGCCGCTAATCTCACGGATCTTTTGCATCACATACATCGAGAGGTGATGACCTGACAT
>ERZ1292625.4538-Hain-H41-01um-R1-4538-length-10328-cov-25_pt1 | contig 10328 bp, 14 predicted proteins | sample MGYA00564400_ERZ1292625 | MGnify/ENA primary metagenome ERZ1292625 (study PRJEB36523, sample SAMEA6512639) | groundwater metagenome | collected 2019-01-08 | study: AquaDiva: Metagenomics assemblies of 32 groundwater samples
CAAGCAGTCCGTTTTGTACGAGCGCCCCTGCTTCTCTTGAGCCCGCTTTCCGCCAACGCGGTTTTTAGCTCGAACACATCCTTATTCAGCAACTCGGCAAGCCTGCTGACGGTTATCTTCCCCATCAGGTAGGCGTCCAGCGCGATCCGGACATACCGTTCTGGCATTTTCTCCGGCAGACCCGATTCCTCGGTCTCTCCGAACAAGGACTCTTCCAGCGCGCGCGGTTTGATCTGGAGGAGTTCATCTGTTCTGGCCTTCTGGATGAATTTGAGATTCACGAGCCGCCACACCATGGCCTGATAGCTCACACCGAAGTAGAATATGACGGATGTGGATATTCAACCGATTTGATTACATAAATACGACTGCGAAACAAAACACGCTGACCTCTCCTTCGAGATCAGCCCGTACGCGTAATCCGCAATCAAAATTCTTCGTAACTACTCAGGTCAGCCGCTGAGCGCAGGCGCAAAAAAGCGTGCCCACAATCAACAAAAGAGCGCCGCTCAGCCAAAACAGCGCATGCGAAGCGAAAGCGCTGAGGGTATAAACACCGACAGCGTTACAGGGAAAAAGCATACTGGCAAGCCTTGCGCCGAAGCGAAGTGACTGACCTGAGTAGTCACAATTCTTCTATTAGCGGCTATGCCGCCCGCTCGCAATCCACACGCGCGAGCTTGTTGTCATGAGACCAGTGATAGGCGACCTCTCCGTGAAAGGCCTTTTTGATCGCCCTGCCGAGCCGCTGCGCCAGTTTTTCGTTCGTCGTGGAAATGATGACGCTGCCGAAGCCGTTCTCTTTTACCGACATCACCCGCTCCAGAGGATTAAATGCCCGCGCCCGCGCTTCCTCGTTCTTGATAAGGTTCATCAGGTCCTGCTGGGGAAAAGGTGTGTCTAAAATCAGTTTACGTTTCTTCTCGTCCGATGGGCAACGATCGCACACGAACGCGTGATTGCTCGAACACCGCAATGCTGCCTCTTTTTAAATCTGCATCGATTGCTGGAAGGTTTGCCAGAAGAAGGGCGATCTGCTTTTCCGGTCTACGTTCTGTTCCGCGCCGGAAGAGGATTACCGATGGCCCTCTCTCCTTTCGGAGGGACAGAAGAGTGCCAAAGTCAGTGTCGGCGGAAACGACAATGCGGTCCTCTTTTTCCGCCCTTTCCATGATGGCCTCATCCTCGGCGGCATGCATGCCATAATCCCGCACGTGCACGGCGTCATGACCGGCTTTGCGGAGGCCATCAGCGACCAGGGGAGACAGCGCGTTGTCGATGAGAAACCTCACGCGACCGTTACCAGCGGCAATTCACGCTCCCGCACGGCTTCAGCGGCGTACTGAAGGGCTTCCCGGATGTCCTCGTGCACAAGGTCGGGGTATGCCTTCAGAATTTCCGCTTCGGGCATATCGTCCGCCACCATGCCGACAACAGACGCCACCGGGATACGCAAGCCGCGAATGCACGGCGCACCGCCCATTTGTTTGGGATTTACCGTTATGCGTGTAAACTTCATAGTATGCATCTCCTTCTTCGTTCAGTCCGCTTAGAGCCGTCATCATCCGAAGCTACCATCATTGTCCAAACCTGAAACAGCAAACAGCAAGGGCTCTAACGGGCTTAATGCCTTTAATCAGATAATAACACAAAATCGGAGCCAAAGGGAAGCGCTCTTTGTAATTCTCAAGCAGGATGTTTTTCAACGGCGCCCCTGCTTCTCTGGTGAGCCCGCTTTCCGCCAGGGCTTTTCTCAGCTCGAAAACATCCTTGTTCAAGAGTTCAGCAAGCCTGCTGACGGTTATCTTGCCCATCAGGCAGGCGTCCAGCGCGATCCTGACATACCGTTCGGGCATTTTCGCCGGCAGACCCGATTCCTCGGTCTCTCCGAACAAGGACTCTTCCAGCGCGCGGTTTGATCTGGAGGAGCTCATCTGTTCTGGCCTTCTGGATGAATTTGAGATTCACGAGCCGCCGCACCATGGCCTGATAGCTCACACCGAAGTAGAATATGACGGATGTGGATATTCAGCCGATTTGATTGCATAAATACGACTGCGAAACAAAACACGCTGACCTCTCCTTCGAGATCAGCCGTACGCTTAATCCGCAATCAAAATTCTTCTCTTAGCGCCTATGCCGCCCGCACCCAATCCACACGCGCCAGCTTGTTGTCATGAGACCAGTGATAGGCGACCTCTCCGTGAAAGGCCTTTTTGATCGCCCTGCCGAGCCGCTGCGCCAGTTTTTCGTTCGTCGTGAAGATGACGAGGCTGCCGTACCCGTTCTCCTTCACCGACATCACGCGCTCGAGCGGGTTCAGACCGCGGGCACGCTCCTCCTCGTTTTTTATGAGCTTCATCAGGGCATGCTTATGCGGGAGCACATAGTCGCCCTTGAGCGTCACGATTCCGCCGGGAAAATTATCGCGGATCTTCAGGCAGGCCGGGCAGACGACCTTTGCGGCTTCGGGGTTCCTGAGCACGGTCTCGTCAACGTCACCTTCGGCATACCACCGTTTGTTCATGTACACTGCCCGGCACCCCTCGCACACCGAAATCTTGCGGCTCGCGCCCCTCGGCCGATAGGGGTCCATGGATATTGATTTCTTTTTGTATCCGGTGCGGTACTCTCTACTCGATCTCTTAACGGTTCCCATACCAGTCACCTCCTGCAAATAATACCGAACGCGAACTTCTCGAGCAAACAACGCGGAACAGGAGCCCCGAAGTTTCTTCAGTCCTGCTCCTTCACCTCATTCTGCGGCGAAGTCTCACTTGACTTTCCGCTGTATCTCGGGGAACTGCTTCTTAAACTCCGGGATGTTTCTTGAGAGAAAAAGCTTGAGGGCCTTGAGTTCTTTCAGGATGTCCCCGATCTCCTCGTCAACCGCTGATTCATGCTTCTTCTGGGAATCGGCAAGGTTCGAAAGGGCCTTCTCCTGAATTTTGAGTCTCTCCGCGGCGATGTTTCCGTTCTTTTTGTTCATGGCGCCCCCCCTTTACCGCTTTAGCTTCATACCCGTCTTCTGTTCCAGGGATTCGAGTTTTTTCTCGAGACGCTGCCCCTTCCCTTTCCGGTCGTCGATGGTGATCGTCGTGACCACCCGCTCTCCTTCTTTCATCATGGCATCGTGGCATTTTTTGACGACGCCCATCACGGCGTCCCACCCCTCCCCTTCAAGAACGGTGCCCATGGGGTTTGCCTTATAGGGCAGGCCGCTCTCTGCAACGATCGTGAGGGCTTTCGCCACAAGCGGGCTGATGCTTACGCCCGCTCCAATCGGGATCACGCTGAACTCCACCAGTATGCTCATAGGTCCCTCCCTGTGTTTCTCTTCCCGGGTAAATATTCCGTCCCCGAGGAACCCCTCGTCCGCGGGGAGAGACGGCGCCGGCCCTGCCGTCTCGTGACCTGTTCTGAATAAGAATTGCTGCTGCAGAGGCGATGCCGGCCTGCCGGTCCGGCTAATTAAAGTATAGCGCGGCCCGTCCCCGATGTAAAGCGGGTGAATATAACCGTTTTCGGTAACTACTCGGGTCTGCCGCTGAGCACAGGCGCAACGAAGCGCGCCCAAGATCAACACCGGTACGCCGCCGCTGCCAAAACAACGCGTGCGAAGCGAAAGCGTTGCGGGTGCTGCGCCGCAGCGCTGAAATCGTCACCCAGCACTCTGGCGCGCCTTGCGCCGAAGCGAAGTGGCTGACCTGGGTAGTTACCGTTTTCGATTGAAAAGATGCCGTGGTTATGTGATAATCGAGCCTGCCCGCTTCAGGCACACCATGACCTGCTGCGGAAAACAGGCGGGGTTTTCATGAATCCTGCGAACAAGGCGTGAATTATGAAAAGACTGGCCAGAGGGTTTGCGGCCTTTCCCGTCGTCATCGCATATATCGTCGCATCCCTTGTTATAACCGTATGCTCCGTTCAGGCTGACGGAAGGCGCCGGCGCCTTCTGAAAAACTCATCTTCTTTTTCGGTGCTGGCACTGGCGCTGCTCGGGGTGCGCGTTGCAACACAGGGGAGGGAACGGCTCTTCCACGGCAGCGGCGGTCGACTGATCGTCTCAAATCACCTTTCTTATCTCGACATTCTTATCCTCTCGTCGATCATACCGTCGGTCTTCATCACCTCCGTGGAACTGAAAAACACGCCTTTTCTCGGCACGCTTGCGCGATTCGGGGGGAGCCTCTTTGTCGAGCGAAGAAGTCCGTCGGGGCTGAAGGATGAGATTGAGATGATCTCACAGGCGCTCCGTAAAGGCTTTGCCGTCGTGCTGTTTCCCGAAGGCACAACGACGAACGGAGAGTGCGTGCGGCCTTTTAAATCCTCCCTGTTGACGGCGGCGGTCAGGGCGGGGGCCGACATCCTGCCCGTGTGCCTGCGCTACAAGAGCGCAAACGGAAAGAAGCTGGGCATCGATAACCGGGACCTCGTTTTCTATTACGGCGGCATGTCGTTTTTCAGGCATCTGCTCCGGCTCCTGACGCTGAAATCCGTGGAAGCGGAGTTGACGCTGCTGGAACCGATCCCGGCCCGTCCTCACCATTCCCGAAAACAATTGGCCGCGCTTTCGCACAAAACAGTGAGCGCCGCCTATCTCCATTGATGGCGCCTGTGAATTCTTACAACGAATGATTTTCTTTATTCCATCGCCTGATTATGCTATAATGCCGTCTGTCGCAATATCGTATCTCCCTACTTCTCCGATAAGGAGGCTGCGGACGCCGGCGCATCGGAGTTCGCGATCCCTATGCTCGTAAACTATTTAAAGAACATTCCGATCTTCAGTCACCTTAAGGACCCGCAGCTCAAGGAAATCGCCGCGCGATGCAGGATCGTCCGCTTCAAGAAAAGCGACGTGATCTTTCACAAAACGGACCCCAGCACGGACCTCTATATCGTGAATTCGGGAAAACTGAAAGCCGTCCTCATAGACGATGAGGGCGCCGAGATGGTGCTTGCGGAGTTCGGGAAGGGCGCCTTCTTCGGCGAGTTGAGCCTTCTCGACGGAAAAGGGCGGTCGGCCTCCATCGTGGCCGATGCGGACGCGGAACTGGCTGTTCTGAATAAAGACGTGTTTTTTGACTTGCTCTACAAAGACCCGAAGATCGCCGTGGAGCTCATCACCACCCTCGTGGAGCGGCTTCGAAAGGCCGACGACATGATCGAATCCCTTGCCTTCCTTGAGGTCAGCGAGCGGCTTATCCGTACGCTCCTTGAGGGCGCAACGACGGAGCGGGGAAATGAAGCGGGCTACGTGAAGATCGCGAAACTGACGCACAAGGATATCTCCGCCCGGATCGGATCGTCCCGGGAGGCCGTGTCCAAGTGCATGAAGATGCTCACGGCAAAGGGGATCATCAAAGAAGGGAAAGACTCTCTCCTCATCGCGCAGGATGCGACGGATCGTTTACGCGTCGACGACCGGGGGTAAGAGAAAAAGCTCCCTCATGCGCCGCCGCGACCAGCCGTCTTGCCTCTCGCCTTGAACCACGCCTCCCATCGGCTGTACTTCGGAAAATACACGGTAAAAAGGAGCACCGAGAGAATGATGAACAGATAGAGGTCCGAGGAGTTCCCGTTCAGGAGGAACAGGACGAGGCCGTAGATCGCCACGGACTCGCAAAGGGCGTAGGTGACGAAAGCACTGCTGATGAGCCGTTTAATTTCCGGCAGGTGCTGACCGGAGGCGGAAGCGCTCCGGGGCGGAACGGTCCCGGACAGCATGACCCTGTTTAAAACCGGTATCACGATAAATTCCACGGCCGCAACGACCAGAAGCACGTTCCTGAGCATTGCGATGTCCGACATCTGTATGAACCCCTGAAAAGGCGCATTCGACTCTTTGATGAGTTCGGCAATCACGGCATAGACGAGCACGCTCCCGATCATGAGCACGCCGATGAGGGCCGCGAGCCGGTACCCTTTTCTCAGGTCGTCCTGCAGGCGGATCTCGGGAGACTGGCGCGTCTCCTGCGTCTCGTGCGCTTCATACATTCCCTGGTCATCCATTGTTTTCCTCCTGAATATACGTTCTCAACAATACGGCGGTTCCTCTCCGTTCTTTCTTTCTTCGCTCTATCGCTGCTTCTCATCCCGCCACGTCTCGGCCCAGAGCGCCGTGGCCCCTGCCACGGCCGCGGGCATGACAAGGAAATTGACGAAGGGAATCATCATCGCGCACAGGACGGCGAAGCCGAACCCCAGGCTCGCTGCACGCCGCTCCGTCACGCGCTTCCGCACATCGTTGAAGGTGAGGCCGTTGTTCTCCATGGGATAGCTCAGGTATTCCACTGCCAGCATCCATGAGGTAAAGGCTATCCAGAGGAACGGTGAAAGGGCATTCAGGACCGGCACGAGGGACAGCAAAAAAAGAAGCCCTCCCCACAAGAGAAAGTAAATAAGTTTGCGCAGTTCATTGACGAGAGAGGGTATGATTCCGGCGACAGACGCCCGCAGTCCGCCGGGACCTCTTGGTGATCTCGTGCCGGTCACCTGCTCTTCCACCTTCTCCGAGAGCAGTCCGTTAAAGGGCGCGGCGACGAGGTTTGCCAGCAGGGTGAACGTGAAGATGATGATGAGCAGGGCAGCGGCGGCAAAAAGCAGCCAGAGCGCGAACCGCCCGAGCGCCGCCCACCAGCTTTCGCCTGAGGGGAGCAGGAGGTTCGTCAAATTCCCGAACTGGTCGATGCCGAGCCAGAGAAGGGACGCGAAGATGAGCATATTGACGAGAAGGGGCGCCACGACAAATCGCCGCAGTCCCGGCCTCGTGATGAGCCCGTAGCCGCGAAATACGTATGTAGCGCCGCGCAGAATGTTCATCATGTTTTATCTTCCCGGCATGCCGCCTGTCCGACCCGCGCCTGAAGGGCGATGTCGTCGATCTTGACCGTACGTCTAAATCTTCGGCAGCTTTGCGAGGGATTTCTTGATCTCTTCCTCGGGATGCTCGTGGTCCATGAGCTTGCCCTCTTTGTAATCGGCATAGGCCTGGAGGTCGAGGTACCCGTGGCCGCTCAGGTTGAAGAGGATGGTCTTCTGCTTGCCCTCTTCCCTGCACAGGAGCGCTTCGTCGATGGCCGCTCGAATGGCATGGCTGCTCTCGGGCGCGGGGATGATCGACTCGGTGTTGGCGAACATCATGGCCGCCTCGAACACCGCGGTCTGGTGGTAGGCCTTTGCCTCGATGAGCTTGTCGTGGTAAAGCTGGGACACGAGGGGCGAGTCGCCGTGGTACCGCAGTCCTCCCGCATGGATGCCGGAAGGCATAAAGTCATGGCCCAGGGTGTACATGGTCATGAGGGGCGTAAGGCCGGCAACATCGCCGAAGTCGTAGCGGAACTCGCCCTTGGTGAGCGTTGGGCATGACGTGGGCTCCACGGCCATGATGCGGAGGTTCTTGCCGTGAATTTTATCGTAAAGGAACGGAAAGCTCACGCCCGCGAGGTTGCTCCCGCCGCCGCAGCAGCCGATGACGATGTCCGGATAGTCTCCTGCGAGTTCGAGCTGTTTTTTTGCTTCAAGACCGATCACGGTCTGGTGCAGACAGACATGGTTCAGGACCGAGCCCAGGGCGTAGTTCGTATCGCTGCGGGAAGCGGCGTCCTCCACCGCCTCGGAGATGGCGATGCCGAGACTCCCCGAGCTGTCCGGGTCCATTTCGAGGATCTTCCGGCCGGAGTTCGTCATTGTTGACGGGCTGGCGTGCACGGTTGCGCCCCAGGTTTCCATCATGATCCTGCGGTAGGGCTTCTGGGAATAGCTCACCTTCACCATGTAGACCGTGACGTCAAGGCCGAAGAGCTTGCCGGCAAGCGCCATGGCAGAGCCCCACTGCCCGGCGCCGGTCTCGGTGGCAATGCGCTTGATCCCCGCCTTTTTGTTGTAGAATGCCTGGGGGATGGACGTGTTCGGCTTGTGGCTGCCCGCGGGGCTCACGCCTTCGTACTTATAATAGATCTTTGCCGGCGTTTTGAGGACCGCTTCAAGTCGGTGCGCCCGGAACAGGGGCGAAGGCCTCCAGAGGGAGTAAATATCGAGCACTTCTTCGGGGATGTCGATCCACCGCTCCCGGCTCACCTCCTGCTCAATGAGCGCCATGGGGAAAATGGGCGAGAGGTCCTTCGGTCCGACAGGCTGCTTGGTCCCGGGGTGGAGCGGCGGCTTTGGAAGGTTCGGCATGTCCGCCATGATGTTATACCATTTCGTGGGAATCTCCTTGTCGGAGAGGACGATCTTGGTCTGCTTCATACTGCGTGGTTCCTCCTGCACGGGGAATAATCGGGGAATGGTTCCGGACAAATCGAGAGTATTGTAAACTATTTTTCAGCCTTATACAACGGGATTTTCAAACACCCTTGCCGCATCGCGGATCGGGAGCGGAGAGCTTCCCGCAGTGGATCAAACTGTGAGCAGGACAGCCGCCGTGGCACTTATCGTGGATTTCGCAGGATATACGCGGGCAGGCGTTGCCGGTGAATGATCTGAAAAACATGAGGGCCTGGTGGTTCCAGATCTTACCGAAGGGATCGCTGAGGATGTTGCCGAGCAGGAATTCCTCCCGCCCGAAGAAGAGATTGCAGGGATAGACAGAGCCGTCGGGCATTACTCCGAGCTTCGTGGTCCCCGCAGGACATCGCGTCTTCGAAAGCTCGGGATACGTCTCAGCATCGGGGAGAAATCCCGAGCAAAAAACCGTCCCTTTTGCGGCAACATCGAATTTTTCCTTGACCGTTTTCAGAAACCGGTCAAAGGGCACGGTGGCATCCAGTTCCTCGCCGCTCACGGCATCGCGATACAGGAGAAAAAAATCCTTCGGCCGCAGCTCGCGGATTGCCTTGACCAGCCCCTCATCCATACCGGCGTTATAGACGGTTTTCACAACCGGTCCGTGCTTCTTGATAAATTCCGTCAGGCGGGCGAGCGTTTCCCGGTCATTGATCGAGATGCCGACGGTGGTCTTTCCTGTTGTTGTGAGAATGCGGGCAAGGGTATCAGCGTCGGCGCCGTTGGAACTCATGTTTACGCCGAACCCGGCCTTCCCTGTCTCGCGGACCATCGTGAAGAGGTCTTTGTGAAGCGTCGGCTCGCCGCCGATGATATCAATGGTCTTGACGCCGATGTGCCCGAGCCTGCCGAGCATGGCCCGGAAATCCCCGATTGACATGTCCTCCTGAAGCGGCATGGACTTGTTGAAGCAGAAGTCGCAGGCCTTGTTGCACCGGAGGGTGGGATAGAACTGTATGTAGTCGGGTCCGCTTTTCATTCCGCAATCCGCATTCCGCATTCAGAAATTCGTGGCTAAATGACGTATGTTCCACCCTTCTTTTTGATAAACCCTTCCCTCTCCAGTTGAGTAAGATTCTTCTTCACCCGCGCCGGCTCCATGCCGACCTTTTTCACAATCTGGATTGCCGTCAAGGGCGATTCCTTTACCAGCGCTTTCAAAATCCTGCCCCGCACCTGCCGGTTGGAGTTCTCGAAGGGACTTTGCCTGGTATAATGCGCACTGCGTTGATTCGGGTTGCCTTGCTCCTTCTTGAGCATGCTTCCGTAATCCATAAGCGCATTATACCACTTCCCCGGGCCGGCTTTATCCAGCGTCTTCTCGATAAGCGGAACGATCTCCCCGTCCCTGATGTTCTCCCGGTCATGAAAAAAGTGATGGATGTACACACGCCTGATGTTCGTGTCCATGAAAACCACGGGTTTATTGAACGCGAAGGCAGCGACAGCGCCGGCAGTGTATTTCCCGATCCCCGGAAATTTCACCAACTCATCAGGGTCGGACGGCAGCCTGCCGTGATGCTCGTTGATCACCGTCTGAGCCAGGGCTTTCAGCGCCAATGCCCGGCGGTTGTAGCCCATCCCCTGCCAGACTTTGAGGAGTTTCGGCAACGGCGCCTTTGCGAGTGCGGCAAAATCGGGAAAGGCGGCGAGAAACTCCTTATACTTTGCAAGCACCCGCTCCACCTGGGTCTGTTGGAGCATGATCTCGGACACGAGGACTCGGTAGGGGTTCCGCGTCCGCCTCCACGGCAGATCGCGGCCGTACTTACTATAGTGATTGTAGACTTTCTTACGAAACGATCGAACTGCCGATGCAGTGAGGGATGAGCCTTTCATGCCGTTCCTGCGCAGCACTTCTTATACTTCTTCCCGCTTCCGCAGGGGCAGGGATCGTTGCGGCCGGCCTTAACGCCCCGCGCCTTTCCAAAGGGACTTGCCGCGCCGGCCATTGCAGCCTGCCCGCCCATTTCCCGCGCTACGGCCATCCTGGCTTCCCGCAAACCCACATTGATCCTCGCGATACAATGGAACATCAC
>ERZ1292625.4540-Hain-H41-01um-R1-4540-length-10322-cov-7_pt1 | contig 10322 bp, 14 predicted proteins | sample MGYA00564400_ERZ1292625 | MGnify/ENA primary metagenome ERZ1292625 (study PRJEB36523, sample SAMEA6512639) | groundwater metagenome | collected 2019-01-08 | study: AquaDiva: Metagenomics assemblies of 32 groundwater samples
TCAAGCCGTCGATGACGGCACGGATGCTGGCATACGCGCCCACGGCGGCGACCGCGCCGGTGGCGACGCGGCTGAAGTATTGCTTGGCGGATTTTTCGGCGGTATCGAAATCCCGCTGCACATTTTTGGCGTGCGTGAGCGCGGCCTGGCTGGATTTGTCGAGACCTTGGGTGTACTCGGCATATTCCAGCGCGAGTTTCACCACCAATGAACCGAGTGCCGACATTATTCAATCTCCAGTAGGGTGCACTTCGTGCACCATGGTGCATGGAATGCACCCTACAAATCCCGGTGCATGGGATGCACCCCATGAATCCCGGTGCATGGGATGCACCCTACGAATCCCGGCGCACAGAGTGCGCCCCGCAGGAAGTCCCCTTGGGGGGCACCCTACGAATTTGGCAGGGTCAATCTTCATCTTCTGGTTCGGGTTCGTCGTTAAAAGCACGCAGCGCGGCGCGCTCCATCACGAGCAAATCCGCCCACAGCTTTCTGCGCTGACGGCGATCGCGCGGCATTTGTGTTTCGACCCCGGCATAATTGAGGCCGATCCGCTGCACCCGCTCCATTCCCGAGATCGCTTTCCACTGCGTGCTGACCTGCAGGAAAAATAGTACGCTGCGCCAGTTTTCCGCATACACCTCGAAATCATCGCCCGGATCTTCCGGCTGGATGCGCGCGCGCACCGCTTCGATCACATCTGCCGGTGCGCCGTCGGCGATCAATCCTGCAAGTACGGCCGCGCCGGGCTGGAGCCGCGCGGCGGGTGCGGGGCGCTCACCCGCCCACCAGCGCGCGGCCGCTATACGTTTTTTTCTGGTGCCTTGAGAATATTGCTCCAGAATGCCAGCCTCAGACCGGACAACGCCCGCGCATCTGATAACAGTGCTTGCAGCGTGACTTCATTGAATTCAATCTCATTGCCATCGTCATCAACGAACTCATTCCAACCGACTAGAACCCTTTCCATCACCTCGCGCTGCGGAAGACTTCTCAGATCTTCCAGCTCTTCCATATCGCTGACCAACTTAAATGTCCCGTTAAATTCGGACTTGTCGTGCCCGCCCTTGCTGTTGGGCGTGAATACTTTCACTCGGCTGATGAATGTCGGTTTTTTCGCTAATTTGAAAGCCATGATTTGATCCTTGAATAAAATAAAAAACCTCGCTGAAGCGGGGTGAGTGGCGGGCGCGAAGAGACCGTTTAACGGTAGGTCGTCACCAGCTCGGTGCCGACTGCATTATTCGGCTGCAGATTCAAGCTTGAAGTGCAGTGGGCGATACCTTGATCGGGGGTGTAGTCCAGGCTGGTCAACTGCACTTTGGGCGCATCCTGGGCGACAATAAATCCGGCAGTTGCGCCATGCACCACGGCAATGGCGCCGAGCGTTCCGGCTTTGACGACGGTGTACCAATCCTTGACGGAAATGGCGTCCACCTCATAGACGATGTTGCCCACCGGCATGCGATTGATGATCTGGATCCCCTCGAAGTTAGGTTTGTTGATGTGTTCCACTTGATTCGCCAGATCCAATGTCAGCGACTTAACCTTGACGGCAATGCCGTGCAGCGTGAAGGTGGTGGTGTTGAGTTTGTTGAACGGCAACGGATCTTTGAACCCGGAGTAATCCGAGCCGGAGGGATTGGCAACGTCGGTGATGCTGACGTACAGCCCCCAGAATTTGTATTTCTTAACCGCGATGCCTTGCGCGTTCCACTCGTACGAAACCGTGCCTTTCGCATCCGTAAAAATGTGCTTGAGGCCATCGAGCCAGTAGTAGAACGACAGGGCTTCATGTGCGGTATCGACCGGCGCATAAGCGGCGCTGGTCAATGCCACCAACGTTTCTCCCATCGCGCAGCCGCGCATCAGCGGGCCGTCTTTTGGCGCCGTGCCGGCGGTGCCGGAACTCTGCATTTCCACTTCGAATTCGATGGTGGCGTAATTCGATGCGACGACGCTGCCGGGATTGCCCATCCATGCCATTACATTGTTGCGTTTGACGATATTCACATTGAGCGGATTGACCTTTGGCTCGCTGCAAAGAATGGCGTTGGCGGCGGGGGTTGGGACGGAGTCCGTCCCTGGCGTCGGCTGGATTTTTGCGAGCAGGATTACATTGCGAGATGCTTTTGCCATGATGATTTACTCCTGGTAAGTGGTCAATTGGTGAGTGGTGAGTGAATATGGTTATTCTGGTTCCGGGTTGCGCGTGCGCGTCCTGGTTGCTGGGTCGTAGGTATACGACCCGCCTTTGCCAGCGTGTTCGTCGCTGGTGATCGCGCGCTGCAGGTCCGCTACCTCGACATTGCTCGGCACATGCGTGTGGTCAGGCTGTGCGACGGCGGTGCTGATTAACTCAGCATCAACTTCGGTGCCGGGTGAAACGGGGTGAATCTGTTTCTTGTTGCTCATGATTTTCTCCATAAAAAAACCCGCACGAAGCGGGTTGGTGGTTGGGTGCGGCAGGTTCAGGTTCGGCGGGTGCGTATCACATGGTTAGAAAAATATGCATAAACGCTCGGGTCTGGTTCGTAGTCCGCATCGCCACGGCCTTCCTCGCCCATGTAGACCGGGATCGCCGCCAGTGCCGCATCGACCGAGGTTTGCAATGCGGGTATCTCTACCAGCGTTTTGGCCAGTATCACCACGCTAATGGTGTGCCGGTCGTAACCGCCATCCTGCACCCAGTTCGGTTCGGGTTCACTGTCGATGTCGAACACGATTGCGGGCCAGGTCGGCTGCTCCGGCAGCTCGACTGCCCAGGTGTTTGCCAGTACCGCGGTCAAGGCGGTGAGTACCTGTGATTTGATGGTCATTTGCTGGCCCTCTCAACCTCTTTCAGCGCCTGCGCTTCCATCGCGGCGATGGCCTCGCTGGACTTGTTCTCCAGCGCCTTTGCAATAAAGGGCGTCCCGGTGCGGCGTTTGGTGGTGAACTCCAAGAAACTCCAGTAAAACGGATCATTCTGCCGCCGCGTCACAACGCGGCCGGTTTTGCTGACCGCCAGGTACTTGATGACTTTCTTGCCGTTGCCCAAGTCCCGCCCATGCCGCACGCCCAGGTTGTATTGCTCGGTGCCTGCCGGCGCATTGCGCTCGCGCTTAATGACAATGTTCTTGAGCAGCGCGCCGCTTTTGCGCAGGCCGAGCCCTTGTGCCACTATCTGCGATTCCTTCCGCAGCACGCTGCCACCAGCCACCGCAATGCGCCGGGCGGCGGTTCCTTTCATGTCGGCTGCCACCGCGGCAAACGCGCGCGACAGCTCGCCGATCCCTTCGATCTTAACGGCCATCATTCACGCCGGTGTCGCACGTCAGCACCACGAAGCGATGCTCTTCGGCAAAGTCGTTGAGGTGGCGGATGTTGTAAATTTTGCCGCTGTAGCTCACGCGCATTTTTGCATTGAGTCCCGACCGATAGCGGATAGTGAATTCCGTGCGCGCTTCCGCCGCCTGCCCGCCGTGGCTGGTGGCGCGGCGCTCGTTGCCGGACAGGTGGGCCACCTTGGCCCATACCGTGGCAACTGCGGGCCAGCTATCCACCATGCCGCCTTCGGCATCCTTGGTCTGCGACAGAGATTCCAGCGTGATGCGGCGGTCCAGGTCGCCGCTAGCCGGGCGGCTCATAGTTGATACATCCGGTATGGATCGAGCAGCCCATTAATAAATGGCATCGGCTCCCGTTTACCATCGGCGGCAGACTCCCGATTTTCAAACCAGTGGCCGATATTCAGCAACATCCATTGCTTGATCGCACCCGGCACGGCAGCGGCATTGGCATAGCCGCACACGATGCGGATCAGCACCGCGTTTTGCTGGGCCCGCACGGACGGCCAGCTTTTGTCGTAACCGAGTAGCACACGCGGCAGCAGACCGGAGGCGTCCAGCGAATAATCGGTGGCAGCGAAAGTTTGCAGCGCGCCGGCAGCGTCGGTGTATTTGATATGCGTAATCGCAGAGACCGGCGGCTTCGCCAGGGCGATGACGCTATCGCTATCTGACGGAAAGTCATCGAGCAGCAGGTCCCACGTTTGTACCATCAATGCGCGGCCAGTTTCGTGCTCTGCCTGCTCGCGCGCAGCAGTGATCAGCGCAGCAATCAGCGTATCGCTGGCGGTATCCTCTACGCGGAGATGTGCTTTCGCCTCTGCCGTGGTTACAGGCTCGGCGGTCGGCGCAGTGATGAGCAGAAAACGCATGATTTTTCCAGGGTGGCACAGTCCACAAACAACAACGCCCGCTTGCGCGGGCGCTGCAATTTACGGGCTGATGGTTATAGTGCGGCGAGTTCTTCCTGCTTGGCGGCGAGCTGCGCGGCCAGGGCGGGCTTGTCTTTTTTCGCGGCAGCCTCGATCATTTTTTCCATCTCGGCGATCTCTGCCTGCAAGACATCGCGGGCGGCGGCAATGCGCTCGGCTTCGAGGCGCTCTGCTTCGAGGCGTTCGGTTTCCAGACGTTCTGCCTCAACACGCTCGGCTTCCAGGCGACCAGTATTGGCAGCAGAGTGAACATATTCTCCCGCCTTACATTCTTCCACCAGGTGTTTGGCAAAAGCGGCATCGGTGCGCAAAATATCGCCAGAAACCAGCGTGCCGTAGCGCGACGTAGTCACTATGCCCCTGATCTTGATTTGTACTAATTCATCCATGGCATGCTCTCCAAAAAAGCGCGAGGCAGTTACCCGCCCCGCGTATTACTTGTTTCAGCTATTAGACTGCTGGCGGGGTCAGGTCACCACCACGGATGGCGGCTGGCACTTCGGTAGCCAGTGCCAGACGACGCTCGGCGCGGATGGTGATCAGGTTCTTGGTGAAATTGTCGCTATCGGACTCGGACATCTCCACCACCACGCCCTCACGGTTATGGATCATCGCAGCCTGGCTGAAAGCGCCGACGGCAAAAGTATCCGCCGTGATGCCGATGGATTCGACAACAGGCAAACCGTACAAGCGCGGAATTCCTGCATCGTCATATTTGAACGGCACTTGCCCAGCGGCGACCGTCAGTAGTTCGGTTTCCATCGTCGCCCAATCCACCGGGTTCAGCAGGATGGCGGAAGCAGCATAACCAGCCGCCTTGAGGTCACCGATAACCTTGCGGATCAGCACAAATTTGGGCAACACCGTACCGAGCGCGCCGGACAGATAGCCGTGGACGGTGTAATTGCCGCTATCGAAGATGCCGCTGATGTTGGGTGTGGTGCCGTCGCCTACCGCCAGTTGGGTCTCCACACGACGGTTCACGCCGTACTTCATGCGGTTTTCGACATAAGCTGCCAGGGCCGGGGCGTCATCGGCCAACTGGCGGCTGATCTTGATCCAATGCGCGACAGTGCTGATCGGCATATTGACCAGCGTCCAGGTGATGGACGATTCTGCCTTGGCTGCGCCTTCCGCCGCTTCTGCGGCGTTGTTGGTGAAGACGTTTTCCTTGGTGAACTCGATGGCATTCGAGCGGGTTGGGGCTGACGGGATCAGAGATTCAAGCGTCAGCACCGGGGATGCGCCCGGCACGATTCCGGGTTTGCGATCCGGCGCGACATTGGCATCTGAACCAACCAGAGTATTCTTGACTTCAATCCGCACCTTATGTGCCTGCCCGCCAGCAAACGCCTTGTAACTGTCGGCCTTGATAAGTTGATCGCCCCAGCCTTCGATCTTGGTTTCTTCCTGGCGGGCGCTGCCTTTCTGCTCGATCTGCAGAATGCGGTCGGCCAGTTCGCGCTGCTTGATGCCAAGGCCGTCGATAGCCGCGGCGGTGTCGGTGGCAACCTTGCCGGTGGCTTTGATTTCTTCGCCAGCTTTGATCGAGAATTCATTGAGTTTTGCTTCGAGGCCGCCAAGGGCTTTGCTGATGTCAGACATATCCATTTTGTTTCTCCTGAAAATAAAAACCAGCGTAAGCTGGTTGGGGTTGGGTAATCCTTTCGCGCGGTATCAGATGAGCGATGACGGCACTTTAAATCTTTCAAGCATGTCTTTCAGTTCCTGCGCTGCCTTCGCTTCGATTTCTTGCGCACCAGGATCCCCCTGGGCGAATACGATCTTGGCGCGGCTGACCAGCGCGTCGGTCAGCCCTTTACTGAGGCCGCCTGCATCCCGCAGGAAGCGCTCATAATCTCTGATGGTTTCAAGTGAATCAATCTCGCCTTTCAAGGCGACAATATCCACTCGCGCACCACGATCAGCCGGGTAAACAACTGGTGAAATCTCGTCGAGCAGGCTGACATTTTTGATGATGCGGCCACCCTCGACCTTGTCTGATGGCGTGTAGTCACCTTTTTTCAGTGCATAGCCGATGGACAGACCATCCAGGGTTTCGTGCATCAGCGCCGCCTTGGTATCGTTGGCGATGCTCATGTTGGGGGTCAGCTCACCCTCAACGTACAAACCCTTCTTGTCTTCTTCGGCTTTCAACCATTTGCCGATCGGCAACTCATACGAGCGGTGCATCAAGAACATTCTTGGCAGACCATTCTTGCGCAGCGTTTCCGTGTACGCGCCCGACAGAATCGTGTCGCCGTAGGAATCCACGTTATTGAAGGTGGATGCGTATCCCGAGAAAACGCCGGAATCGGCGGCGACTTTGATTTCGCAATCAGTTCGAGAAAGGATCTTGTGTTCCATTCGTGCCTCCCGTTGGTTTGATCTTGCCGAGCATATTCAGCGGCGCCAGGTTGCTCTGCGCAGTCAGTTCATCGCCGCCAGCCATGGGCGGATCGTTCTCCAGCTGCCGGCATTCGTTGCGGGTCTTGAGGCCATTTTGCGTGGCCTTCGAATAAATCTCCATGCGGTCTTTCAGGCTGGCGCGCAACAATCCGTCAAAACTGAATTCCACGATGAAGCGCGCGCGTTGCGCCGGCGTCAGCACGCGCTTGCGGATGGCCTGCTCAAGATTGACCAGCCCTGGGCGAATGGTGAGCTTGTAAAATCCCTCAACGATCTCTGCAACGCCGGTGCCCCAGGTGGTAACGTTGCTGTGCCCGACCAGTACCGGCGCGACACCGAACCAGCGGCACAATTCTTCGGTTCCATATTGCCTCGTGGCCAGCAATTGCATGTCTTCCGGCGTGATATTGATCGGCGTGTACGTCATGCTGGCTTCCAGCACATAAAGGCGGGACGTGGTTCCAATGGCCATTTCTGCAAAATTTTTCTGCACGGCCAGGCGCTGATCTTTACTCAGCACGTGATCCACCATCAGCACGCCAGTCGGTTTGCCACCATTAGCAAATAATTTGTTGGCGGCGCCCTGCGCATTGGCGCTCTCGGCGGTGGTGGCCTTCATATAATCCAGACGCGCCAGGCCGATAGTACCGTTACCCATCTCCTTCAAGTGCAGCACGTTGTCTGCGGACAGCACCGCGACATCACTGCCAATGCGGTACAGGTACACCACCGAACCGTCGGGCAGTACGCGCATTTCGGTTTGGTCCGCAGGCATCGGCCATAGCGCATAGGCTTCGCCATTGTCGCGGCGCTCGATGCGGGCATAACCGTTGCCGCGAAATAACAGATTGAGCAGCAACGCGGTCCAGAATTCGCATGGCGTCATGCGTGAATTCGGGCTTTCGTGCAGCAGCTGCCACAGCGACGAATCACGCGCCAGCTCGCGCAATCCGTTCTTGCTTTCATAGACCATCACCGGCAGCGTGGCGATGGTCTTGGCAAGGAGTTCAACGCAGCGCCATACTGTAGAGATCTGCAGCGCGCCATCAACACCGACCGATGGCACATCGGATATCAGGCTGGTGGACGGACTGCCGCTCTGCAGCCCTGGCTGGTCACCTAAAGCGCGGCCACCGAACTTGAACAAGCTGAAAAAACCATTAAGAAAATTCATCCGATGATCGGTTCCTGTAGGAAATCGTTGATGTCGGCATTACTTTCGCCCAGCATCGCGCGCGAATGCGCAACGATCAGCGCCACGGCGGCGTCAATTTTCTTTTCCATACTCTGCTTGCGCGGAAAAATGTTCTCGTTGCGATCCGGCGCGACTTCGACGTTGCTCATCATCCAGACGAAAGCCGGGTTGCCATCGTGATGAAACTGTCCCGCATCAATCAGCGCGGCGATATCCTTCATCGGCTCGCTGAGATGCTTGACGTTCATCGGCACATCGATGACGGTGTAGCCGGCTTCCTGCAGGTTGGGTGCCATTTCGCGCGCACCCCAGGCATCCAGCGCAATCTCGTTGATGACGACGCGCTCGGCATCAGCCAGCGTGTCTTCTTCGATCTGCCGCAGGTTGATCATGTTGCCGGGTGTTTCGATCAAATATCCCTGGGCAACCCATCCGCGGTAGTGCGCATTTTCCGGTTTCTGTACCGCAGCTTCCGGCAGGTAGTTGCGGCTGAAAACGTAGTAATGTTTTTTGCCATCGATCTCGCGCACGAATTCATGCACGGTCGAAGCAATGTCAATCTTGCTGGCCAGATCCTTGCCGATGGTGCAGGTCTCGCCCTTGAAGTCTTCCAGCGAAAGCGTTTCATCGCCGCACTTTTGCAGGTTCTCCAGGTTGAGCCACGGCGAAGCCGACGCTACCCAGATGTTGAGATGCTTGGTCTTGAACGTGCTCTGCTTGCGCGGATCCACCAGCGCGTCGCGTAAGGCAGAAAGCAGGAATTCCGCGCTGATCGATACGTCATAGTTCGGATTCGCCTTGCGCAGCGCATCCTCACTGGCCCAGTCGTCATCGACATCGATGGTGTAGATGATGCCGAAGCGTTGCTCGTTATCGACGACGCCTTCGAGGATCTTCTGCAGCGACACCTGGTGCTGATAGCACGGTCCGCCGATATTGCTGCCTGAGGTGGTGATCGTCACCATCAGCGGTTGTGATCGGGCGCCCTGCCCGGTCTGCATGGTCTCGTAGAGTTCGTCGCTGGCGTGTTCGTGGTACTCGTCCACGATCGCGCAGCTTGGCGACGCGCCATCACCCGGCTTTCCGATCACCGGTTCGAATTTGCTATTGGTATCGGTGATCGCCAGATTGGAGATGTTCGGGATGATCCCGTACACGCTCCTGAATTCCGGCGAGGATATCGCCATCAGCCGCGCCGGCCTGAATACTTCCAGCGCCTGATCTTTGCTGGTCGCGCCGCTGTAAACCTCAGCGCCGAATTCGCCATCCACGGCGAACATGTACAGGCCGATGATCGCCGCCAGGGTGGACTTGGCGTTCTTGCGCGGCACTAATAGATCAACCACACGAAAGCGGCGCTTGCCGGTAACCTTGACGATCCAACCGAAAACCGATGCCAGGATAAATACCTGCCACGGCTTCAGCTGGATCAGTTCGCCACGCGCAGCCCAATCGCCTTTAATGTGCGGCAGCAGCTCAGCAAACTGGCAGATGCGCTGCGCCGGGCGGTACTTTTTGCCCTTGACGTCGGTCAGCTCCGGGTTGAATTCGTAAATCCAGCCTGCTTCGGCACGCACCAGATTGTTCAGATGACGCTGACAGGCAAGGCGCACCCACTTGCAGGCGATCTGCCTGCCATCGACCACGTCGCGCGCATATTGCGTCGCGGTGGCCGCAAAATCCTTTGTCATAAACCGGCGAAACTGCCGGCACCTTCGCCGCCCTCTTCGCCATCGCCGAACAGATTCCCCTGCAGGAAGTTGCTCGGGTTGACCCGTCCGCGTGCGCTAGGCGACAGGCCGAAGTTCGCCTGGAACTTGTCGACTTGCTCACGCGCGCGGTTGGCCATCACCCAGTAGGGCGAATACACCAGGTTGCCGTTGGTGGTGACGAGCACCATGCCGTCGCCGCCGGTGTACTCTTCACTACGGGACTCGGCATCGGCGCGTTTTTGCTCGGCGATCTTCATCGCGCGCTTGAGCTGCGATTCGGCATACACCAGCAACGCCCAGGACTGGCAGTACAATGCCAACGCCGAACGATCCAGCTTTGAAACCAGGCCGTAGCGCTTCAGCTCCGGGGTGATGCGCTTCCATTCTTTCTTCGCCTCCTGGAACAGATGCGGCGGGCAGCCAGGTATCTCGATCTCCGGCTGCAGCGTATCCATCAAAAGATGGGATGGCTTTTTGCTTGGGTTGTCGCGCAGCCGGTGCACATTGCTCGGCAATGGTTTCGGTCCACGTGCTCCCATAGATCCCTCTGAAAAACAAATGGCGCGATCAGTTTCCCGACCACGCCAGCTCGATGCAGATATCTGCATCACAATAATTCGTTAAAACTTCAACTCAACCATTCGGCCAAGACCACCGGGAGAAACGTAAGACCGGGGAAATGCATCCTGGCAGCCCCGCCCCCTACCCCCCCCCTCCCCTAAACCCCCGCATGTAAAAATTAGCC
>ERZ1292625.2196-Hain-H41-01um-R1-2196-length-18967-cov-7_pt2 | contig 10321 bp, 8 predicted proteins | sample MGYA00564400_ERZ1292625 | MGnify/ENA primary metagenome ERZ1292625 (study PRJEB36523, sample SAMEA6512639) | groundwater metagenome | collected 2019-01-08 | study: AquaDiva: Metagenomics assemblies of 32 groundwater samples
GGGCGCAATTTTTTATTTGACAATTTTTTTGCTTTCGGTTTATTATTTAGATGTTTCGGCTCGGCGGAACATCTACCCTGAGTTTGTCGAACGGGTAGATGTTAAAAGAGACTTGGCTTTAAAAGCCATTTTCTTTTTAACCGCTTTCGGTTTTGTTTTTTCGTTGTATTTGTTGTATGTCCAGGCGTTTTTGTTGAATCAATTCTGTTTGTATTGTTTGGTTTCCGCTCTAATTTCAATTATATTGTTTTTAAATACGGTATTTAATTTAACTACGTACTACAAACTACCAACTATCAACAATTCATTAAGATGAATCGTCAACGAATTATTTTTTTGCTGGTTATAATATTAGTTTTAGCCGTTATCGGTGGTATTTTTGTTATGCCTAAAGGGCTTGGGGCAAAGTACAGGCCGTGGCGTTTGGGGCTGGATCTTGTGGGCGGCAGTCATTTGGTATACGAAGTTGATATGTCCAAGGTTGATTCAAAAGACCGCGATTCGGTTTTGAGCGGCCTTCGAGATGTTATTGAAAAAAGAATCAATCTTTTTGGCGTCAGCGAGCCCAGAGTCACTTCTGCCCAGCAAGGCGACTCTCACAGGCTTATCGTCGAACTTGCCGGAATAAAAGACGTTTCCGAGGCGGTGAAGCAAATAGGGCTTACTCCGTTTTTGGATTTCAGGGAAGTTGTTCAAAAGCCGTCTCAAAGCACATCTACAATTTTAAAAGATGAAAACGTGGATTTCGTCCCCACTCAATTAAATGGCCGTTATGTTAAAAGCGCCCAGCTCGATATTGACCAGACTACCGGCGCCACGCAAGTGGCCATTCAGTTTAGCGACGAGGGCGGCAAAATTTTTGAAGAATTAACCGCTAAAAACGTTGGTAAACAGCTCGCGATTTTTTTGGATAATAATTTAGTCAGCGCGCCAACGGTCAGAGAAAAAATTTCCGGCGGCAAAGCCGTGATCACCGGCAACTTTACGCTTGATGAGGCAAAGCAAATGGTTCAAAGGTTTAACGCAGGCGCTCTTCCGGCTCCCATAAATCTAATAAGCCAGCAGACCATCGGCGCCAGTTTGGGTCAGGACTCTTTGAAAAAAGCGCTTTACGCCGGTTTTATCGGCACGATTTTAATAATAATTTTCCTCATATTTTATTACCGCAAATACGGAGTTTTTGCCGCTTTTGCGCTTTTTATTTATATAGTTTTAACCGCCGCCATCTTTAAGCTTTTTGTGGTCATGTCTTTGGCTGGTATTGCCGGATTTGTTCTTTCCATAGGTATGGCGGTTGACGCCAATGTTTTAGTTTTTGAAAGAGTAAAAGAAGAAATGAAAAAGGGGTTGCTTGAGGCGCAAGCCATCGAAGAGGGTTTCAAACGGGCCTGGGCTTCTATTCGCGATTCGAATATTTCCACAATCATCACTTCTGTAATTCTTTACGAGTTCACTTCCAGTTTTGTTAAGGGCTTTGCTCTCACACTTTTAATAGGAGTTTTAATGAGCATGTTTTCGGCGATAACGATCACCAAAACATTTTTAAGGGCATTTGTTAAAAAACAATGAATATAATTAAAAACAAAAAATATTTTCTCGGATTTTCCGGAACAGTTGTTGTTTTGAGTATCGTGGCAATGGCAATTTTCGGATTTAAAACCGGAATAGATTTTGAAGGAGGAACGCTTTGGCAAATAAAAGGCGATATTGCAGTGCCTCAGCTGCAGTCATTTTTTGAAAATAATTTAAATGTCAAAAACATAACGGTTTATCCGGAGCCGTCCAGCCAGAGTTTTTTGGTTCGTTCTAACGATATTAGCGAAGCTAAGCACCAGGAATATTTAACCGCGTTAAAATCCAATTTTAAAAACATCGAAGAGCTTCGTTTTGAATCTGTCGGCCCGACAATCGGAAAAGAGTTGAAAACTAACGCCTACGAGGCGATCATCCTTGTTCTTTTGGGAATTTCCATTTATGTCGCCTACGCGTTTAGAAAAGTTTCTTTCCCTGTCAAATCTTGGAAATACGGAGTCATAACGCTAATAACTCTTTTCCACGATGTTATTATCCCCGCCGGACTTTTAGCGGTTTTGGGAACAAAATTTGGAATAGAAATGGACACTAATTTCATAGTCGCGCTTTTAGTTGTTATGGGTTTTTCGGTTCACGACACTATCGTTGTTTTTGACCGGATAAGAGAGAACCTTACGCTTAGCCGGGGGAAAGTTGATTTTGATGAAGTAGTTGATAAAAGCATTAACCAAACAATGGCGCGCTCAATCAATACTTCTTTAACGCTTGTTTTGGTGCTGGTGGCGCTTTTCGTCTTTGGTCCTGTTTCTCTTAAATATTTTATTTTGACGATTTTAGTTGGCACGGTTTTTGGAACGTACTCCTCCATATTTATTGCCAGCCCACTGTTGACAATTTGGAACAAATTTAGTAGAGTTTAGAAAATGCCCATTACTACAACTTCGACGAATTCTCTCTATTTTTGAGAATTAGAAGTAAGGTGGCATTGGGTAGTCAGGGTAGTCAGAATAAAATTATTTAATTAACCGCAACCTCGAGAATTAACACAAAAATAATCGAAGTTGTAGTACTGGGAATGACCCAAGTTTCTAAAATCATCAGTAGCCTAATCAGCGATATTTCAGAGCGCCAACAGGATATTTTAGTTGGCCGTTTTGGCTTGTCCAAAGACGGCGAAAAAAGGACTCTGGCTGATTTAGGGGAAGACTATGGCATTACAAGAGAACGAGTCCGCCAAATTGAAGCGGATGCTTTGGCGTTAATTGCCGAGCGGGCAAACTCTAGAACCGACGTTTTGGAGATTATTGAAAAGTCTCTTGATCATCTTAGAAGCGTCGGTGGCCTCAAAAGAGAGGATTATTTTGTTGATGATTTGAAATTTTTGTTCGGTGACGATTCTTTGGATTTTAAACAGACTCGCTTTTTATTCGCTGTCTCCGGTTCTCCCACGCTTTATGAATCCGACGAGGATTATTTCGATTTTTATTATGTTGATGAACCGGTTTTGGATAACGTTCATGAATTTGTTAAAAACGCCGCTAAATTTTTTGCCGATAAAAAAGAACATCTTGTTTTTCAAAATAAATTTGCGCCGCTTGTCGAAGAGTTAGCCAGGAATCACAAGCTCAGCGAATTCGTGGCTTTGAATTATTTAATTGCTTCCAAAAAATTCGGAGTTAATCCTTTTAATGATTTCGGGCTTAGCCACTGGGAAGAAATAAATCCCAAAACAATAAGAAGCAAAGCTTATTTGGTTTTAAAAAAACAAGGAGTGCCTATTCATTTTCGCGAACTTTCCGATTTGATAAATAAGTGGAGCGACGTCAGAAAACACGCCTACGCGCAAACGGTTCACAACGAGCTTATCAAAGACCAGCGTGTGGTTTTGGTTGGCCGGGGAATCTACGCTTTAAAAGAGCACGGATATTTGCCTGGCACCTGCCAGGAAATCATAGTAAAAGTTTTAAAAAGCAAAGGACCTCTTAGCAAAGACGAAATAATGGATCATATTTCTAAGCAGAGAATTTTAAAGCCCAACACAATACTTCTTAATCTTCAGAACAAAAAACATTTTCAACGAACTCCCGACGGCAAATATCGCCTGGCGAGAGCTTAAAAAAAACTTGGAAAATAAAAAATATATTTTTACGCAGGATTCGCGTAAATTTTTTTCCTATAAGCTGTGCTTTTTGACCGAAAATATCTTATAATCTGAGTATGAGCTCTAATTTTCTTTTAGACATAGAACTCAATTTTTTCAAAAGCTTGGGCGTTATTTTGTCTTACGCCGGCTGGTTTATAATTCCCGCTATTTTATTCGTTCTTTTCTGGGAGCTTAGGCTTCGTTTTATCCGCCGGGCTTTTATTAAAAAAATGGATTTTAAGATAATGGAAGTTAAAATCCCTAAAAATATTTTTATAACCGCAAAAGCAATGGAGCAAATTTTTGCGGCAATGTATTCTGTTTATTCTTTCGGCGCTTTCAAAAACTGGGAAAAATACGTTTTGGGAAAAGTTGAGACATTCGTTTCTTTTGAAATTGAAGGGTCTTCCGCCGGAGTCCGGTTTTATATCTATCACCCGGCGCGGTTAAGAAAACTTATCGAAGTGGCGATTTACGCTCAATATCCTAACGCGGAGATACACGACGCCTTTGATTACGCAAAATCCACGCCGATTCATTTGCCAAATAGCGAATACGAGGTCTGGGGAACAAACTATATTTTAAGCAGAGAAAACTATTTTCCCATAAAGACCTACGCTTATTTCGAAGAAACAGAAGAAGAAAAAAGAATTGATCCGCTGGCGCACATCGTCGAGGTCATTTCTAATTTAAAAGAAGGAGAAAGAATATGGTATCAGGTGATAATTGCCGGTACCGGAAAACCAACGGGAAACGACTGGCAAAAAGAAGGGGAGGATAAAATTTCTGAAATAGCCGGCCGTAAAAAAGAGGATAAAAACAAATTCAGCGTTTGGGGCGAGTTTAATATGTGGGTGGCTAATTTTTTCAAAGCGCCGTTTACCGATATTAATTGGGGTGAAGAAAAAAAAGAAGAAAAAACTCCCTCTAGATTTTTAACTCCCGTCGAACAAAATATTGTAAAGGCCATTAACGGGAAAACAGCGAAACTGGGGTTTGAAACAGTCATCAGGATTATTTATATAGATCAAAAAGAGGCGTTTACTCCGTTAAATATTGCTTCAATACTAGGCACTTTTCAGCAATTTGGAGCCACTGACATAAATTCTTTCAAGCCAGGCGGGGAAATAACAGGAGCGGCGAATTTTTTGTCCAAAATCAGCCCGCGCTATAAAAAAATGAAGGAATTTATAAAAAAACGGGCAATTTATTTTGCGTACATCAACCGCAGGTTTGGCAAAACAAATTGGGAAAAAAAGGAGAAATTTCCGATTTTAAACACCGAGGAGCTGGCGACCATTTATCATTTCCCGAGCTTGACGATTGAAACTCCTCAGCTCAGGCGTTTAGATACTAAAAAAGGCGGTCCGCCGAAAGGGCTGCCAATTATTAACGAATAATTAAACCATGAAAGACATAACAGTAATCGGGAAAACAAATTTTAGGAATCAAGAAATTAAATTTGGCATCAAGACCCAAGACAGAAGAAGGCATATGTATGTTATCGGTCAGACCGGAACCGGAAAAACAACTTTGCTTGAAAATATGGTTATTGATGATATCCGCGCCGGAAGAGGCGTTGGCATCATCGACCCTCATGGAGAATTTGCCGAAAAAATTTTGGAGTTTATTCCCGAAGAACGCGTTGACGATGTTATTTATTTCAACCCGGCCGACGTAGATAATCCGATTGCGTTTAATCCTTTGGAAAAAGTCGGAATGGAATATCGGCACCTTATCGCTTCGGGCATAATGGGCGTTTTCAAAAAGATTTGGGTTGACGCTTGGTCGGCCAGAATGGAATACATTTTAAACAATACCTTGTTGGCGCTTTTAGAATTTCCGGAATCAACTCTTTTGGGAATAATGAGGATGTTTACGGATAAAGATTACCGTAAAAAAATCGTTGACAATGTCCAGGACCCCGTTATTAAAGCCTTTTGGGAAAATGAATTTTCCCGCTATTCCCAGCGCTTTGAAGTGGAAGCGGTGGCGGCCATTCAAAACAAAGTCGGCCAGTTCGTCTCAAATCCTTTAATAAGAAACATCATCGGCCAAACCCATTCAACGGTTGATTTGAGAAAGGTAATGGATGAAGGAAAAATCTTGATTGTTAATTTATCAAAAGGAAGGATAGGCGAGGACAACTCCGCTCTTTTGGGGGCGATGCTGATAACTAAGCTTCAGATGGCTGCGATGTCGAGAATTGACATTCCCGTGGATAAACGTCGAGATTTCTATCTTTATGTAGATGAGTTTCAAAATTTTTCAACCGAATCATTCGCCAATATTTTATCGGAAGCCAGAAAATACGCCCTTAATTTAACTTTAGCGCATCAATATATAGAACAGCTTGATGAAAAAGTCAGGGCGGCGATTTTTGGAAACGTAGGCACGGTGATTCTTTTCAGGGTCGGAGCTTTTGACGCCGAGTTTTTAGAAAAGCAATTTATGCCCGAATTTGAAGTTACTGATTTGGTTAATCTTCCTAACTACCATATTTATTTAAAGCTTTTGATAGACGGCGTTTCTGGCAAGCCGTTTTCCGCCGCGGCATTGCCGCCAATTTCAATGATCGGTGAATCGTTTTCAGACGTTTTAATCGAAAATAGCCGGAGAAAATACAGCGTTGCAAGGTCAATAGTTGAGGATAAAATCGCTTACGAGTGGAGCGCGGGAGTCGCTTCCGCTCAGGATAAAGTGTTTCGCCGCGACGAAAGGCCGGTCAGGGAAGTTTTAAACAGCGAGGAAGTTATAAAACATGAAGCGATGAGAATAAAAAAAGATGTTATCCAAAAAGAAAGGCCCAATGTGGATATTGGAGATTTGCAGAAATCCATTAGAGAATCGCTGGAGAATAAAACAGAGGAAAAAAAATCAGAAAATTAATGTTATATACCGACTTAAAACCCGGGACTTGTATAATCTTGGATGGCCAGCCCTCTGTGGTTTTGGAATACGAATTTTTAAGAATGCAGCAACGAAAGCCGGTAGTTAAAACCAAGCTTAGAAATTTAATTTCAGGAAGCATCTCCGAACGTTCTTGGCAGCCGTCCGACGACATAAAAGAGGCGGAAATTGAAAGGCAAAAATCCCAGTTTTTGTATTCTCACAGAGGAGAATTTTGGTTCACGGAAATTAGTAATCCCAAAAACCGGTTTAGTTTGAAAGAAGAGTTTATCGGTTCGATTAAAGATTTTTTGAAAAATAATTTAGAAGTTATGGCGATAAAATTCGACGAAAAAATAATCGGCATAGAAATTCCGATAAAAGTTGATTACAAAGTTGTCGAAGCTCCTCCGGCTATAAAAGGCAACACCGCCCAAGGCGGAACAAAAACCGTGGTTATTGAAACCGGAATCAAAATTGCCACCCCGCTTTTTATAAGTGAAGGGGACACTGTCCGTATTAACACCTCAACCGGCCAATACACCGAAAGAGTAGAGAAAGGATAAGTAATTCAATTTTTAATATCTATTTTCTTTTATTATTTATTTTGCATCTTATCCAGTTATTACGCCATGGCGTAATAACTGGATAAGATGCTACTAAGATTGCTATTATTGTTTCAAATTTTAAATATTGAAATAATGTTTTATTTTTTCTTCGCCTTCAAAACGCTCAATGTAAAAAATCAGAATATAATTACGGATATTATAAAACGCCGCGATAAAATCTATCTCATCTTCGCAGGGGTAGGGGGTTATGAAAACGCTTTTTTGAATAGGATAAAAATTTAAACCCTTTAATTTTTCTCTGAAAGCATCGCGAGCCTTCTTAAATTCATGAGGAATATCAAACATAACTATTCGCCATTTTTTATCCCATTTTGGAAGAGTTTTTAATTTTAAGCCATCAATTTTATTTTTAAGAATAATAATTTTTCCTTTTTTGGCGAGTTTTATTTCAACGTTTTCTTTGTCTAAATATTTAATGCTAATAAAGTTTCTTTTTTGCAATGTTTTTAAATCACGAAGAAATTTATGTTTTTCAAAGCGCTTTTTTCTAAAGTAAGAACGTATGCCGGCATTTATTAATTTAGCGCCCATTTCAGGGGCGATTAAGGACAGTAATAAAATTCCCGAGCCAGTCGCTATGTAATTTAATATTTGAACTGGTCTTGATTTTTGTTTACTCATAACGCCGGTCAACACCGTTTCTTTAATAATTAAGTTTATTATTAATTTATCCAATTATCAAGCCATGGCGGGGTAATTGGATAAATTGAAAGGGAAGAAATAAAAGAAAAAATAAAAAAAAGAAAATAAAAAAGAAAAAAAGAAGAAATTAGAGACGGGGTTTTTTTATCTGACGATTTTGTTATAATTAAATCAATTGAGTATGGGTTATTAAATTAGCAATACTTTACAGCATAGGCCGCAGAGGCGTTGATTTAAAACAATGTTTAATAAATTTGGAAAATTTTTTCTGGTTTTTTTACTAATTTTTTCTTGGATTTTTTCCGGGTGGCCACAGATTTCTAATTTTCCACCTCAACTCCAACAGGTTCGCGCCGCAACCGGCGGGCCGAGTTTCCCCACAAGTGGTGTAAATGATAGCTCGATAGGCACAACCGCTTGGACGGCTCCTGGCAACGTGACTGCTTCGGACAATACGCGCGCCACAGCCAGTCCTGCTAAAAACGGCACAACCCAAGCTCTTAAAGCTACCGGTTTTGGGTTTGCCATTCCTGCTGATGCCGAGATAAATGGCATCACGGTGGAATGGGAAACAAGCGAACAAGGATTGAGTGCCGCCGCCGGTATTAAAGATAACGCGGTGCGGCTTGTCAGGGCGGGAACTATTGAAGCTACCGATCGTTCCAATACAACTTTTTGGGTAGCAGCTACCAGCGAGGCGTTTGTGAGTTATGGAGGAGTGGCAGATCTTTGGGGTGCGACATGGACAGCGACTGATATCAATAATGCCAACTTCGGTGCAGCAATCTCGGGGATAAACGTTAAAATCAGTGGTGGTGGCGGCGTTGAAGGAGCCAACGTTGACTCAGTGCGGATTACGGTTACATACACTCTTCCCACCTATACACAATCCGCTTATCGTTTATTTAATAACGCTGACTCAACTGATGTGGGAACAACATTGGCGGTGCAGGATACGGCGGCGACACTTGGTTCCACCGGCGCGGCGTTTCGCTTGAGAATGCTTTTGCATATTGGCGTAGCGCAGCTTGGCGCAAGCGCCCAATCATTTAAACTCCAATTTGCCGCGCAATCCGGCACCTGCGACACGGGTTTTTCCGGCGAAACTTATAACGATTTATCCAAAAGTTCAGGACCATTAAGCCCATCAACACTTGTAAACGATACCTCAACCGGTACGATCGCCTGGACCAATCCTATAAATGCAGCCTCAAGCGACAATATTTACGCCACATTTGTCATTGACATCGGTACTAGTAATTATCTTAAAGCGACTGGGTTTGGATTCAGTATTCCGTCCAACGCAGTAGTTTCTGGAATTGTTGTGGAAATTGAAAAACGAGGCGAGTCAGGGACCGCGCAAAAAGATAACGCCGTACGTATTGTGAAAGGAGGGACTATTGGGGCAACTGACAGATCAAATGCCACAAATTGGCCAACCACTGATACTTATATTTCTCACGGTTCGTCGGTTGATACATGGGGAGAAACTTGGACACCTGCCGATATTAATAGCGCGAACTTCGGTGTCGCTATTTCTGGTATCATTAATAATCCTGCACAAATTAACTCATATATCGATCACATTCGTATCACTGTATATTATTCAGATGGAGTGATTGCTTACAATAACAACGCCACGCCAGCTGACGGTGCGACTTTGACCGCGAACGCCAATGACCCGACGCACGGCGCGGATACGATTGTAAATCAAACCTATGAAGAATTAAACAACTTCACCAATTCCGTGGCGGCGATTCCTTCGGGACAGGACGGCAAATGGGATTTTTCGCTTTTTGACAATGGTGCTACGGCAAGCACGGCCTATTGTCTCCGCGCGGTCAAGTCCGACGGCACAATTTTGGGCACCTACACTCAAATTCCGCAAATTACCACGGCTTCGGCTGCCGCAACCATTTCTTGTTCAACTAATATCACTTCAACTGTATTTCCAACACTCACGACCAGCGCGGTTTTCACTTCTTCTGAAAATGCCTCTACCACAATGTCCTGCAGTGGCACTTCTGCCGGCTGCGCGCTTTATGTTAAAGACAACGGCGGCGGTGGCAATTCCGGTCTTTGGAATTCAACCTCGTCATATCTTATTCCTTCTCCAGCATCGGCTTATCCGGCAACCGCGACTTTGGCCGCCGGCACTGAAGGATTTGGAATTCAAGGCGCTACAACAACCGCCGGAAGCGGAGGGACTTTAAATATCGCTTCAAGATACCTTCAGACAGGCGATACCGTCGGAGGATTATCGCTTACGGATTTGACTCTAGCTTCGTCAAGCGTGGACGTAAGCAACCGGGAAGCAGTTGTTACTCATAAAGCCGCAGTTTCAAATAACACTTTGTCGGGAACATACAACGATACGATAACTTACAGCTGTCTGTTAAATTAAAAAAGACGCATAGTAAAGGTGACGGAGTTATCCACAATTGCAGTACAATTTAATATGCTATAATAAAATTATAAATTATGA
>ERZ1292625.4541-Hain-H41-01um-R1-4541-length-10319-cov-6_pt1 | contig 10319 bp, 8 predicted proteins | sample MGYA00564400_ERZ1292625 | MGnify/ENA primary metagenome ERZ1292625 (study PRJEB36523, sample SAMEA6512639) | groundwater metagenome | collected 2019-01-08 | study: AquaDiva: Metagenomics assemblies of 32 groundwater samples
ATAATCCGCTATTGCTAGCTAAAGTTATTGATACAAACGTTCGCAGTGCCTCACAGGTTACCGAAGACATCAGTCTTCCTGGCACATTCGGAACTGATTATGTTATCATTATTGACCCATCGACGGATTTATTAACTGCAAACCTCGTAGACCGCGTACTTACACCTGATGTTGATTGCGAGTGCAATAAGAAATACACAATTATAAAGGCAGAGTGTCAGAATTATAACGTCGGCGATATAAATTCTGATGGTTCGATTAACTCGACAGATATTTCAGAGATGGTCAGTCTGCTTGGTAACACTATAAACTCCAGCATAACTGAGTCAAGCATATTGGCAGGTAATCTTGATGTTATCAAGTTCAAACAGGCAGATCTAAATGGTGATAATACTATCGATGGCACGGACCTAGAGATACTAGAGGATGCCATTGATGGATATGTGAATTTCTCCGTTCCAACTAGCTTCAAGACTCTAAAGATCTATCTTCAGAATACCTTTGAATCAGATGACTATCCTGTAATTCTAGATGATTCAACGATTACATGCACTACGACGGCTAGTTCAGATATTGTGACGTTCACAGTTACTGATTATCGCGTAGCTCTAGCTATTAGATCTGCTGATACAATCTCTCTTGCTGGATCATCCGATACTGGGACATTTATTATTGCCAGTAAGTCTTTGGATTCTACAAATCTAGTTGTAACCCTAACACTTGAGAATGCTGACGGTAGTGCTCCAAGCTTTATAGGCGAGACTGCCGTGCCATTTTCCATCACGAGCGGTACTGCCACCAATATTTTCGCAGATAACCTAAAGCTATTGGAACTTCCATTCGCAGCCAGTCAAGTTGTCATTAACTTTATTGAGGCCCCATTCTCAGAGAGAAATATAACAACGTGCGACCTGCGCAGATATGTTTCGCGCAATTTCATCGAAGAAAAAGTCAGTGATTCATGTATTTATTCTGATGATTCGTGTAAAACTACTCCAGATTGCTCTCCAGTATTCAAGAATCAGCAATACATTTCTGGAGATCTTTATCTTCCAGATGGAGAGATTTATTCTTTGCCCGGCGTTCCTTATCATGGCGATTTTGAATATGCTACCGTTGAGGTTGCCTTGCCTCCAGGATCGATTGACGATTGTTCAGTAGATCTTTATAATTCCTTTATCAAGGCAGAATCAGGCTCTGTACTTACTGCTGCCGGATATCCTGGAATGAGATTCTCAGATGGCACGTTTGTTGGATGTGAGGACGTTTCAGGCTCAAACGATATAGCAAAGAGCAGAGTAAAGTTCTCAAGCGCTATCGCAAGTCTTTACGTCGATTCTCTGGTTCAGGGCCCGATTCCTGATGGCTATATTAATAGCTCACTTGATGGAACATCAACAACATCCGCTACCAATATCGTCACTGAGGCATTTACTGACCAGACAGCATCTGAATTCTCAACTTGGGTAGCCGATCCTATAACTGATACCGGTATATTTTCAGCGGCCTTATCAACCGATCTTGCTGTGTCATTTACGACATTATACATTACAGATACTGCTCGATATGGGATCTACGAACCAACTACATTTACAGATCTAACTGGTAACTTACTTATCGACTTTACAATGGCCAGATATGTTTGGCCAACAACTAACACAATGGGTGGTGTTTCCTCTGCTACCAAATTCAATATAACCAACTCTGATGGTACAACCGCGGAGCTAAAACTAGGTTGGCGACAATATGGCACAGATCAGGTTAGATTATTCTGGTCTGGCGTTCTGCGCAATTCCAGCAACGTTATAACTAGCTCATTTGAGTATTTTGCCGCAGCTCCTGATTCTGTTGGTCAAGACGTACTGTTCAGAGTTCGCAGGTTAAACGACACGTTCTTTGCGTATTTTATCAATCCTACTTCTATATCAGAAACTGTAGACTTTGGTCAGTATATTCGTATTGGAGGAAATCCAAGCGTACAGCCCGGAACCGGTTCCGTATCAATTTCGTTTGAGTCTAAGCTCGAAACCGTTACTGCTGCTGGACTTACATATCAGGTACGCCTCAAAGAGATCGTGACACGAAGTGAGTATTCTACGGCACTTCTAACCGCAGATCAGTTTGCATTATCACGCACAATAGCTACTGGTGATACTGATCGTGTAGCGATATCATTTCCAATACAGATAACGCCAAAGACAAACTTACTATCTGCCACACTGACGTTTACTACGGTTTCGAGCACTCTCTCAACTGATTCGTTTAATATTGTTCCACTTCAGATAGTAAATGCAGATAATCTTTCTCCAGGATATAATTATCCATACATTCAGAACGTATCACTGCTAACTAACTTTATGCCTGGAGCACTAGTTGCTGGATCGACGTTCAGTATTGACGTCACCAATATAGTAACCGCCTATCTTGCTGATCCTGGGTTTCTTCCTGGTTATTATAAGGCATTCGTCATTGAGCCTGATGCCGCAAATCTATCTGATTCGTCCGTAGTATTCTCAAGCATGATTGATCTTGATATTAATTATGAGGAAATAACAACTGGTGTTATCTTTAAGATCGGCATAAGTATCGACACGACAACTGGTATTGCTACTTTCAAGACAAAGAACATCCTCTATGACGCTATGAATCCAGCCAACCGAACAACTGTTAAGTTTGGCGTATATCTAAAGAAGTCAGGGTTTATCAACCAGGATATATCACTTGGTATATCTGAACTCAAGAAGATTGGCCTTGGTTCTTGCTATGATCCCGATCTTGCAGTAACAACTGATGAGCAGTGCTACTTTGTTGTATCCACAACTGGTGTTGGTACCTTCATTGAAGGGCCATTTGATTGTGCGTTTAGTTTGCCCTAAGGAGATGTTATGACGATACTTGAGAAGATAGAATATAATCGTAAGAGTGCTAATGATAATGGCTGGTCACCGGAAGACTTCGGCGGCCTTGACTTTGACGTTGAGCTTATCACTAGGATTGGTTCGTTCCAGAGAGCAATGGGATTGGCACCAGATGGCTTATGCGGCACGTCAACCCTGCGCAGGCTAGCCACTGAGAAGCAGGCAACAAAAGGCAGCGCAATCATCTGCGGTGGCAAGGAAGTGCCTATTAAGTGGCCTAAGGTAATCACAATGGGGCAGCCTGGAGCGTTTACTGTTAAGGCTGGCAGTATAATCAAAAAGCCGGGCCGCAAACCAACAATGTTCATTGTTCACTGGGATGCTTGTCTAAGCTCTGCTGCTTGTGCTAGTGTTTTAATTCAGCGAGGCTTATCTGTTCACTTCTGTATTGACAATGATGGGACAATCTATCAGCTCGTAGACTGTGACGATATTGCCTATCACGCAAAAGGCGCCAATTCATGTAGTATCGGTGTTGAGACATCAAATGCCTTCTATACTAAGTACCAGCCATGGTACGAATCTCATGGATTCGGTCCACGCCCTATAGTTGCCAAGGGACCGTGCAATGGTGGCAGTGTTGAGGAACATCTTGGATTCTATCCAATTCAAGAGCAAGCGCTTAAGGTTTTGATTCATACGGTTTGCGCACATTATGGAATTCCACTTGTTATTCCTATTGATGCTGCCGGTGTGCTCGAAACTAAGCAGGTAGCTTCTGTCGTGGACAACTCATTTCACGGCGTAATCAGTCATCTGCATCTCAATAGCCAAAAGATCGATTGTGCCGGATTAAAACTTGACGAACTCATCAAAGTTTAATATTTCAGATAATCGGTTCGGTAAAGCTCTAATTGCCAATACCTCGATTTCTGTTGGCGAACAGATCCTCAAGATCTCTGGAAGGATCTTGCGGAAGCCACAAGATATATCTTCTGCTCCATTATCTAGCCATTTAATCCAGATCGGAACCTCTCTATATTATGATCCGGAGCCTCCCGGTAGATTTATAAATCATTCATGCTCTCCTAATTCGATACTTTCTGGCAGCGTTCTGATTGCCATAACTTCGATATCAGTTGGTCAAGAAATAACCTTTGATTATTCCACTACAATGCTCGAAGATAATTATACACTAGATTGTCAGTGCGGATCTCCAGAATGTCGCGGAGTTATTAGGGACTTTATAGAACTCCCCAAATCACTTCAACGAAAATATATCGATCTAGGCGGTGTCCAGCACTTTATTCTTATCCAATGTTGTAGTATTATATAGTATCATGCCTTAATGAAGCCTTTAAAGATCCGAGCTCACGGTATGTTTGGCGCGACTCATTCGTGGTCCTATTGTGTCAGATCTATGATGTACGAGTTCTTCAAAATGGGCCATGATTGTTATGTAACAAGCACTGATGGCTATACATTTGCACCAAAAGAGATGTCTGGTTGTTTTGGCAAGGATACTGATCGTGCAGATATTGATCTCTGCTATACACTTCCAAAGAATTTTAAGCAGTGGTTTAGCCCCACATCTAATTTCAAGGTAGCTCTATTCAACTGGGAGTCTACAGCGATGCCACCAGAGTGGATAAATTATATTTCTGATACTGATATAATTTGTCCATCCAGCAGTGCTGTTCGTGATGTTTTTATGCGGGCTGGTTGGCCGGACAAAAAGATAATGACACTGCCTCTTGGTGTTGATTGGGACTATTTTAGAGTGGCCGAGCCAATGAACCCTCCGGGATTGAAGTCATTCAGGTTTCTAAATATCTCAATACCACATCACAGGAAGAATATCGATATTCTTCTTGACTCTTATTATACGGCCTTTAACTCAGAAGATGATGTTTCGTTACTTCTAAAGAGTTCTTTTGATAGGCCGAAGAATAAGTTTGAGTGTGATTTATCGGAAATAATCCAATCAGTGCAATTAAAACACAAAAATAAGATATTCCCAAAGGTTCATGTAATCATTGATCGGCTGCCTGATATGGCGCCACTTTATAAAGCCACAGATTGTGTAATTAGCACATCATCTTTTGAGGGATTTGGCCTGCCAATGCTAGAAGGACTTGCAGCTGGATGCCAGGTAATCGCACCAAGAATCTCTGGACAGCTAGATTTTCTGAATGATTCAAACGCCTTTCTCGTTGGTGTAGATAAAATAAAAGCAGGCGACAAATACCAGTATTGGAAACCTGACATTAATGCCTCTACATACTTACCGAGAAAGGATGAGATCGTTAACGCTATGAGACTAATATATGATGGTCACAGAAAAGAGCAAGATGACACACTAAATGACCGATTCTCATGGCACAATTCTGCTAATATGATTCTTGATAGAGCACTAGCATGATAGTATTCTCTCTTCAGCGAAATAAAGCATGGAATGGAACCGGGTTTATAATGAAACCGGGAAAGCTAGAGCTATCATCGATGTGCTTTGCCGAGCAATCTATCAATATAGGCTCTGGCAAGTATAGGATTAAACTAATCGGCTCATCTATATCTGGCAATGGAGTCTTTTCACTAAGAATATTGTCAAGTGAAAAAGAAATTGAGTCGAAGACCATGCTATTCAATAGCCGATCCAACACAGAAGTGTCATTCGACATTGAATTATATGAACCGGGTCCTTATAGGATCAAGTTATCGCGCGGTAAGGAATCTATAGGTAGAATCTCAATTGATTTATTTACACTATTCAAGACAATCAAGAAGAAGGAACCAGCACTGGCAGATAAAAACAACCAAGACAAAACAGACAAGACTTTCTTCATTATAGATTATGATAATATATCATCAGCATTACAGTTATCTGATATGTTTGTTGGTCTTAAAGATTATGGTGATTGTTTCTTCTTGCTGAAGGCCAATGAGCTAAATCTATCACAGATCAAACTGCCTAATTATCGTTTATTCTTTGAGTTCGATGAGATATTTGACTTTCTCTCACTGTATACATCAAAAGAAATCCTCTATATCGATGACAATATCGCTTCATCAATATTCCAGAGGTTTGGGATTGCAAACTACACACCAATATCATCAAAAACATCGAATACTATATCCCTATCTGGGTTGCTATTTTGAAAGGTAAGACCATAAACTTCTTCTCTATAACGTGCGATAAGAATACTGGTTATGGCAAAGCAAGCTCCAATATGATCGACGCTTTAACCAAGACTGGAAGCAAGGTAAATACTATTATCCCGGGAAGGCATGGGCCCATTGCCGATATAGACTTCTTTCTCAAACCGCCACCTTGGGGCGGCGGAAGGTCCAAGAGAAAGATTGCGTACTTTTATTGGGAAGCAACACCATTCCCGATACCATGGGCATCAATGATAAATTCAGTAGATGAGATCTGGGCACCATGCCAGTTAGTTGCCGATTGTTGCAAATTGGCAGGTTTTAAGGGTAAACTATCTATCGTGCCAACTCCAATGTTGCCAGTTGATTTCTCTACAGTTCCAGATATGAAGATGGCCGGTATAAAACCCGATTCATTCATATTCTATTCGATATTTCAATGGCATAATCGTAAAGGTTGGAGAGAGCTTTTATTGGCTTATTTTGATGAGTTCTCCGCTGAAGATAATGTATCTTTAATCATAAAGACAAACCCGATCAATCATCTACTTCAAGAGCAGACGGCCGAAGACATAAGATCTCTGAAGGCCCAGTTTGGAAACAAGAAAACTGCACCACTTGTGGTTATTCCATCAATCATATCAGAGCAAGAACTACTCGCAATTCACAAAGCCGGTCATTGCTACGTTACTCCTCATCACGGTGAGGGCTGGGGAATGCCAACGCATGAAGCGATACTTGCTGGCAAGCAGATAATCGCGACGAAGTTTGGCGGAGTTATCCAGTATCTTGACGATGAATGCTTCCATCCAATACCATACTCAATGATTCCTGTTGCCGGTATGGAATGGAATTGTGCTTATGATACATACCAGAAATGGGCGCAGCCAGATATGACGAGCCTAAAACGCATCATGAGGGATGTTTTTACAAATTATAAGTCATATATCTGGAAAAATATGCTAATCAATAAGAATATTGATAAGCTATCTCTTGATAGCATAGTACAATCGATGAAAGCTTTACTCTAAGGAGCAGTTATGAACCAGTTTTTAGGAAAAGATGATGGCAAGTGGCATATAACTATAACGGTTAATATTCCTCGCGTTCATATACGCAATCAACTTAACTATAGAATATATAGTACAACAACTCATGGTGGAGTTGTAACCAAGGATCCCTCTCTAGTGGGCTCTAATTGCTCTTTTAGTATCACTCCAGATCTACTTGGTAAGAATGTCTTTTTTAATATGTCATTTCTAAAGGCGTCAATCGCTAATGTTGATGTGTTTAGATTTGGACTATGTGATGAAATGTTCGGCTGGCATCACTCTACCTTCTTAGATATTAAGAACGAGTATCATGTGGAGCCATTAGTAATGGATGTTCAGCCACCGACCTCAGCAATATCAACCACAGTTCAAGTTCCGATTTCGGTTTCTGTTTCAGTTCCGCAAATCATAACTGCTCCCGCACCACCGCCACAACAATCATCAATTTTAGTTAAACACGAACCGGCCCCAATTGAAACAGCTCCAGAAGAGGCACCTGTAGCTATGGTTACACAAGAACATCCTATAGATATAAGGCAAGATATTATAATCTCAAAGAGTGTAACAGAATTTCTTGATAATGGCGATACAATAACTACAATTCCAGCACCAACAAGTGGTAAACGAAACACTACAGTAAAACCGGCAATTGTCATGCAATCGGATAAATCAACCTCTAGAAAAACAAAACGGAAGTAATGTCATATATCAACTACTCAGTGCGAAAAAGTACTAGCAATGGTCGGTATATTATCTCTATTTCTGTTGATATACCAAACCTTGCAATCACTCAGATTCTTAATTTTCGCATCAACAGCGCGACATATAATGATGGGCAAGTTGTGCAGGACCCACATATTCCGAATTCGAGTTATACATTCGAGATTGGTCGAGGTTTGCTTAATAAGCGAGCTAATTTCGAGTTAGCATTTGATCTTATTGAGATAGTTAATATTAAATCAATCACTATTGGATTCTGTGATGAGATGGTTCGATGGTATACTGATACGCTTAAGAAGATTGACATCGAGCAGATTATTATACCACAAGTAAAAGCCACAAATCGTGTCTGCATCTTATCAACATGGAATATAAAATGCGGAATTAGCCAGTACTGCAAGAATATCGCCGATTCCCTGATATCGAAGAACTTCGAGGTCAAGGTCTTCGAGAATACTAGCAGTTATTCTGATGTATTCTCATTTATCAAATCTAATGGATATAATATATTCATTGTCCAGTATGAACCTGCCATTATAGCAAATTTCGATCTATTGCTCAGTAATATTATAGATTTGAAACGCCAAAACAAACGAGCAAAAGTATATTTCACGATACACTCAGAGAACCAGGATCTCTTAAAACTCGATGGCATTATTGACGGGTTTATCTATCATAAGAAGAACACACTACTCTATAAGAAGACTAGATCGTTTCTTATCTCAATGGGTGTGCCGATATTCGATCCGAAGATGACAAAACAAGCCTATCGTGCGCAATACGGAATCAAAGATGACGCATTGGTTATCTCTACGGTTGGCTTTATGTTCGGCTGGAAGCAACATGCTGATGTCCTAGAAAAACTTGCACCATATATGCGAGATAATAAAAAGCTGACCGTTCAGCTACTGACTTCATTTCACTCGATCAATAACGGTGAGTGCCTAGCCGAATATGATAAAATCTGTAGAGTCATTAATGATAATGGCATTGCAGATCAGGTAATTCATATTACGGATTACGTACCTCAGCAGGAACTTAATGAACGTCTTTATCTGTCAGATATTGGCTTCCTCTGGGCTGCAATCCAAACAACTAGCTCATCAGCATCTCTCAAGGAATTTGTAGCATCGCGATTGCCTGTTGTTCGTACCGACTCTACGCACTATCATGATGTGACTGGCGGCTGCATGATAACCGGGCAAGACATTGATCAATTTTCATCAGTGATTATTGAGACTGTATCAAATAAACGAAGACTTCAGCTTTTAACTATGAAGATGACCGACAATTATCGTACCATGAATTATGGTAATGTAATTATCAAGTTCATAGAGGTGTTTGGTGTCTAAAGTAGTTGTAGGAATCCCAACGTTAAATAATCCAGAATATCTTAAGGGATGTTTGGATTCAATATATAGAACGCATGATATGTATAATGGAATCGATGTTACAATACTTGTTCTAGACGATTGTAGCTCTGTAGAGAGTTTAGAAAAGAATAAAGAGATCTGTGCCGCTCGTGGAATTGATTTGCTTATGCATAGTCAGCGATATGGCGTGGCGACAGCTTGGAATAACCTAACACGGCATTTGGAGTCGGAGATTGTAATTTTACTTAATGATGATGTTGAAGTTATACATAACTGGCTTGATGTAGCTATTTACACCTTAGAGAACAATGAGCAAATCGGGGTTGTTGGATTTAATGCCTATGAAGGTGATAATAGCAAGCTCGAAGCAAATAATATGCCAACTTACATTGAGTCAAAGATAATGCTAGGTGGTAATTTGCATCCAATCTTAAGTGCTCGTGGCTTTGCATTCGCTTTTAGGCGATATGACTTTGATGCGATTAATGGATTTGATTCTAATTATTTCTGCTTCTTTGAAGAGATTGACTTTAATTTCGCTATGATGATGAATTTAAATAAACGCAATTGCATATTATCATACCCTATATTAAAACATTATCATGGTGTAACAACAACCAGGGAACTATCAAATCACACTGATATCTTCAATAAAAGCAAAGCACGACTGGAATCTAAATGGTCTACAAAATGGCCGGATATTAGAACTACATTTAACGTAACTAATATACCAGTAATAAAATGTCAATTAAATGAATGGAATAGTAACTATAATATTTGGGGATAATATGCAACTTCATGATTTTTTAATATGTGTCGCAACTGTAAATGGTCCAAAACGACTTGAATGTTTTATTAAGTCCGTTATCGAGCATACTTCAGGACTTGATTACAAAATTGCTATAACTGATGATTGCTCAGACACTGCATTGTCTCAGCAAAATTACGCATTAGCCGTAAAATATGGTTGCTATTACACTAGAAATGAAAAAAGATCTGGAGTTCCATTCTCTTGGAATAGAGCAATACAACTTGCTGATGCTAAAAGTTATATAGTGGCAAATGATGATATAGAAGTTGTGGATGGTTGGCTACATGCCTATGATGCATTTAGAAGAGCAAATAGTTTGTTAAATCTCGGTGTGGTTGCATGGCCA
>ERZ1292625.4542-Hain-H41-01um-R1-4542-length-10315-cov-4_pt1 | contig 10315 bp, 9 predicted proteins | sample MGYA00564400_ERZ1292625 | MGnify/ENA primary metagenome ERZ1292625 (study PRJEB36523, sample SAMEA6512639) | groundwater metagenome | collected 2019-01-08 | study: AquaDiva: Metagenomics assemblies of 32 groundwater samples
GCGCTACTTCCATCACGATATTTCTAGCTTCTGGCTTCACACCGACGAAGAGCACAACCTTGCCAGCAGCACCGAGTTCAGATAGGAAATTAGCAGCATTTTCCATCATTGGTGCTGTTTTTTCTAAATCTATAATATCCACCCCTCCCTTGCTTCCATAAAGAAATGGAGTCACGGTTGGGTGACGACGAGTACGAGAGTATCCCAAGTGGACACCAGCGTCCATTAGGGGCTGTAATGAGAGTTCTTTTTTCATATTGTTACAATCTGTAGCAGGGAAGTACAAAGACTTTCCCTTAATTACTGAATAATTCTGCGCCCCGCGAAGCTTTACCTGTCCCGCAAAGCCTGAAAGGCGACGTGGGAGCGAAGTGGGGTCAGTCCGTACAAGATAACATTTATAAGGCTTTTTGGCAAGATGAGATGGTTGACTTTATAGTGTAATTGTGCTATAATGAAAAAAAAGCTCCTTTAATCAACAACAAAAAGCTATTTTATGAGCCAGATTACCTTCGAAAATTTCCACCACGGAACATTTGCGGTTTTCAAGGCCTGTAAAAGGCCTAAAAGAAAACCAGACTTTGTCTCAATAACCAACTTCCACTTTAAAGAAAAAATATCATCCGAATATTGGTATGGTAAAGATTCTTTTGGGGAGTATGTTATTAGGTGCTCAGATCATTGGGCACATAGGAATTATATTAATGAAACAGGCAACATCTCAAACTGTGTTTGGGATATTAATATACCAAGAAAAACAAAGCATAATAAATATTTTAAGGTAGTGCTAGGTAAATGTTATCTGGTAAACTTTAAAAAAAGAACTTAGTTTAAATTTTTAAAGTGTTTATCCGACTTGGTTGTAGACTCTCAGATATTTTCTTGTCTCTAATCAGGTCTTAGCCTTTCACTATAAAAAAGGGGTGGCGCAAAATCTCGACTACTTAGCCAGCTTTGTCCTTTGTTGTATGAGTAGTGTCAATAGAGGCGGTGGGAACTACTGTTTAGCCAGTGTCTAGGTAACCCTAGTGAAAGTACAAGAACTTTTATAAGCCTTTCTTTTCGGAGAAAGGCTTTTTTTATTGCTCAAAATATGCGATTATGTAGGTGCTATGAGACAGAGCCAGCTTTTTACCCGTACCAAACGAGAGAACCCAACAGACGAGGTTGCCAAGAACGCCCAGCTCCTTATTCGCGGGGGTTATATTTTCAAGGAAATGGCAGGGGTTTACAGCATTCTTCCGCTTGGCTACCGAGTGCTCGAGAAAATTATAAAGATCGTAAAAGAAGAAATGGACGCTATTGGTGGGGTTCAGATGAAAACTTCAGCATTACAGGCGAAAGAAGTGTGGGAGCAGACAGGCAGGTGGAGCGATGAAGTGGTAGACACTTGGTTCAAGACAACCCTAAAAAATGGTACTGAGGTTGGACTTTCTTTTACTAACGAAGAAGCGTATTCAAATATTGTCAAAGATTTTGTAAGTTCGTACAAAGACCTTCCCATTTACCCATACGATTTCAAAACCATTTTTCGCAACGAAGCACGAAGCAAGAGCGGGATTATGCGTGGGCGGGAGTTTTATTGGAAAGCTTTGTATTCATTTTCAAAAGACCAGGTAGAGCACGATGCATTTTATGAAAAGGCGAAGCAGGCTTATACAAATGTTTTTAACCGTGCAGGACTTGGAAGAGATACATATCTAACAGTTGCTTCTGGTGGGACTTTTTCAAAGTTTTCTCACGAATTCCAAACACTTTCAGACACAGGGGAGGATACTATTTATGTTGATGAAGGGAAGCGTCTAGCAGTCAATAAAGAGGTGCTTACTGACGAAGTAATTGCAGAACTTGGTTTAAAGAGGGAAAACCTTGTAGAAAAAAGGGCGATAGAGGTAGGCAACATTTTCTCATTAGGATTTAAATTCTCAGAACCTTTTGGTCTTACTTATAAAAATGAAAAAGGTGAAGACATTCCAGTCTTTATGGGCTCTTATGGTATTGGTATTACAAGACTCATGGGATCAGTTGTGGAAGTTCTCTCTGATGACAAAGGTATAGTCTGGCCAACCTCTATTGCCCCATTTGCTATACATCTCGTGGCCCTTGGAGAAGATATGGAAGAAGCCGAATCTCTATATAAAGAATTAACAGACCAAGGCATTGAAGTTTTGTTTGATGACCGTGCGGGTGTAATGGCTGGTGAGAAATTTGCTGATGCTGATTTACTTGGTATGCCATGGCGTATAGTCGTCTCAAAACGATCTCTTGAAAATGGTGGAGCAGAAATAAAAGGACGAACAGAATCAGAGAGTATTATTGTTCCACTTAACAAAGTAGTCACACATGTTAAAAAAGCTCTATAGTCGATTTTCAAATGATATCGGGATTGATTTGGGTACGGCCAATACCTTGGTCTATTTGCGCGGATCAGGGACAGTTATCAACGAACCGTCTATTGTGGCGCTGAATCAAAAGACTGGGCAGATAGTGGCTATTGGCAAGGAGGCCAAAAAAATGTGGGGCAAGACTCCCACCCATATAAGTATCGTCAGGCCTCTGGTTGAAGGGGTTGTTTCTGACTTTGAAATTACTGAAGAGATGCTAGCTTACTTTATCCGAAAGACTGAGAAAATGAGTAAGAAGTTTTTTCGACCACGCGTTGTCATTGGCGTACCGAGCGGTATTACCAATGTCGAGATGCGTGCTGTTTATGACGCTGCTATTAATGCTGGAGCAAGGGAAGTGTATTTGGTTGAAGAAGCTATGGCCGCTGCTATTGGGGTCAGACTTCCCGTACTTTCTTCAATTGCCACTCTAGTAGTAGATATTGGTGGAGGCACCAGTGATATTGCCCTCATTGCTCTTGGCGGGATTGTTCGGTCATTGAACCTTCGTGTTGCCGGGGATCATTTTAATGCTCGTGTGATTGATTACTTGCGTGATGAATTCAAACTCCTCATTGGTGAGCAAACAGCTGAGCAAGTTAAAATAACTATTGGTGGTGCCGTTGAAGGTGACTATGCTGAGCTTGAGGTTCGTGGTCGAGACCTCATTACTGGCTTGCCTAGAGCGCTTGTAGTGACTGATGGAGATATTCGAGAGGCTTTGCAGTACCCAGTGTCGCTCTTGGTAGCGAGTATACGCGAAGTTTTGGAAACTGCTCCGCCTGAAATGGTGGCAGATATCTTACAAAGTGGTGTTGTCCTCACAGGTGGTGGGGCACTACTCAAAGGTTTACCAAGTCTTTTGCAACAGGAATTAAAGCTACCAGTATATATAGCTGAAGATCCACTTTCAGCAGTCGTTCGGGGTACTGGAATAATATTAGAATCTTTTGAGGAGTATAAGAGCATACTACTCTCTATTGAAGACCATGTCACAGTCTCGTAAATCATCATTTAAAAATTGGCGCCTCATCCTTTTGGTATTTGTTTGTATTTTTATACTATGGTTATTAGTATCATGGGTTCGTAAGTATCGCGCTACCGTTGTGCCAATTTATGGTGACGCAATATCTCTAAGTACATATTCAAAACAATCACTTTTAAAAAAGGTAATCGCATTACAGAGTGAACTCGATGCAAAGAATGCTTCTTTAGTTTCACTCTCTACACTTGAAAAAGAAAACGAATCGATTAAAGCAGAATTAGAAAGAGAAGGTGCTATCAAGGGCACGCTTGCTCGTGTTGTTGTCCCACCAAACAGATCTATTTATGACACCTTAGTTATTGATATTGGTAGTGATGAGAATGTTGCTGTTGGTCAAGGAGTATACGCATTTGGTTCTGTTGCTTTAGGGACCATTTCTGAAGTATTGGAGCATAGTTCTACAGTGCTCTTGTACAGTGCCTCAAACAGGCAAACTAGTGGGACAGTCACAGGAAGCGATTTATCGGTGACACTCATTGGTCGCGGGGCTGGAGAGTACGAAGTACGCATGCCTAGAGATATAGTTTTTGAACAAGGAGGAGTTATCTCACAACAATCCCTCAGTGTTCACCCTTTGGCCACAATTGAAAAAATCATCACCGACGCCCGTGATCCATTCCAGAGACTCTTGGCCAAAATACCAGTGAACTTGCAGACACTTAAGTGGGTGGTGGTGAAATAAAAAATATATGGAAACCTTTACTACAAAAGATAGTATTATAGAAATTTTAGAAAGTATTATTATCCCACTTAATTTTAAGAGAAAGGGCAATAATTATATAAAAGAAGGACCTGAGATCACTAAAAAAATAAATCTCCAGAAACCTAACTTTTCTAATATGTATTATATAAATTATGGGTATAACATAAACGCACTTCCTACAGAAGACTTATTTTTGCACATTTATAAGCGCTGTAAAGAATCAAATGGTATATACCTAAGAGAAGATATATTAAGAATGATTAATGATATACAATCAATTAATTCTGAAGCGGACATATTAAAGATGATAAAAATGCAAACAAATATTAATAATATACCTTTGGTTGTGAAAAAGCATTTCCATCTATCGGCTGATTAGATAACACGTCAAGCATTTTATGAAATTCACTATCGAGAAAAAGTTAGAAGGTACGCTTGCAAGGGCGGGGACTATTGAAACCAAAAACGGTGTTATAGAGACACCTGCTTTTGTGGTGGTTGGGACGAAGGCGACTGTTAAGGCGCTCACTGCTGAACAAATACGAAGCCTAGGAGCACAGGTGGTACTTGCCAATACTTATCATTTATATCTACAGCCTGGAGCTGACATTGTCGAGAAAGCTGGAGGATTTGGGCCTTTTATGGACTGGCATGGGCCGACAATGACGGATAGTGGTGGTTTCCAAGCATTCTCACTCGGGGCAGCTTTTGGCTCGGCAGTATCTAAGGTTGCTTCTGCTGACGCGCCGGTAGAAGATATTTCACCAACTATTGGCCAGCTTGCTAATGTTACTGATGAAGGTGTGACTTTCAAATCCCACATAGATGGTTCTCTACACCACTTCACTCCAGAGAGTTCAATGGAAGCGCAGTGGAAATTGGGGGCTGACATGATTTTTGCTTTTGATGAATGCACTAGTCCAACAGCGCCATACGAGTATCAAAAGAAATCTCTTGCTAGAACTTACGAGTGGGCGAAACGTTGTCTTGAGCGTCATAATGAACTCGATAAAGAAAATAAGCAGGCGTTATTTGGTGTAGTGCAAGGCGGACGACATCAACATCTGCGCGAAGAAGCTGCCCGTACTATTGGTTCACTAGACTTCGATGGATTTGGTATTGGTGGCTCGTTTACCAAAGATGATATTGCCACTGCTGTATCTTGGGTCAATAAATTGCTTCCAGAGGACAAACCTAGACATCTTCTCGGTATTGGCGAACCAAGGGACTTATTTGACGCTGTTGAGGCTGGCTGTGACTTGTTTGATTGTATCGCTCCAACTCGCATGGGTAGGCATGGAACTTTGTATACCAAAGACGGTAGATTAAATATCAGAAATGCCGAGTTTACTAAGGACTTTAATACTATTGAAAAAGATTGTGCTTGCTATACTTGCGCTCATCACAGTAGGGCTTATTTATCGCATTTGTTTAGGGCTGATGAAATGACCGCCGCAACATTAGCATCTATCCACAATCTTCATTTTATCTTGCGATTAGTTGAGAAAATGAGAGAGACTATCCTTGATGGCACTTTTGCACAGTATAAAAAGGATTTTTGTGCCAGGTATTACAAGCTTTAGCTTGCACCGCGTAGCCTCATAGGCGAAGTGGTGTATACTATTACTTGTATGACATTACGAAAAACCCTTGTGTACTTCCTTATTTTCACAACCGTTGCGTCCATTTTTAGCTACAAAATTATTGTTAAGGCATATGACACAGAATCAGCCTATGATATCGAGAGCCTAAGTTCTTAGATATATTTTCGAAGAACTTCATTTTCCTATATACTGACCCTTATGCAACGATTTGAACTTGTTAGCACTTTTAAGCCCGCAGGGGACCAACCAGAGGCTATCAAGAGCCTAATTTCAGGCATTAAAAATGGTTATAAGAAGCAAACCTTGCTTGGTGCTACTGGGACAGGCAAGACCTTCACTATGGCCAACATTATTGCCGAAGTACAAAAACCGATACTGGTTATTGCCCATAACAAAACCCTAGCTGCGCAGCTCGCCAGTGAGTTTAAGTCCTTTTTCCCCAACAATGCCGTCCACTATTTCGTTTCCTATTACGACTACTATCAACCGGAAGCCTATCTACCGACAACGGATACATATATAGAAAAAGATGCTCAGATCAACAAAGAAATTGACCGTCTGCGCCATGCTACTACCCAGTCACTACTCACTCGTAAAGATGTAATTATCGTGGCCTCAGTCTCATGTATTTATGGTTTGGGCTCTCCTGTTGAATATGAACGAGTAAATTTTAAAATCGAAAAAGGTATGACGCTTTCTCGTACTGAAGCTATGAAGAGACTTATCGGTATTCATTATGAAAGGACTAATGCTGACCTTTCTCCAGCGCAATTTCGCGCTCTTGGAAATACTGTAGAAGTTATGCCAGTCTCAGAAACTATTCAGTATCGAATTTTATTCTCAGGAAACAAGGTTGAAGAAATATTGAAAGTTGACCCAGTTTCGTCTCGTATCTTGCAAGAAGAGGACCATGTTTTTGTATTTCCTGCCAAGCATTTTATAACGGCACCAGAAGCCAAAGACAAAGCTGTTAAAGATATAGGCAATGAGCTCAAAGAACAGCTCGCTTATTTTGAAAAAGAAGGGAAGCTCCTAGAAGCAGAGAGAATCAAACGCCGTACGACCTATGATATGGCCATGATTCGTGAAATGGGTTATTGCTCAGGAATAGAGAACTATTCTCGTTTACTCTCTGGTAAGAAAGCCGGTGAGCCACCAGAGACACTTCTTTCATACTTCTCGCATGATAAAAATGGTAAGCCCGAGTTTTTACTATTTATAGATGAATCACATGTGACAGTGCCGCAACTCTCTGCCATGTATGCAGGGGATGCTTCACGCAAAAGTACACTTGTAGAATTTGGTTTCAGGCTTCCTTCAGCCAAAGACAATAGACCTCTTAAGTTTGAAGAGTTTGAAAAACGCATTGATCAGGCTATATATGTGTCTGCGACACCTGGTAAATATGAAGCAGAACATTCTGACCAAGTAGTACAGCAAATCATTCGTCCAACAGGCCTCGTTGACCCAGAAGTAGTAGTTAGACCAATTCTTGAAGATGGTTCGTACCTAGGGCAGGTGCAAGATTTTATTGATGAATCTGTAAGTGAAATCAAAAAAGGTGGACGAGTATTGGCTACTACACTAACAAAAAAAATGGCCGAAGATTTAGCAACCTACCTCAAAGAAAAAGGGGTGAAATCCGAATACATGCACAGTGATATCAAAACCATGGATCGTATTCAAATCATTACTAAGTTTCGTAAAGGAGTATTTGATGTACTTGTTGGGGTCAACCTACTTCGAGAAGGTCTTGATATGCCTGAAGTGTCTCTTATAGGCATCCTAGATGCTGACAAGGAGGGCTTTCTTCGTAGTGAAGTTTCACTGATTCAAACCATAGGGCGTGCTGCTCGTAATTCTGATGGCCGAGTCATTCTTTATGCAGACCATATTACTGGGAGTATGGAGCGTGCCATGGGCGAGACCAAGCGTCGTCGAGATGTTCAATTAGCTTATAACAAAAAGCATGGCATTACTCCAATAAGTATTTCCAAGGCTATTAACGACATCACTGAAGGTATGGAGAGTGATCATGCTAAAGCCGTGAATGCTGAACTAGCTCTTGATATGGAACTCTTTGCTGCGGTAGAAGCAGCAAGTAAAGGCAAGAAGGGAAGAGGTAAGAAAAATCCAATTGAAAAGCTTATTTCCATCAAAGAAGCAGAAATGAAAGAAGCAGTGAAAGTCCTCGACTTCGAAACCGCGGCAATCCTCCGCGATGAAATTACAGTCCTTAAAAATAAGACTTATATAAATCCAGAAAAGGTGGTTATTTAAACAAGCTACCTATCATTCCTTTTACATCTTTTTTATCAACACCTCTTCCTAATTCTGTTTTATATATCATTAGTTTAACTTCATTAATAACAGGAATCTTGATTCCTTTGTAGTCCATTATTCTTACTTCAGAAAGGTCTTCAGGAAAATCCACCCATTTTTGTTCTTTTTGATTGAAATATTTTGTTTTTCCAAGAGCGCTGATATCGATAGTTTGGCCACTATATTTTATTGACGTCATCAGTAAATCCCAATTGTCGTCTTTATATTGTTTGGGTCCATATATTATGTATTCTGTAACAAAAGGAATCAGCCGATGAAAATCATTTAAAGGAATATTGATATCAATATCGGCAAGCTCTCGATCTTCGCCGTACATCTTTGCTGCAAAACCCCCATCAATTTCAAATGGGATATGCATTTTTTCTAGGATAGTAACAATCCACCTAAGTGCAGCCTCTGTGTTTCTCATATAATTTTTCTAGGCAAAGGATGTAAATGAGACACAAGCCCTATAGCGGTTGCAATAATGACAAGGTTTTTGATGATATATTGACCTTCGAGGGTTGGCACCATGAATGATTGCCAGGTTATATGTGGGAGGAAAAATAGCGGGAGTACCGTTGTTCCTATATGGAAGAGGAGGAGTGGCAGGACAATACGCTCAGCGCCTTTGATTAGGAACAAAATACCGATCAGACATTCAAAAAGCGCGAAGCCTAGATAGAAAGTATTAAAACTTGTGAAGTGAATAGTTTGATCAAACAGAGCGTGCACGAGTGGGCCGGCCGGGGAGAGACCGAGGACCTTCAAAAAGCCAAACCAGAAAAAGACCACAAATAGAGCGAAGCGAGCAAAGGGGATGGAAATACGTCGGAAGAAATGGATGAGGTGTTCATCAATGCGCGGGATATTCATCTTTTTATTATATCGCACTTTCTCTTTGGTGTGCTAGAATGGCTCTACATACCCCTATACGCGCAAGCGCAGGGTTTTGTGCTGTATGTCGAAATTACCTGAAAACAAAAAAATACAGGATTCAATCATTGTTCGCGGGGCAAGAACACACAACCTCAAAAATGTGTCTGTGGAAATGCCTAGAGGCAAAATGATAGCTATTACAGGCCTCTCAGGGAGCGGTAAGAGCTCTTTGGCTTTCGATACGATCTTTGCTGAAGGACAGCGTCGTTATGTGGAGAGCCTATCTTCATATGCAAGACAATTCCTAAACCAAATGCCCAAGCCAGATGTTGATGAAATCACTGGCCTTTCACCGGCTATTTCTATAGATCAGAAATCTCGTTCCAACAACCCTCGTTCTACTGTCGCTACTATTACCGAAATGTATGACTACATGCGCGTGCTTTATGCTCGTGTTGGCAAGGCCCACTGTCCTGTGTGTGACACTCTGATCCAAAAACTTTCTATTGAAGAAATAAACGGTTTTATACTGCAGAAAATAAAAGAATTTTCTAAGCGTCCGCCATCCGCCCGTTCTGACGGAGGCGGTGTTAAAAGTGTTATGGGTGTCGCTTTCAATGACACTCGTATCCAAATATATGCGCCCCTTGTGCGCGGACGAAAAGGGGAATACTACCAACTGCTTTATGATTTGATTGGTAAAGGGTTTAGTACCGTACGCGTGGACGGTAAGGTTCACAAACTTCGAGATCGTCTAGAGATTAAGAAAAATGATAAACATACTATAGAAGTACTAGTGGATGAATTGGCAGTACATGAATTCAAAGATAATCCTCGTGATTCAGAATTGCGATTATTTGAAGCAGTAGAACGAGCACTCCTTGAAGCTGATGGATTGGTACAGGTAGTTTTTGGAGCCTCTGGTGACTTCGATATGCAGACTGACTCCTTACAAGAATTTCTAATGTCATCAAAGTTTTCTTGTCCAAATGATGGCTATTCATTTCCAGAAATTGAGCCGAGACTCTTTTCTTTCAACTCTCCATATGGGGCATGTCCTGAATGTAATGGTTTGGGAACAAAGTTTTTTGGTGGTACAGAACCCTGTGATGTTTGTGGTGGCAAGCGTCTTCGCCCCGAAGCACTTAATGTATTTTTGGAGTCATCATCTAAAAAGAGATTTAATATTGTCGATGTAGCCACTTTGTCTGTTGAAGAAGCTTTTGAGTTTTTCAGTTCTCTGAAGTTATCTACTAAAGATATGGAAGTAGCCAAGGCGATACTGAAAGAAATAGAAGACCGACTAACATTTCTTCTTAATGTCGGTCTTGAATATTTGGCCCTCTCCCGCACCGCCAACACGCTCTCAGGTGGGGAA
>ERZ1292625.4543-Hain-H41-01um-R1-4543-length-10314-cov-5_pt1 | contig 10314 bp, 7 predicted proteins | sample MGYA00564400_ERZ1292625 | MGnify/ENA primary metagenome ERZ1292625 (study PRJEB36523, sample SAMEA6512639) | groundwater metagenome | collected 2019-01-08 | study: AquaDiva: Metagenomics assemblies of 32 groundwater samples
CCATAAAATAAAAAGGCAGATCTTTGCTCTAGAGCACATAAACGACATCGCTTTGCTCCGAAATACGGATAACCCGACTTTTCGCCAGACAAGCGAAGTGCGAGATACGAAATTTAGAATAGAAGCTTATGACGTGGCCCATATTTCAGGCACAAATATGGTCGGGGTAGTGACGGTTGTAGAAGATGGAGAACCTAAAAAAAGCGATTACAGAATGTTCAAAATTAGAAATCAAAAAAATGTGGATGACATAAAAGCTTTGGCCGAGATTTTGGAAAGAAGACTCAAACATACAGAATGGCCTTTCCCCGATTTGATAGTAGTAGATGGGGGAGTGGCCCAGCTTCACGCTGGTCAACAATTGCTTAAATCATTAAATATAAAAATTCCTGTAATTTCCGTAGTCAAAGATGAAAAACATAAGCCAAAAGAAATACTTGCTCTAAACTTTAAGCTAAAAGCTTTGAGTCCTCAAATCTTGCTAGCCAACAGCGAAGCACATAGATTTGCTATAAATTTTCATCGCAGATCTAGAAATAAAGCGTTTATAAAACTAAAAAAGTAAATTAAAATATGTTATAATGAAAGCCTCCTCCATATTAAGTTGCCAGTAGTTGGTGCAACCACCCCGCCGAAGTTTGGGACGCTCACGGCGGGGTATTTTTTGTACACATAGAAACTTGCTTTTATGTAAATTTCCATATTATACTATTAGTGAATTGATGACCCCACCCTTGTGTAAACAGACAGTGAAAGTGGGGCTTGGCTTAGGAGGCTACACAAGTACAGACATCCGTCTGTCCCGTGAGCACATAGTCTCCTAAGCCTTTTTTTGTTTAAAAATTAGTGTTATATTTATCTAGATTTCAGCGAAGGGCCGTTAGCTTAGTTGGTAGAGCGCCTCATTTGCAATGAGGAGGTCAGCGGTTCAAATCCGCTACGGTCCACCAAATAGGATGGTTGAGAAGTAAATTGCTGATTTAAGTTGAAGATACGCCCTAGTTTTGGAGTTCGAAAACCTTCTTTTCGATGGTAACGAATTCCACTAGGAAATATCAACTTTTGGAACTTCACCCTCAGGGGTAGATCTAAATCGAGCCATTGCTTCACTAAATCCATAATGCTTTGTTTAGCGTAGGATATACCCGCTTCTAGATCATAGCGGTCTATATTCGTTTCGCTCAAAGAGAGCTTTTCAATGGCAATGCGACTGTCTATGTCTGCTATTCGTTCCTTGAATTGCTCAGATGTGTACTCACCACTCTCACGCATTTCAAAGATGTCGGTACGTCTTTTCTGTAGATTACGCAACTGCTTTTCATAGACAGCACTATCCTTGATCAGTGCCTCTGCCTTTGTTTGCCAATGGTTAATGATCACTTCCTCGAAGTACTTCATAAACTCCTCTGTGGGGCTTACTCGTCCTAGGAGTTGAAGGAACGCTGATTCGAGATCAGCTTTCGCAATACTCTTACCCCTTATGGGGCAAGTTTTGTTATAGCAATGGTAGTAATCGAACTTACGATATTTACCTTGTGATGTACTGCCAGTAAGTGGAGTCTGACACTCGTCGCAAAGCACAATTCTTCGTAGAGGAAACTTTGGATTGTTCCGAGAGCGAGTTACACCCACTTTTCCACCAAACTTTCTCTGCTTAATCTCTATCCATTCTAACTCTGTGATCATTGCTTGATGGAGTCCTTTGACAAGCTTGTCCTGCCCGTCTTCTTCAGGCCATGGGTTTATAAGATACCCCGCAAAGAATGTAAGGCGTTTGCCAAACAGCTGATCAACGAATTGCGAAGTTGGTTTTATACCAGTTAGCTTCTCGAACCCTCCTCTAGTCAATTCATCAGAGATATTCTTCTGAGTGAAGATTCCCTTTGCATATGCCCTTAGACATCTTTGCATTAACGGAAATATCTCCGGATGGGGTTTATCTTCCTCAGTCTTCTTTACTCCGTGTTTTTTGTTTTGTGCACATATGTAACCCACAGTGGGCTTCCATGGCCATATGCCACTTTTCAAACGAGCTAGCATGCCGTTTGAACATCGTTGTCTACGTATGGCGTTATCGAATTCAGCAAAACCGGCAAGCATTGTTTCCATGAGTTTTCCTGTAGGATCACTGCCAATCAACTCTGTTACTGATACCAATTGCACGCCACAATCAAGAAGTATTTTTCTGACTCCAAAATGGTCTTCAGTGTTGCGGGCAAATCTGTCTATTTTCCAGACAACGAAGACATTAACTTTGTTTTTACGACAGAAGTCTAATGATTCGAGTAGCACTTTACGATCAGCGCTTTTGGCAGATGCACCTTCCTCACGAAAGATTTTTATAAGCTCGATGTTATTATCCTTTGCGTACTGTATGACTCGTGTCTCTTGGTCATCGAGGCTTGTACCTTTAACCTGCTCGTCAGAACTTACACGTACATACCCAACCCCTTTGCGTCGTTCAATTTCTTTTTTCATAGTTGTTTTAATTTAATTTTTAATAATGTTTTTTAAGTCGTAGATTTTCGAGCGTACCTCACAGCGAGTGCTCGCCTAACACGGTGAGCACGTAATACACTTTCATGTCGTGCGAATTCAGCTTGTATGGTCTCTCGCAACTTTCTCTCGCTGGCAGTAATTGTTAATTTAGATTCTTGTTTTATCTTTTTCATATAATTTTATTGTTGTGTTGTTAATGTTTCTTTGTCTTGTTCAGTAGCATCTGGGAGTCCAAAGAAGTGAGCCCCATGAGCCCCTGTTTTGGTAATGACGATCTCATTACTTTTAAGAAGATCATTTTTTGCCTGTCGAATTCTCGCAATCGGTAGCTCTGTTTCGTCAGCAAGCATGTCTATGTTCAATGGCTCTTTAGATTCCAATAGAGCTGTCTTAATAGCTTCATACGCTTCCTGAAGTCGATCATCTTCGGTGGTATCTACGCCCTGATATACGAATGACATCCCACCTTCAGGGGAAAGCACCAAATTGGCCTTGAAGGGCGATAATTCGGGCTGTAGGCGCATTTTGCTCTGAGTTACAGTTATCTCTGTCTCTTCTCGATCTATGGCCAAGTGGGTATCAACTGCGGCCAGAATGTCACTCGATCCACGTATGCTTTGGCTGTTACTTTTCTTGCCTGCGGTGCGGGGTTTGCGATGATGGTGAATGACAATAATTGCCCTGTCGTTGTCTACAAGTTTTCGCATACCTGAAAAGGCTCGTGCGATTTCTGTCGCACTATTTTCCTCTCCACTATGAAGTCGTACTAGTGAATCAAGAATCACTAATGATGGTTTCTCTTTATCGAGTAGTTCACGCAATCTCTTAATGTGTTCTTCGTTGTCTATTCGTATTCCTTCTTGAGAAAGAAAGAGAATATCTGCGGTAGCACTTATGCCTAGAGTCTCGTAACGGTTTTTCACATGCCTCCTATGATTCTCCTCATCGATAACAAGTACTTTCCCTTTTCGTGTTGGGAAGTGTCCGAGAAATGGTGTGCCTGCATTTACACTGGCCGCCATGCTCTGCGTGAAGAATGTTTTGTAACTATTTGATTCACCAGTAAGAGCAGTAATCGTGCCGAGAGGAATAAGATCTTTCACAACCCATTCCTCGACAGGAAACTTTTCTTGATAGAGATCAGTGAGAGTAAACGGCTTGAAGTTTACGAATTGGCCAGTGAGAACATTTCCACTGCCTCTGCTTTGATATTCTCTCTGTTTAATACTAGTGAAGACACTTCTTAGTTCATTTACATCAAGTCGTGGTTTGTACAGATTGTCGTTTCGATCTTTCAGACTAGCCCAGCCAGCGGTGTCCCATAGATCAGGAGGGAGATGGTGCAATATTCTTCCAATATATCTCGTTGCATCATCATTTCGTGACCCTTCCAATACATCCACATCGGTCTGTTGGGAGTGTGTCGGAGCATCAGCAATTAATCTCTCAAGCAACTCAGGTGGAATATCTGTAAAACCTTCCTCTGGTGGGATTGACCATTCATAGGAATTGCCTGATGGGTGTATAGAGGGTGGTAGGACAATAATGCCACCATCTGCTTTAACATCAGTAAGAGGTGCTATTTTCTTCGTACTATTGCCGATAGGCCTATTGGGGTATTTGTAATAGAGATGCCAACCACCACCGCCAGTTTTTGCTGTTGCTGTAATTGGTAAATCACCAATGCTCCCGCCTTTCTCAACGTCAATAACGACTACGCCTGATATAGCTCCTGTAGCAACTCCTATATTCATGTTGGGGAATTGCTTGAACCATGCCCTGATTTGATCTGGCGAAGCTCTCTCTTTTTGGTACTGCTTCCATGCCATTAGAGGCATTTTGTCTTTCTCTCTCAGTGGAATGACTGAGAACCCTAGAGCATGACAACGAAGTGCCTGCTCTAGCATGTTATTTTCATTTTCCATAGCTTTTTTAATCAAGAATAATGTCCAGATAGGCCTGGATTCGGTCAAGACAGCTTATGGTTTTTGTTTTAGTGGTATTACTTCAAATGAGTCCCGTTGGCCGGGTAATATAAAAGACAGCCTATGGATTTATAGGAATAGGTTTGATTCTTTTGAGATCCGCAATTCGCTTCTGGTCAGTAACCCATGCCTGGTAGGCAAGGTCTGCAAACATGAATGCGATATCACGAATATGTTCGGATTCTTCATCCGACAGATTCAGCGACGAAAGGAGTTCCTTCGTCCGTTCTACAGTCAACATTTGGGTAGCTTTTGGCTAACCCGAGGTTAATGCGCTTTAGTATAGACGTCCGTTGCTCGGATCACGATAAGAAGTAATGGTTCGACAAACCGAATCGTGCTTTTTTAATAATTCACACGTTTTTAGTTCGTGTGGGTGGATTTTTCATGGAAAATCCCGCAACTGAGATGACGTGATACAGCCCATAAGGCCTTAAAGCTTCTTATTCGGCAATTCTATACCCAAATTTTCCATTTGTCAAGATACTTATACCCGATTCAGGTGAATACATGGCAATTAATGCGGCTTCAGTTGCCTCTGCAATGGTCTCACCACTGGCAATTACAATTCCATCATATCGAATTGCCTGATACCCAATAATTACCCCTGTATCTATCATCTCCCCATCCCTCTCACTAAAATAAACATCAGTAATAGGAAATATTTCCATATGTTTTAATTCCTTGGTTAATTAATAAACAAGGATCAAGTGGTATGAATGCGGGAATGGGTATCGGGGGGTGGTCGTTTAGGGACTCCTAGGGAATAGAGAGGAGGTAGGTAGGCTACTTACGTGGGGACGGGGTGGAATTACTCATATCTCAGTCTAGGTAGGGGTTCGCAATGTGCAATGGCACTACAGGCAGGGGCTATTGTTGAATACAACTACAGCTATAGTGGTGCCTATAATTGATAACAGTCACGGGGAGTAACAGCGAAGAGGTAGATTTACTTGTATCTAAGTCTAGCTAGGGGTAATGCAATGTACTGTGGCACTACAGCTACTGGGAGTAGTAGCTTATATGTCTAACTGTAAGGAAGGGTTGGAATTAATTGAATTTGAATTCAATTCTCTGTATTCAGAGACATTTAGCCCTATATGGTGGGGGGGTTTTACGACAATTAATTAAACCGTCTATATTGAGACGCTTTTACCAGTAATTAGCCGGAGGTTTTGTTATTTAATTTTAATTAGTGTAAACTTGTGGTAAGTCAGCAATTCAAATATGACGGATATCAAAGACGAAATAATCACCCTGGCGGAAGCCTCAAAGATATTAGGCTTACATCCTAATACCCTGCGGAAATGGGATAACACTGGGTATTTGAAGGCAATTCGATATGGTACTCGCAAGGATCGTCGATATCGAAAGAGCGATATATTGAAGGTACTTGAACAAAAAAACCATTAAAAATATGTCCGTAAAACAAACCGATAAAGAAATAGAAGTAATTGGGAGTGCAGACGGTCTCCTATTTTTTAAGGAGGTGGCGAAGTATTTCATGGACTTTTTAGAGACAGACTTCCATAAGCGGAAGTTGCCTAGACGTACCATCAAATACCGTGATGGCGATAACCTGCTCGTCGGTTTGAATCTGCAGAAATACGAGACCTTCAATAAGCTCATTCTAAAACTGATCACGAAGAACTTCGATAAGGGTGTTTTGGGTGACTTGGCGAAGGGTGTCTATAAAACATCACTACCGAAGAATCTACTGGATCTCATCAAGCTTCAGATTGGGAAAATTGAAGCATCACAAATAACCGGAATTGTGAACGATATTGCTGAAGAAATAGAAAAGTCTGGCACATTACATGCCGAGGAATACGATGTCGCCCTTTCCGGCTCGATTGAGGCCGCCGCACATATCATCCACGATGAACTCGTTGATCCATTCATAAAAAGCATAGAAAAGCCGCTACAGAACCTCCGACTTGGTGAAGAGGATGACATATTCCGTATCGAGGAAGAGATGACCTCAGTGTTGGTAAAACAATTGGAAAGTAAAATATCGGAGATACTCAATCTCTTCATTGCTGGCGAAAAGGTCAACCTTCAAAAAGAACTGAAGAGCATACTGGTTCTGTCTGATGTGAAAGGAACTCTCGAGGCATTTTTTGATGATTTACGTGTAGCGGATCTGTTTGCAGAAGTGTTCGAGATGCAACGCAACATGAGCATTCTTGATAAGCAGGATTTTTATCTCTATTTTGGCGACATATCATTCAACAACAGCAAATATCCTATCTTCTACATTCCTGTTAGCGTAACCAGACAGGGTGAGGCTCTCAATCTCGATTTCGATGCACAAATTTATATCAATAAGAGAGCACTGGAGTTCATTGTTCAGGAGTACAACACACTGAAAGGATCCAAGGGCAATCTTAAAAATGTTTCGGAACGCATCATCTACCTTTCTCAGCACACAGATGATCTTCAGGATATCCTTTCAGAAATACTCACCGAGATTGGTAACCTCTTCGAAGTGAGTGGCCGTGTGGACTTCTCTGCCTCTGAGACCGTAACCGCAAGAGGTGCTTCAGTACGTATATCAAACTCATGCTATCTCTGCCTATTCGACAAATCTGATGAAGCATTGGTAAACGATTACGAGGACATCCTACGAGAGTTGAGTGCCGAAGGTGGATTGCTTGCTGAAGCATTTAATAAATTGCTTGGCGATTTCTTGCACAACAATCCTGAGCCAGTGAATCCTGAAGTTGAGGATGAGTGGGATGGCACAGAAACGTCCGAACGTCTTGTGGCGCAAAGCCCTATTCCCTTAAATGCAGAGCAATTGCAGATTCTCTCAGCAATCAGAAAGGACAAATGTAAGTACATGATCGTGGAAGGTCCACCTGGTACTGGTAAAAGTCATACCATTACAGCGATTGTTTTTGATGCGATATTGCGAGACAAATCTATTCTCGTTCTCTCAGATAAGAAAGAAGCTCTCGATGTCGTAGAGAAGAACATCACCCAAACAATGAATAAGGTCAGGTTCGATAAGAACTTTCAGAACCCTATTCTGCGTCTCGGAAAGACTGGTAATACATACGCACAAATACTAGCGAAAGGTACGGTTGAGAGCATTAAGACTCATTACCGTGCAGTTAAAAAGGAATTCGAGACCATCGAAGAGAATATCGATAAGTCCAGCAATACACTTAAGGAAGATCTCGAAGCAGAGATTATTGCCTATGGAGGAGTGAATGTGCAGGAGATCCAGGAACTTGTACAGCTTGAAGATTCACTTAAAGGTACGAAGTTTGTTTTCGATACAGAGGAGATGCTTGTCGATGATAACTCTGCGCTCGAATTGGCGGAGATGAGGACTTCTCTTGAGCAATTCTCAGAGCAATTCAAAGGAGCACACATCGAAGCGATATTAAAGCTGGTGGGTATCAAGCTCAAGAACATTAGTTCGATAGATGAGTACGAAGATCTACTCCGCTTCCTCACAGCAACTCAAGAGAGTGTGAAGAAAGTACGAGAGACATTTATGACAAAGGTGGAGGCTGTGCAGAAGTTCACCTCGTTCAGCAAGGAAAACCTCGGAGACTTAAACAAGTTTGTAAAAGAGTATACAGATCTTAAAGCATTCTTGGTTGGGTTCCTTTTCAACAAAGAAAAGGTTGCCGAGATCGACTTGCGCTTCATGCGAACACTGAACAGTTCGTATGCTACGCCACATGAAAACCTGATTGCCTTAAAAGATGCTGTAGCTATTTTTGAGTTCATAGCTGGCCAAGGACGTGAAATAAATAAGCAATTTGAATCAGATTTTGATTTCGTTGCGCTCGTTCACTACATACTTCGAGAAGGTGAGACCGCTGAAAGCTTGAACGAGGTTCTTGCGTCGGCCGAAGAGGTTCAGTACTTCAAGGACTTCGCCGAGAAGTATCCAAAAACAGCAAAGCATTCAGGACTTGATCTGCACGAGCTAGGCTCTTTGGAGGACTGCACCATCTCCTCACTCGGTGAATCAGAGTTCGACAAACAACTACGCTATTTGGGTCTTCGCCAGAAGATAACGAAAGACTTCTCTGAGATACCGGATCTGAATTACGCACTACAAAAGAAAAACATCGAGGATTTGGTGATCACACAGGTGGCATATCTCATGGACGGTAGGCTCATAAATTTCTACGAGCACAATAGGAGTGATGCAGAAACGTTGAGAAATGTAATACGAAGCAAGCAGAGATTTCCTCGAGAGGAGTTCCAGAAGCTCAAGGAGGCGTTTCCGTGCATCTTGGCTGGCATTAGAGACTACGCCGAATACATCCCACTTGAGCAGGAGATGTTTGATCTGGTCATAATTGACGAAGCCTCACAGGTAAGCGTGGCACAGGCATTTCCTGCGCTTCTACGAGCAAAGAAGGTTCTGATACTTGGAGACAAGAAACAGTTCAGCAACATTAAGGCGGCACAAGCACGATCGGACACAAACAGAGAATACTTAAATACGCTTGAGCAGTCCTTTAAGCGAAACGTATCAAATGAGACAACGCAGCTTGTAAGGCTCGGTAAATTCAATATCAAAACCTCGATCCTCGAATTCTTTGAATTCATCAGCAACTACAATACTCAGCTTGTTAAACACTTCCGTGGTTACAAGGAAATAATCTCTTACTCTAATAAATTCTTCTACCAGGGAAAACTTCAGGTAATGAAGATCCGTGGCAAGGCCATCGATGATGTAATTAAATTCTCGTACGTTGATGCAAAGGCGGAAGACGAGGTGTACCCGAATGCGAACATAAAGGAAGTCGAGGCAATCATCGCTCAACTGCAATCTCTGAAAGAAGCCGGTACCGAAACTACTGTGGGTATCATTACCCCGCATACGAATCAGCAAAAATTGCTGGTGGAGCAAATAAACAAACTGCCTGAACGTGACTACTATTTTGAGAATCTTCAGTTGAAGATAATGACGTTCGATACGTGTCAGGGCGAGGAGAGAGACATAATCTTCTACTCAATGGTTGCATCAAAGCATAGCGACAAGCTCTGGGGTGTGTTTATTAAAGATCTCAAGAACGTCGACATCGAAGAAGATGGTCAGATTAAAGCACAACGATTGAATGTTGGTTTTAGTCGTGCGAAAGAATGCATGCACTTTATTTTGAGCAAGCCTCTGGATGACTTCAGTGGTTCTATCGGTGATGCTTTGAGGCATTATTTCTACGTGTTGGAGGAGGCAAAGAAAGAGCGAACCGTTGCAGAGACGGATGCTCGATCACAGAAAGAGCCCGAGGTGCTCAATTGGTTTTACCAAACGAGTTTTTGGAAGAAGAACACGGAGGCTATTGAGTTCATACCTCAATTCGAGATTGGTAAATACTTGAAGCAACTCAATCCTGCATATACGCACCCACACTACAAAGTAGACTTCCTGCTCGTGTATAAAGATGCAAAGCAGAAAGAACACAAGATCATCATCGAGTACGATGGATTCCATGAGCACTTCGTAAATACTGAAGTGGTGAACGCACACAACTATCAGAATTATTATTCTGACGACGATGTGTACCGTCAAAAGGTGCTCGAAAGCTATGGCTACAAATTCTTGCGAATCAATCGTTTCAATGTAGGAAGCAACCCTATAAAGACGCTTGATGAGAGGCTTGCACGATTGGTGAAAGATGAGTCGAACGAGAACCCGTTGCTGAACAACATCCACATGACTGTTGAGGGGCTGCAGAACGGTGCCATGAAGGAATGCCCGAAATGCAAAGAGATAAGGCCGTACGGCGACTTTAAAGATCGCTCACTGCTTACTGGTGTAGGGCGATTCTGTAGTACATGTAAGAACAATCGGGTG
>ERZ1292625.4544-Hain-H41-01um-R1-4544-length-10308-cov-5_pt1 | contig 10308 bp, 4 predicted proteins | sample MGYA00564400_ERZ1292625 | MGnify/ENA primary metagenome ERZ1292625 (study PRJEB36523, sample SAMEA6512639) | groundwater metagenome | collected 2019-01-08 | study: AquaDiva: Metagenomics assemblies of 32 groundwater samples
TAAGGCCGGCTTCCATGTGATCACATTAGATAGCGAAGGCATTCACCTTGAAAGCTCTCCTGATACTGATATTGAGGTTAAATCTGGAGGAGATTTGAAGTTAACAGCAGAAGGTCAAACATTACTATCAGGGTCAACGATAGCATTCTATGGCAAGGACGGTCAGAGACTGTTGCTACCAACCGGTATGGAGATTAAGTAATGGCTGGTTGTACTCCAGTAGGGCCGATAAACCCGTTCAATCAGGCCATTATGGCTGCATTTGGCCCCAATTTCTACCCGCCATTCAACGCAGGGCTTCAGCCTGTCGACAAGAAGTTGATGGTTAATGAGAAGTTGTTGCAAATGCAATTCCCTGGTGGCGGCAAGATAAAGCCCACTGGTGAGCCATACAAGAGTATCAATGAGCTGCTTACTACAATACTGGGCCCAATCGGCTCAATTATGTCAGGATTCGCTCCAATATTCATAATACTAGACCTGATACGTGCGATATTAGATATTATTTGTGCCCTATTTAACCCGATACCTGTAATTCAAAGCGTTGTAGAGCTATTTCTAAACGTTATACCTCCAGTAATAGCGTTATTTCCACCACTAGCAACCGTACTATTCCTAATAGATATAATCAAGCTTGTAATAGCAATAGTGATGGCAATGTTGTCCGCGCTGATTCCGATCATAGAGCAAATTTTAGAGTGTGGGGTCAAGATACCTCTGGATGTATTGGGTGGTAACTTCGCCGCCGTTGATGGATGCGCTCAGCGCATATGTCAATTATTGCAATTGTTTTTAAATGAAATAGGCGCGTTGGCACCAATCTCATTCATACTAGACATAATAGATTTCTTTATGGGGCTTGGGGCAAAGTTCTTTTGTGCCGCCGAGGCAGATTGCTGCAATTCCGAGAGTTGCCCGCCAGTAATTAAAGATCCTACGTCAGGTAGTGGAGTGATCCTGTCCTCTCAGCAGGGCATCAGCTTTGAGCCCGTGCCCGGATTCACATTGACAATTATGCCGGAAGCCACGGTATTATCAGTGCCATCACATCCAGAAGTTAATGATTTAAAGAAATTCATTATTGACCAATCAAAGCTAACGGCAACCCCAGAAGATACTGCCGCCAATAGGGAGCCAGCCACAATACGTATACGCATCAATGGCAGCTCAACATATGCAGTTACGGACGTTACCGTTGGAACGATAACTTTCAAGACCAGCGGCATGACAATAGATGAGGTTGTTACATTTGAAATCGTTCCAGATGAAATGCAATTGATGCAAAAAGGACTAATTAGCTTGGGATGTATGGACGATGTTCAGGCCGCCCAAAACGCTGCCAAGAACAATGCCAATCAGGATTCCGGCAGGGGCAATGCTTTAGATCCAGTAATTACAAAGGTTGGCCGACGCTTTCCGCGCCCAGACGAGATGGAAGAGATCTTAAATTCGATACATGATGCACTTGCAGCTGACCCTACGTACGATGCGTCCCAGGACGTAAGCGACGCAATTACCGCATACCTGTCCGATCTAACCTCATTCTATCAGGATGTCGTATGTATCGGAGCCAGCCGCACTGCCAGCGCATTCGAGGTATCAAAAGTGTATGTGGTGGCTGATGACCACGACAGTGCACAAATATCATTGCGCGTCAATGATCGTAGTGGAGCTAACCTTATCGACGCCCAGTTGCCCAACACGAATTTTCAGATTGTATTTAATGCATCGATTGGTACAGTAGGGCCTATAATTTTTGACAATACTGACTCTACTTATAAAGCGTCATTTACGTCTAATTCAGCAGGGACAGCGGAAATTACGGCATCGTTCCTAGTTGGCAATCAAGAGTGCATCTCGCCAGGCATATTTGATGGCGCAAATATAGTAGGAAAGGTGCTCAATGTTGAATTTGTTGAGCCTGCGGGCAGATATCCGCGCCGCCGTCGCGAACGTCAATACGTTCAATCATCAGGTGGGCGTAGGAGGCCATAATGGCAGGTCAAGTTCAAAATGATATTGAAAATGAAAGTTCTAAATTCGATGCCGTAGCGTTTGCAGAGCAGTTATACTCAATCATAGATCAATATCGCTCTCATATTTCAGCAAAATATAATGAATTGACTGTTGCTGCACCACTCTCTCCTGGAGGCATAGGTGAGACGAAGTTAAATGCATTTTATAGGATGATCGGGCTGCCGGCAACGTCGGATCCAACATTTGCAAACAACAATTCAGGAAACAAGAACTTCCTACCTATCATATCTCAAGACGGGACCATCAATTATTTTAAGTCGATATACGAAAATCACGACGAAGACAAGGCGCTGTTTGAAAAGATAAGAGATAGGAATGAGCGGCTTACAATGCCGCCAGATCCACAACGATTTGCAACATTCATGTTTGAACCAACTGGCCTATCAGAAAGCCTAAATGGCAGTGAACATAGGACCTCGATATTCCCGCTCATTGTCGATGCTGCAGTGCCAGTATTTCCATTAAATAGGAGATTGGCACCATCATTTAGACATACCATTAATGGCGAAGATTATATCCCAATGGGAAGCAAAACAAGGCTTTCTAGGCCACTTATAGACAATATCATATACATGAGATTCAAGACAATCAATAATGCTGACGGAGTTAAGGCCTTGGAGGATCAACTCAAGACGCTAGTCGACTATACCGGAATTACGACTGCATACAAAACAAGCCTAACTTTCATAGATCTGTCCATACGCACCAAGTTACTTCAGATCTTGAAGGGGTTGGCAACAAAATTTGATGAGGCGCGGAAGGAGGCGCAGACACTTTCGACGAAGATTGAGTTTGTAATGACACATGTTGAGAATCCTGAAATGAGATCTGCACAGAGCACTGAATGGAAAGAAGCCAAGATATACTCATTGGACAACGAAATCTCCCAAATAAAAGCGGCCATAGCGCAGCAGAATGCCATAGCATTTATGCTTCCAACCGAGCAGGTAAAGCGAAGAGAGGAGATACGCAGGGTCGAGCACAGCATAAGCACCTCTAATATAACTCAAGATGTTCTAATATCTCAGCTAAATAACCTAATTACGTATGAGGCTGATGACTTAAATAGAAAACTTCAAGAAAAACAGTATGAGAGAAGTGAAAAGCTTACTCTGGCCGAGGGTCTTAAACGTCAAATTATGTACTATACCGGAGAGTACAGCGGACTATCAATATTTGATGCAATATGTGTAATTTATGGCCTTTTCGCCATCGATACAGAATATCTACTAGGCCTGTTAAATCCAGATGCACGAAGTAGACTTATGGAGGATGAGTTTTTCAAACCGCATGACTCCAGTATCCAGGAGCGCTTCGGTGCAAAGCCGAAGCCGGTCGGTGAATCGCTAAAGGCCCTCGAAAAAAAGATAAGAGAAGCCTTCAGTATAGTTGAGGCATTTGCCTCTGCGAAGGCCAAAACTCAGTGAAAACATGTCGTTTGATCTTAAATTAACGAATGGCTCCTTTAACTTCGGATCTGACGGCTCCCTGCAGCGCACATTCAATGAAGAGAAGCTAAAGCAGGACATAATCAAAATCTTACTTACCTCGCAGGGAGGAGTGTCACTGCACCCGTGGTACGGCAGTCCTCTTGGCGAGCGTGTGATCGGCAAATCACTTCCATTCAACATACTTGAAACAGAGGTTGCTGACGCTGTAAACTTCTGCCTTACTAATTTAATAAAGCTCCAGGCCTTGCAGTTAAAAGACGGGCAGTATCTAACACCAACTGAGCAGCTTAGTCAAATATTGAATGTTAAAGTACAAAGAAGCTTATATGATTCCAGACAATACAATATTGTAATAGATGTCTCAACTAAAAATGGCAGTGTGATGCGCGAAGTTTTTGATATACAGCTATAGGAACGTAAATGGCAAATTTTAGAAGTTTAGACAGTATTATTCTTTCTATGCTAGATTATATTAGGTTGGTTCAGCCCAATGCTGATACTAAGCCAGGTACTGTATTTCGTGATGTTGCTGTAGATCCAACAGCACAGGAAATCTCTAGGTTATATGCTGATTTGCGCGGAATTGCAAGCTTACAGTCATACTCCACCTCATCAGGCTCAAGTCTTGACAGGCTTGCTGCCAACTTCTCTGCTGTAAGAGGTACTGGAGCATCTGCAAGCGGTACCGCAGTATTCTCCACAACATCTTTAGATACTGATGTGGCAATACCTGCAGGAACGGCTGTAACATCGCGCAGCGGAGTTCGGTTCCGCACGATGATTTCAGTCACCATGTCTGTAGCAAACTCTGGAGTGTACTCAGCCAACGCCTCACGTATGCGCTCGGAGCTTGATTCGGCTGGGATTACTGACGAGTATACGGTAGAGGTCCCTGTAGAGGCAATTAGCCCAGGAGCGGCCGGAAACATAAGCAAGTACTCCTTAACTAGCACCAGTGTTTTAGGAATCTCTGCTGTTACGAACTTAGAGACGTTCTCTGGCGGCTCAAATGCGGAGAGTGATTCGACATTTCGCTCTAGAGTTCTTGGTATATTCGCCGGCTCAAATATAGGCACAGTCCTAGGATATACCAATACACTGAGGGCAGACGCTCGTGTAATTGACGTGCTTGCTGCTGAGCCTGGCGATCCACTGATGAGCAGGGATGGCACACAGATATCAACAGATTCCTCTGGAAAGAAAATTGTAGTTGATCCAGGAACTGGCGGAAAGGTAGACCTGTACGTACAGGGTCGCGCTATAGAAGAGGCTATCGAATCTTACATCTACAAGGACTTGAGTGGTAAAGGTGATCCTACAGATGCTAGGAATGATTATATCCTAGGTCAGCGAGGCATTAACACAGACCTGAACTTCCAGCAGCGTCGTCGAGAGTCGATTCGTGCCGGGACACTACCATTACAGCCGGTATTAGAGGCCGTGTCAGTCAGCGGAAGTTCATCAGGTTCAAATTTTATACAGAAGTATACTGATGCTAGTGGCAACTCTGTCGGTAACTTCGAAATGGCAGTGGATGAAGGAGATTTCGGTGGTAGCCCGTTCGGATTCGATAAAATTCGTTGGATTGATAATAAAATATCGTTAACCGACGAGGCAATCATCAAAGGCGTGTTTAATGGTCAGGATGCCACTGCATTCAGCGATGTACAGTCGTTTGCCAACATACATCAGCAGATAACAATTAAAAATGAAGCTGCGGTACTATCGTCAACAGATCGCAGTATAATTACGCTGCATCACACTCCGGTGATAGCAGTAGATCGTGTTTACAATGCAACCACGGGCGAGCGCTATTCTGTAGCAAACTCAAATCCTGACGGAATAGTTGGAGAACCGAACTCCACTGGCAACATAGTGATATCCGGAAATACGCTTCCTGTCGCTACAGACAATCTAGAAGTAAGCTATCTGTGGGATCATATACACGATCCTGACGTAGATTTTGATGACCTATCGACACTGAGTGAGTTTAGAACAGTACAGGACTCAATAGACTGGGGATTCTCAAATCGTGTAGAGCTAGAGGAGTCATCTCTTCTATACTCAATGTTGGATGGCTATTATGTCATGGCAACGCACCCTATATCCAGAGTAATAGATGTGAGCACACTACAAGAAGAGGTTACACTAAATGTGGGTGGCAAAATTGTAGTATCATCTCCAATAACAAATATTTTAAGCATTATTGATGATAACTCTGGAAAAGAAGTATATTATACAAAATTAAGTAATGGGTCATTTACCGGTAGCGAAATAACGCTACCGCTCGATACCTCCCTTGCGCTATCTGGTGTGGCAGTTGTCAAGTACAATGTTGTAGACCAATTCTCGCCAGATGGATATAGCGCAGGAACATTTACCGGCACACAGATAAAAATACCGAACGTCAACTACTTACCGGTTGGATCTGAACTATACATAAGCTATGTGACAGATCTAACATCGATACTGCCCACCACATCACTACTATCGCTACCTGCTGTTGGAAATCAAAACGCATTTACAGTGGCGCTTTCAACAATCGGCACTCAACCAATTACAAATGTGTACTCCGGTTCATCGATCGCACGCAATTTACGATATGCACCATCAAACCTACGAATCAACCTACAGGGAACGCCAAGTCGTGGCAGACTGACGTTAATTGGTCACGCATTTAGAAAAATCGAAGACGTTGTGACGGTAACACAAAATGGACTAACACTGGACTTGCAGTCAAGCATAATTAACTCACTCGCACTATCGTCGGTGCCTAGCAGCGGATTTATTGCAAGACTGGAGTCAGTAGAGAGGGTGACTGTCACCAATGATTTGGTTAGCAATGTAGATTTTTCACACGATACGTTGAATTATGAGCTTCGTGATAATCGATACTCACATGAGCGTGGGTTTATCAGCACTAGCTTGTCAAGAACACAGGTATCGCTTGCTGCGACACAAGGGAATCTTGATAATGCGTTTACAACTGGACAAAAACTACGTGTAACGTATTATTATTGCGACACAAATCAATCAGAGAGTCTTGTGGCCGGCGCTTCAGGAGTCTTCATTTCCAAATATGAGTACGCATACGTGTCATCAATTACGGTTGCTAGCGGATTTACGAATATTTCAGGCATAGTGTCCGGCAACATAACAATAACATCCGTTAGCCAGCCAGTGTCAGGAACAGGATATCTCACAACTTACAATTATACGGCACCAAAGGAGGGTGAGCGAGTCACGATCAAATACAATTACAATAAACTGATTACTGACTCAACTTTCGCCATCGAGCGCGTCCGACCAATCACTGCTGATGTATTAATCAAGCAGGCCACGCCGTTAGTGGTAGATATAGGAATGAAGATTGTTGTTGCCAGCAACGCGACATCTAATGTATCCAATATTCTTCAGTCTGTCGAGCAAACGATAACAATATACACGACAGCTACCGGACTTAACACAATTCTTGATGCTTCAGACTTAATAAGTGCGGCCTATCAAGTTACTGGAGTTGACAGGGTTATTTTGACAAAGTTTAATCTATCTGGACTAACCGGTATAGTAAAGAGCATCGCTTCAGATAGGAATCAGTATATTGTACCAGGTGAAACTTCTGTAGTTGAAGATCGTAGGTAATAAATGGCTCTTAGGATAAAGAGATTTCTAAATAGGTCATCGACCCAGATACAGGCTCAGTTCACCGATGATCTAATTGAGACAATTGGTATAGCAAATATCGCTATAGAGTCAAATATTGCCAATATACCTGCTTTAACAATTAAATCAGTGGAAATCTCTGAAGATGTACTGACGATAAACACATCTCCTCAATTTCCACTGGTACTGTATTCTGCAGTATTCAAATCGACATCATCACAGCCATTCGCAAGCATAAACCATGATTTGCTACAGGAGAATGGCGAAAACAACAAGTATTTCTTTATAGGCATGGAGGATGAAAGTGTGCTGCGTACACAGATGCTGGATGGGATGCCAGATGTTTACGATTTCGAGGCGCCAACGCCTGTTAGAAGTCATATTGTAAATCTTGCAGAACAACTATCTCGTGTAAGGCACGATGTATTTGAAACTGGAAATGCAAACTACTTATCAGTTCAAGTAAATAATGAAATTAAGAAGCGTGGCTATTCTGCTACAGATCGGCTAAATAATGAGGGTGCATTTGAAGTACTTCGCGTAGCCACAACACCGGGAGGCACTGAGGTCACTAAGTCGATCCTTTTTGATACCAGTATTGCGCAGGGATTACTGGGAGATGACTACTACAAAGCAAATCCTCAGGTGATGACATTTACGGCAGATCCCCTGTCGCTCAGAACTGTCTATGTAAAGGATGAGGTTGTCTCAAATACTGAGACTGTATCAAACTCATTTGAAGATACTATTGTAACATTATCGAAATCAAATGTAGCGCAGATTCACTCAATCAAGCTTATAGACTCAACTTTCAACGAGTATATATACGATATACCAGCATATAAATACGCAATATCCTCAAATAGGTACGATACTTTGTACGCATCACAGCTGCAGACGCTATCAAGTCGGCAGTTTAAGATCTCAGAGTCAGCAATTTTAGACGGGTACTTTCCGGAGCCAAAGCCGGTAGATACGCTAGTTGTCTCGTATTCATATGTACACAATGGCATAAATGTAAGTCCAGAGACAATATCCGTTACGCAATCAAATAGCATCATACGCGAGCCGATCGGCGCTCTGCAAAACGTATTCTTTCTAAGAAATGCTCCGGTAGTAACGTACTCTGATGAAGTAGCGGTCTCAGGAGGCGTACAGTTTCTAGACCCTAACCCATCCTCGGGCATTCCATTTACCGGCACACACCCAGCATTCAATAAAGAGATTGTATACAATCAAGCACGCCTACCGTCGGCACCTGGCGAATTTAGCATAAATTACAACAGCGGGCAGGTATTTGTTTACGGAGCTGCAACCAATAATGGTACCGGTGGCGGCCCGCCAGTAGCATCATACTCATATCGCAAATACTTCGTTAGCGGTATAGATTATACATTTGATTCCGATAGCGACGAGATTGCTGCAATTTCTACACGCAATCTGATAGGGCAGGAAAACATCAAGGTCACATTTGACCATGAGATGGTCTTAGCTGATGGCATAGACTATCTATCACTTGTTCACAAAGAGGTGGTCGATGAGCCTGTAGAGAATAGGCTTATTTCGAACAACAAGGTCGTAACTAAGAATTATCCCATCACAAACGCATTCCGCGTATATAATGAGACCACCGGCGAGCGATATCTAATCAGTCGATTCAATGATTATATGATGCAGATCTCTGGCTCCCAGTTGCCACGAATTCAGACTATCGAAAGCGAATTTGCAGATTTTGAACGGATCGTCGGAGAGACGATCTCGATAGCGGAGACAATTTCGTCAACGGTTACAAGTAAGGTAGTCAAGATAGAGCTGGACAATGATTTTATACTTGCCAGCACAGGGAAGTATGTAGGAAGCTCTGTAAACTCCTCACTGGCTCTAACGGATACGACGATATTTCAGAGGGAATTCTTTTTCGATGGAATTCTACAATCGCTATCAACAAACTTACTCAAGCTTAGCTCTGACGGTTATTACTTAGTAGATTACGCCGCTGGAGCAATTTATTTGCGTACAAGCGTAAATACAGAGATTTTAGGAGACGTGAGCTACTCCAGTGCACGCCATTATACCCAGCGCCCCCGCATACTTGGTGTAAACAGCATTACATATAGATTAACCAATGTTTCTGAGTCGATATACGATGTTGGAATATACTCGAACACATCAGATTACATCGATGTAGGATCTCTTTTGACTGCTGGAGAGAGATTCTTGTCCGACAATACAGATAAGCCAAGCATACTTGGGCTAAAGCAGCATGGCGTAGAGGGTCAGAGAACGGCAGGGTCCACATTGTTTGTTGCCTTAGACGCATCATTCTCCAACTCTCATGCTGACGGATATCACTATATCAGATTTCCAGACGATCTAGACAGATTAATAACTGCCGTGCAATCGATAAACACTGTCACCGTAGATCTTCCATTTACTGATAGCGATAAATCAGTTCAGTGGTCACTTTTTGATGTGGATTTTTCAGACGGATATACAGCATCTACGAACTATGACATACGAAGCATAAGAGGGATATATTCTGTAAACGAGCTGCAGACATTGCCATATGATCAGCTTACGAATTATTACGACATAACTACTGATACGTTCAGCGGCAATACCGTTACGCTAACAAACCAGCTCGTCCAAAGCCTTACGGCTGGAGATGCTCTAATCATAGATTATGATATCGGAAACCTCTTCATAAATTACAATTACATCTATGACAGCCTTATTGTCAGCTATGAGTATGGAGACAATGAGCTTGATTTTAGTATCGGAGACGCGCTCTCGTATGGACAGGAATATTATGTAACATATAGGTATGGCGCAATGCGCCAGGCTCTGTTAACCAATTTTGGAAGTCTCACACAGATACCTGAACTTACAAATTTTGAACTTCAATTTGACAGAGAATTATATCGCGATGCCGTCATAGGGGCGCTACAGGCATTTTTGACCGGGCCTACGACATCAGCTCTGACCAAACTCGTATCCAGCATAACCAAGACAGATCCTGTCATTCGCGAGCTGGATTTCAATGAATGGACGGCAGATCGCGACAATCTATATCTTGCACCACCGACCACAGATGGTACATTAGAGTATGCTGCTGTTGGAAGAAATGTGGGGGCGCACATATCTGATGGAGATCTTT
>ERZ1292625.4546-Hain-H41-01um-R1-4546-length-10307-cov-4_pt1 | contig 10307 bp, 13 predicted proteins | sample MGYA00564400_ERZ1292625 | MGnify/ENA primary metagenome ERZ1292625 (study PRJEB36523, sample SAMEA6512639) | groundwater metagenome | collected 2019-01-08 | study: AquaDiva: Metagenomics assemblies of 32 groundwater samples
GGCACGAAGTCGCGGCGACTGCATTCATGGAGGAATACAAGCAGTCTGATGATTCTTCCGGCTTTATGTGGAAGAAGATGCCGCATAACCAGCTGGCGAAGTGCGCGGAGGCCCTGGCCCTGCGGAGGGCGTTCCCGAAGGACCTGGGAGACACCATCACGGAGGAGGAGGCCGCGCAGACGCGGGAACCGGAGGCGCGCAAGCCCATCGAACCGCCGAAGGCCAAGACGGAGGCCGCGAAGTCCGACGCCACCGTGAATCCGGCCCCGTCAGGTGCCGTTATCTCGGAGGCGCAGGGTAAGCGTTTCTACGCCATCTACAAGGGCGCGGGAAAGACGAATGAGGACGTGGCGGGGTATCTCCATCAGAACTACGGAATATCCTCGTCGAGAGAAATCAAGAAGTCCGACTACGAGGCCTTATGCACCTGGGCCGCACAGAAGTCCGACCCCGGTAGCGCCCAGTAATCGCGGCGAAAGCCGAGGACCTGGGCACGTCCCTAAACTGCCCGCTACCGTTGACCTTTACAACCAAATAAACACCATGAACCCGATGACAGACGAAGATTCTGTAAACAGCGAACACTACGCTATCAAGGGCAAGCGCTATGTCCGTGTTACCCGACTACTCCAAGAGCGCGGCCTGACCGATTTTTCCAAGATACCGGAGAGGGACCGCGATTACTACATTTCGCGCGGGACGCAGAATCATCTAGCCTGGGAGATGGTGGAGAAGGGGACGGCTGGGGGATTCGACTTCGACCCCGAGGTACAGAAGTACATGCCAGCCCATGCCCTATTCTTGGAGAGGACCGGATTCAGGGCCATACCCGGAGGGATGGAGAAGCGCGTCCATAGCGACGAGCTGGGGATTGCGGGGAGGCTTGACCGACTGGGGATGATTCAAGGCCGTCTCGTGCTGATCGACTACAAGACTTCGACTGTCCTCCAGGCAACGTCGATTCAGACCGCGCTCTACCTCCTATGCCTGCCTCAGTACGATTTTAGCAAGGTGGAGCGGTTTGGGGTAGCCTTCCGCAAGGATGGCAAATACAAGATGTCCGAGAAGTATCCGCTTTCAGACAAAAAAGACGCGCTCCGCCATGTCGCGGAGTATTGGGAATCAAAAGGGGGAAGGGCATGAATGATATCGCCGTCGTAGAGAGGGAGCAGGAGGAGAAGGACGCGCTACAGAAGGTGCAGGGCTGGATCGTCAAGACGGCGGAGGAGTATTCCGCGCTGGATAATTTCCTCGTCGGACTCGCGGCGTTGAAGAAGCGCATTGTGGCCGACTTCGCGGAGAGCAAGGAGAAAACGTCAGACGCCAAGCGGGCGGCGACAGTAGCGCATAAGGCCGTCTGCGACCAGGAGGACGGGCATATCGGAATCATCGAGGAAGCCCGCCGTCTCGGGAAGCAGAAGCTGACCGACTACGAGGAGGCACAGAAGCGGGAACTGGAACGCCTCCAAGCCATTGCCGACGCCAAGGCAAAGAAGGAGGCCGAAGATCGCGCCCTCGAACTGGCCTCGCTGGCCGAGAAAGGGGGAGACAAAGAAGCCGCAGAAGCCATCATGGCAGAGCCGCCGAAGATGGCCCCCCGCCTTGTCTCGGCGGTCCCTGAGAGGTCTACCGTCGTCTCTACGCGATGGTTCGCTACCATCGGCGGGACGCGCCAGGACTCCACGAAGTCAGACCCTCTCTTTGTCTTGAAGGCCATCGAGACGGCCTGCAAGTTCATGGACAAGGCCAAGACGCCTGAAGGAAAGGCGGCGGCTGACCTCCTGCGCCAGGCGAAGGACGATATCCGCTACATGGTCTACGACCAGGTGAGTCTCAACCGCAAGGCCACAGCAGACAAAGACGCTTTCCGGCTCGGCGGGGTGTCGTTTAACCCGAGGAAGATATGAGCGACGACATGAGCCTGACGGAGTGGCTGGCAAGCACTCAGGAGGCACGGGACGCCCTGGACGCCTTCGCCAGATCGCCGCTTCCGGCAGATGCCTCGGAGCGTCACGCAGACATGGACAAGGCCATCCAAAGCGCGGATGATTCAGGCAGGCTCCTGGCCGATTCGGAGTCTTACTTGTCACTGGCGAAGGCACAGGCCCTAATGGCCCTACTCCAGCGCGACGACCTCAACGCGAAGGACCGGGACACGCTCCTGCGCTCGGAAGTGCGCGGTGTGCAAAGGCTGGTTGACGGTCTTGCGGTCACGGAGCGTAGCATCCGAAATCGCCTTTTTGTTTCCATGAACCAATCGAGGGCAAGACTATGACCCACCAAGAGCGATGCAAGCACGGTTGCCGGAATGAGCCTGTGGAGGGCTGCGACCTTCCCGCGTGTCTCCATGCGGACATAGACCAATTAGGGCCGGTCTGCCTTCACTGCTTCCGCATCAAGTGGCCGCGCCCCGAGGCTGTCGTAATCGTCGGAGCGATTCTTTTCTTCTCCGTCCACTTCGCCGCGTGGGTGATGGGCGGATTCTCCGTCGTGAAATAATCCCTTGACGGAATAGAAACAGTGTGCTAGTGTTTCCTTGTGACCCGGAGACAAAACATCTTACCCCGCCGCACTTTCCCACCTCTGGGTCACGCCTTGGTAGAGAGTGTGGCGGGCCTATTTCCCCGGAGAAAAAATGAGTAATAAGTTTCGCTGGTTCACTCACGATCACGACGCTCATGAGGACGCCTGGATACGCCACTTGGTCAGGAATCAGGGTCATGTGGCTGGCTGGCTGTGGTGGGTCCTGCTTGAATTGCACCACAAGCATGGGGTGGGGGATATGCTTAATCGGGAGCTTAGTGACGTAGCGAGGGCCGGGCTGACCTCCACCTCTGTCTGCATCAGAGTCCTGACTGAGATTGGGGGTGTGTTCGAGGGTCAGTCAAAGGTTAGTTGGAAGTTAGTTGGAACTCAGTTGCAACTGGAAATAAAAAAGTTCAGGGAAAGACAATCTAAATTGAAATCGAAAGTTCCCGCAACCTTCCCTGAACCTTCCGTCAACCTTCCCCAACAGGAGAAGAGAAGAGAAGAGAAGACAGGAGATATGGGGCAACAGGCCACAAGGGCCACATTCACCCCCCCCAGCATTGAAGATGTTTCGGCCTATTGCTTGGAGCGAAAGAACAGGATAGACGCTGGTCACTTAGTGGACCACTACACGGCCCGGGGCTGGATGATCGGTAAAAATAAAATGAAGGACTGGAAGGCCGCTGTCAGAACATGGGAGCGTAATAATTTCAACAACACATACGCCAAGACCTCGCCAAAGAAAGAACCAAACGCTCCTATAGACATCCATGAGTTTCTCGCCGCGCAGGATCACATGTGAAATACGACATCGAGAAATGCGCTCAGTCTGAACGGGCCGCGGTCGGTGCCGCCCTTGTTTCAGACAAGATGATTCCGGCAATCAAGGCTTATATGTCAAAGGAGAAGTTTTTCAACGCAACCATCGGCGGGATATTCGATGCCGTCTGTTGCCTGTCCGACTCAAAGAAGCCGGTGGATGTTGTTTCCGTTTCCGAGGAGCTACGCAGGCGTGGGACTCTTGAATCCTACGGCGGGACGCCCATGCTCCTGACGCTCGTTAATGAGGTCGCCTTTGCAGACCACGGCGAACACTACGCCAAGATCGCGGCTGGGTACTTCTATGAGCGCGAGATAATCAAGGCGGCTGGGGATGTCGTGGTTTCGATCGGTGAGAAGATGGACACATCCGACAAGACTGCTGAGAGGCTTAATGTCCTATGCCAGGCGGTACTGGCCAAGACGCAGTTAGGACTCCCGGCGACATTCGACTACGCGAAGGACCTTTACGATGTCCTCGATAACATCCTGAAGAAAAAGACAGGCCGTCGTCATGAAGTCGGGTTCCTAGGGCTTGACCGCGTCCTAAATGGTATCGCCCCAGGGGAAGTGATTACCTGGGGTGCCGCGACGAACATGGGTAAATCAATCATCATGCTCAACGTGGCGTCACATTGCGCAGCGCGTAACGAGCCAGTCCTGTATGTCGGGACCGAGATGAGCGCCCAGGAAACAGTCGCCCGGCATCTCAGCATCCTCACATCGGTCGAACCGAGCAAGATTCGGAGCGCGAACCTATCAACCGAAGAACTCACAAGGCTCACGGACGCATTGGGCGACCGGATGATACAAATGCCATTTCGCGTCCTAGACCTCCCGGAGCCGTCACTGACGGATGTAGAAGCCGCCCTGACCGCGAATAGGGCGCAGGTTGTTTTCCTGGACTACCTTGAGCGTTTTAAACTCCCCCCTGGGGATAACTACAGGCTGCGGGTCAATGACTTCATGCGCCGAGTAAAGAACATGGCCCGCCGTTACGATGTCGTCGTCCACCTGGCCAGCCAACTGTCGCGGGAAGTTTATGGCGCAGAGGAAAAACAGCCGGCGCTTTCCCATCTCTCCGAGTCGTCATCAATCGAGAAGGAGTCGGATCGGGTCCTGCTGGTCTGGTCGCCAAAGAAAAAGAACGAGGGGATAGATGCCGGATTCGGCGACCGGACTCTCGAAGTTATCCTGGCCAAGAATCGGCACGGGAGGCGCGGGCTATCCATAGACCTGACGCTTGAAGAAAAGAGCTTGCGCGTGAGAGAGAAGGAATCGTATCCGGTCCATGAGAACTTTTTATGACCATCATCGAATTAGTAGACGGGAAGATCAAAACAGAAAAGCTGACGGCAGAAGATATCATCCACATCATCACAACTACGACCAAGGCGGCGGCAGGGCAAAAGTTTGGGACATGGGCTGGGAGGGGGGAATGAAGGACTACGAGAAGTTCCTGGCCGATAAGGCCCTATTCGACGAGCCGACGGGCATCAAGAACCCGTCGGACATTTCGACCAAGCTATTCGACTTCCAGAAAGACATGGTACGGTGGGCCTTGCGCCGAGGACGAGCCGCGATCTTCGCGGATTGTGGACTCGGAATGACTCCCATGCAGCTGGAATGGGCGCGTCAAGTCCCCGGCGATGTCCTGATTCTTGCTCCGCTGGCCGTGGCCGCACAGACCGTCCGAGAAGGCGAGAAGTTTGGCATCCCGGTCAATCGGTGCAAGTCTCAGTCCGACGTTATCCCCGGCATCAACATCGCCAACTACGAGAGGTTGGAAGCGTTCGACGCATCGAAGTTCACCGGGGTAGTCCTCGATGAGTCCAGCATCTTGAAGTCCTACGACGGCAAGACGCGGACGCTCATCATAGACAACTTCGCCAAGACTCCGTTCCGGCTGGCCGCGACCGCGACTCCGAGTCCGAATGACTACATGGAGCTTGGGAACCATGCCGAGTTCCTGGGCGTCATGACGCGAGAGGAAATGCTGGCTATGTTCTTTGTCCACGATGGCGGGGAGACTCAGAAGTGGCGCATTAAGGGACACGCCGAGGAGACCTTCTGGAAGTGGGTATGCGAGTGGGCTGTGATGATTCGCCAGCCTTCGGACCTGGGCTACGACGATAAGAGGTTCAAACTACCGACACTTCATATGCACGAGCATATGGTCCGGGCCACGAACGCGGCAGATGGGGAATTGTTCGCCATGCCAGCGGCGACACTTCAAGAGCGCATCGGGGCGCGGAGGGCGACTGTATCCGACCGCGTAAAGAATACAGCCGACCGCGTGAACGCCAGTAAGGAGTCTTGGATTGTCTGGTGCAACCTCAACAGCGAGAGCGATATGCTCCGCAAGCTGATACCGGATTCAGTGGAGGTGAAAGGGTCCGACTCTCCCGAGCATAAAGAGAAGTCCATGATGGACTTCGCGGACGGCAAGATTCGCGTCCTGGTCACAAAAAGCTCGATCTGCGGATTCGGCATGAACTTCCAGGTTTGCCCGAATATGGACTTCGTGGGCCTGACCGACTCCTACGAGGAGTTCTACCAGGCCGTCCGTCGGTGCTGGCGGTTCGGCCAGAAGAAGGACGTACACGCTCACATGGTCTGCGCCGACACGGAGGGCGCGGTCCTACAGAACATCAAGCGCAAGGAATCAGACGCGGCCAAGATGGCCCAGGAGATGGTAAAAAACATGAAGGATTTGAACGCGGCGGCACTCCATGACGGAGCGACAAAGAGACAAACGACTGGTTACGATCCGAAAGTGAAAATGGAACTAGGATCGTTTTTTTAGTTCTATTGACTTCCCATCATACCGATGCTATAATTAGTCATGGCAAAAGAAATAGAGAAGTGGGGAACAGTCTTTGACGGCTCTTATGAAATAAGCGACTTCGGAAACGTCAGAAGGGCAAGGCCTGGAATATCTACATTCATTGGACGCCCAGTCCGCCCATCGTATTCTGGAAATGGATATGCCCAGGTTTCATTTGCGGTAAATGGAAAACAAAAACGATTCTACGTTCACCATCTCGTCGCATTGGTCTTCATCGGGAAACGCCCAAAAGGGAAAATAATAAATCATCTCGATTTGGACAGGTCAAACAATCGGCGCGTCAATCTGGAATATATTACTCAGAGAGAAAACTGCGCCCACTCGTTTTCAAAGCAGGGGCGCAAGCGCGGCCCGACGAAACCGAAAGAGCCTTTGAAGGGTAAACAGACCGGAGATAAACACTGGATGCGCCGTATGCCTGAAAAAATATGCCGGGGCGAGCAACTTAAAAGCAAAGTGAACGCGAAACAGGTTTTAAGCCTACGGGAAAAGCGCGAGAATGGATCGCCAATGAAGGACCTGTGCCGAGAGTTCGGATTATCAATGGCCCAGGTATGCCGGATATGCAACAGAACTCGATGGGGGCACATCTAATGAAATGTCTGAACCAGCACGTAACGGAAAAATGGGCGATGTACCATGGCGATTGCGTGGAATTAATTCAGGCGATCCCGTCGGATAAGCTCCACTACAGCATATATTCGCCGCCGTTCAATTCCATGTACTGCTATTCCAATTCGGAGCGCGATCTTGGAAATTCAGACAACTACGAGCAATTCCTAGAGCATTACCGATTCCTGGTCAAAGAGATTTTCCGGGCGACGATGCCGGGCCGCCTGACTTCTTTTCACTGCATGGACCTCCCGACGTCCAAGGTTCGCGACGGCATCATCGGACTGCGCGACTTCCGAGGGGAACTGCTGAGGATTCACCAAGAGGCCGGATTCGTCTACCACTCGGGAGTCACGATCTGGAAGGACCCAGTTACGGCGATGCAGCGCACGAAAGCCATCGGCCTACTGTACAAGCAACTGAAGAAGGACTCTCACCTGAGCCGCCAGGGCATCCCCGACTATTTGGTCACGATGCGTAAGCCCGGAGAGAACCCGGAGCCCATCACGCACACGCCCAATGACTTCCCGGTTGACCTATGGCAGAAGTACGCCAGCCCCGTATGGATGGACATCAACCCGCATGAGACTTTGCAGTATCGTTCGGCCCGCGAGAACAACGACGAGCGTCACGTTTGCCCGCTACAGCTTGAAGTGGTGCGCCGTGGCGTGAAGCTATGGAGCAATCCCGGCGACCTCGTACTGTCTCCGTTCGCCGGGATCGGGAGCGAGGGTCATGAGGCGGTAAAGGGCGGGCGCAAGTTCCTTGGATTCGAGTTAAAAAGTTCGTATTTTGCCTGTGCTGTTAATAATTTGAAAGCCGCCGAGTCGGCACTTAACGACGGCCTACTGATTTAGTAGCCAGGCCCACAAAGCCCAGGCGAAAGACGCAGCCACTTGCGTACCTTCATCAGTCGCAGAGTGGTTTCAGTCCCGGCCAGTCGGGGCTAAGCGCAACCTAGCGGGGGCGCAGCTGGAACTTTTGGAGGCTTATGTGGATTTACTTACCAACCTGTCGTTATTCAGCGGAGCCGGTGGGCTCGACCTTGGGGCTAAACTGGTCGGTGGGTTCCGCACCGTCGCCTACGTCGAGTATGACCGATACGCCCAAGGCGTGTTGATGAGCCGGATGCGGTCAGGAGAATTAGACGATGCCCCTATCTTCGAGGACGTGCGAACTTTTGACGGACGACGCATACGAGGAAGTGTTGACGTTATCAGCGGAGGTTTCCCCTGTCAGGATATCTCCGTCGCAGGGAATCGGGCCGGAATCGTCGAAGGGAATAGGAGTGGGCTCTGGCATCAGTTCGCCAGACTCATTCGCGAAACTAGACCCCGATTCGTTCTGGCTGAAAACGTCGGGGGGCTTCTGTCAATTGATAATGTGGGGGGCTTCGGAACGGTTCTGCGAGACTTGGCCTCGCTCGGGTATGATGCTGAATGGTTCGTGTTTTCCGCTGCCGATGTTGGAGCACCCCACAAAAGAGAACGAGTCTGGATTGTGGCCCACGCCGTCAGCGAGTCAGGCCAGATCGGAAGGGATGATTCTTCAAATGCGGGCGAAGGTCGAAGCGGGAGAGATAACGCGCGAGGAAGCGGAGCGAATGATCGGCGGGAGTCTGACTCCCGCCAGAATGACGGAATGGCCCACACCGGCGGCGCGAGACTTCCGCGGCCACGGGTCGGAGGAAGGGTATCACCGCCGAAGGGGGAAAGGACATCAGCAGGGATTGAACGAAGAAGTGATGTGGAGAACTCCGAAGGCAACGGACGGCTCGAACGGGGGGCCGAACGCGCGCGACAGCAGCGGAGGACTTCACCTGTCGGCCCAAGCGGCGCAATGGCCGACTCCAACAGTATCGCAGGATCACAAGCTGGTCCGTCCACTCGCCCCGTCGGAAGCCAATGGGACGCATGGAACGATGCTCGTTGGGGCACTGGGACAGACCAACCCGGAACTGATTGGTGGACATCTGAGCCCAATGTGGGTCGAGTGGCTCATGGGGTGGCCTTTAGGGTGGACCGTCTTAGATGCACCGGCAACGGGGTGGTTCCGCAATCGTCCGCGAAAGCTTGGCAAAAAATAAAAGATATGGCAGAGTACCAGCGCGTCAAGGGGGAAAAATGAAAATAATGGACAAAATCGCCGCTGGCAGGAAGGGCCGCTGACATGAAGCAGAGCAAGTACGAAGCCTTCAAAATCGCAACCGACTTGATGCGCGTGATCCGGGAGTACGCGAAGAAGGACGGTCGGTCAATCAAGACGACCATCGAGCGCGTCCTGCGCGAGAGATTCTGCGCGGGGGATAAGAAATGAGCAGCAGCTGCCGAGTCCGTCCCTCCAACTGTTGCAAGACTTGTCAGCGCCCACTCCCCAAGCGGTTCAAGTGCGGTGCGCCCGCCAAGGCCAATGCGTACCGATCGGCGCATCCCTGCGAGCTGCTGGTTCACAAACCGGGCCAGCGTTGTGCGGTACATCAGCGGCTGTCGGGGGCAAGATGATTAGGCCACTCTACAAAGCGCAAGCTCCGTTCTAGGAGTATCGAAATGAGCCGCGATGGGTATTTGCCCGATGGAGTCGAGTCACATCACATTCCCGGGAATCGCCCGGAGGATGAACACTCCAAAGCTTGTCCATGTCACGACGATGCCGATCCGATATGCGTCTGCGGATGCCCTGCTGACGATCATGGAGGTGGGCCGTGGTTATTGTGCCGTGATGAGAAACGATGCCTCTGCGAAGGGTGGAAGCACGACGAGGACCCGGACTGTGTTTGTGGTGATTTAGGGGGAGAAAATGAAAACGGATGAGACGAGTATTTTTAAGGGCGATTTAATCGCAACGCCAGGGGTGGTCTATCAGTATACTGATGAGGAGGTGGACGTGGCGCTCCTGTGTGCGGAGGGAAAATGCCATTGTGGGCTGGCAGACCCGTCGTGTCAAAGCGATTCGGCTCCGATTGTGGCCCGCGCTCTGCGCCACACCAGAGCCACGCTGTCCGCGCTCCGCGAGAAGAAGGTGCTCCTAGCGATTGCTGAGGCGTTGAGAATAGCGGACGCATTGGGGAGTATGCCAGAGTGGAAAAAATACTGCCTCCTGGCCGCAGAAGTCAGGCGTCAAGCCGCGCGCATCGCCGAATTGAAAATCGCGGTGCCCGGCTCGATAAAAAGCTATATCGCCGAGCGTGACCATTGGAAGGCAAAGGCCGAAAAAGCTGAATCCCGTATCATCGAACTACAGAGCATGGACACCAAGGACGCGCAGGAGAACGCCGCCATTAAGTCTCAACTCTTAGAGGCGCAAGAGCATGGCGATACGAATAGGACGCGAGCGCAGATATTGGCGTTAGAGAACGCCCGCCTGACCTTGCTTATCGCGGCGAAGGACCATATGCTTCGAGATATTCAAGGTATCCTGCGCATCAGCAAGGATTGCTCCCCGTCCAAGGAGGACAAATGAAACTCAAAGACTTAGAAGCCGCAAGGGCTTGTAACGACGC
>ERZ1292625.4548-Hain-H41-01um-R1-4548-length-10302-cov-3_pt1 | contig 10302 bp, 7 predicted proteins | sample MGYA00564400_ERZ1292625 | MGnify/ENA primary metagenome ERZ1292625 (study PRJEB36523, sample SAMEA6512639) | groundwater metagenome | collected 2019-01-08 | study: AquaDiva: Metagenomics assemblies of 32 groundwater samples
TCCCGAGGCATCGACGATGAGTGCGAGACGACGCTGGGCGTCCGCGGCCACCGCAGGATCGGCCGAACGGGGACGAGCGAGCGCGAGCACGAGCACGACGATGGCCAGCGTACGCGCGATGAGCAGCAAGATCTGGCGCAGCCGCTCGCGTCGGGCCAAGCGACGGTTGGCGGCAACGAGAAAATCGAAGGCACCAAAGGCGATGACCGGCGCGCGACGGCGACCGATGAGATGAATGATCATCGGCAGAGCGGCACCCGCAAGACCCACGAGCAACCACGGATGCGCGACACTCAGCCCCTGCATGCGGTTCCCTACCCTTGCCAAATGGCGACGCATGCTATAGGCACCGCCGCAAATTGCGAGCGAGGAGTCTGCCATGCTTCGCACCGTCATAGCTACTTTGGGACTCGCCGTCGTGCTGTCGGGCGCTGCGCTGGCGTTCGGCACGCCGCGGCACGATGGCCGCGCCCAAGAAGAGCGGGTCAACGCCAACTTGCTGCGCGTGCAGGTCAACGGCCACTGGGAGAGCTTTCCCATGGTCGCGCTCGCCGAGCACCTTTGCGACAGCGGTGACGCCATGTTCGAGCGCTACTGCAATGACCAGCTGCTCGCGCCGACGCCCGACGCCGCACGCTAGCCCCTCGTTGCGAGCGTGACGATGGTTCGGCGCGCCACACACACTTCGAGCGTTGCTCTCTTGTTCGTCGTCGCTTGCACGGCCGACGGCACGCTGCGCTCTGCGGACAATCGCGTCACACAAGCCCTTGAGCCGCTTGCTTGTATGCCCACCGGAGCGCACGAGGTCCACGAGGCGCTCCCGCTCGTCACCCAGTGCAAGACCTGTCACGCGTGCGGTGGTGCGTTCGAGATCTTCCCCCTCGCGCTGCCGCGCGGCACGACGCTCAGCGGTGCGCAGATCCACCGCGGGCCGCCCGCAAGCTGCACCGTCGCGTGCCACTTCCCCTTGGGGGGCGCGCCCGTGGAGGTCGCCTGGGATGAGCCAGGACCGTTCGCGTGCACCCGCTGCCACGGGGTCCTCGACGAAGCCGGCGGCGACCCGGTCGTGAGCGATCACGGCGTTTCGACGAGCAGCGTCACCGCCAATCGCGCCGGGTGTCAAAGCTGCCACGTCAGCGGCTCGCACCTCGGCGGTCGCGTCCTCGTCGATCTGGGCAATGGCACGGTCGTCGACACCTCGGTGTCCTCGGTCGACGAGGCCTGTCAAAGCTGTCACAGCGGCGCCGCCACGCGCACGCTCGGCGACGCCACGGCGCCACGACTGCCTGACTATGCCGCTCTGACCGGCGACTTTCACGGCGCGCGCGCGGGCAGCGGTTACGGCGGTACACTGAAGGCGCCCTACGCGCGGGCACAGGCGCCGTTGTCGTGCCCGAGCTGCCACGCCACCCATGCCAGTGGGAATCCGTACCTGCTCGCGGCCCTCGTCAATAACGAGCCGGTCGCGGCAGGGATCACGACGAGCGGCATCGGCGCTGAGCGGCTGTGCGAAGCGTGTCACACCGGAGACCGCCATGCGGGTTGTCGCGCCTGCCACGGAAGCGATCCCGCGCCGAGCGGCGCCACGTGCTTTTTCTGTCACGGCCACGAGGGCATCGTGAGCTTTCCGTGGCCGGATGTGCAGCGACATCCACACGGGACTCAGGGACCGGGCTGCACGCATTGCCATTCCCCCGGTTGGATGGCGCCACCGGAGACGACACCGCCCGCGTTGCACAACCTTACGACCAGCGACATCCGGCCGAACAGCATCACCATCGACTGGCAGACGAACGAGAAGGCGACGACCTACGTCGAATACGGGCTTACGGGACCGATCGCGAGCAGCGGTAGCGCCGCGCTCGTGTACACGCACCACGTCGTCCTCTCCGGCCTGTCACCCGCGACGACCTACAGCTATCGGGTGCGCTCGACGGACGCGCTGCGCAACGTCGCGCAGTCACTGCTGTCCACGTTTACGACCGCACGAGAGGGGGCCCCGGCCGCTCCCGCACTGGTGGACAACCTCGGGTATGCGAGCTGGTCGGATGCGGCCGCGCCGCTCACGTTGGCTTGGAGCGCGGTGAGCGCACCTTCGGGGGCACCAGCGCAGTACCGCGTGGTCGTGGCGACGAGCGCCGCGTTCACGACGCTTCTTTACGATTCCGGTTTCACGGCCGCGACGAGCTACGCGGTCAATGTTCCGTGCACGAGCTACTGCGACAGCGCCGTGCCGTACTACTGGCGCGTTGTCGCACGCGACGGTGCGACGCTCATTGAGTCCCCGTGGTCGAGCGTCGATACGTTCTCCGTCTGCTGGTGGACGGACGCCGATTGGTAGCAGCGCCGACAGATCCCCGATCGTTGCGCCTCCCCAGAACGCTGCGGCGGCTGCCGCTGTCGGTACGTACCAAGGCGATTGTTGCGGAGCTGCTTGTCGTGGCGAGCGTGCTCGGGGCCGGCTTGTCGTGGATCTGCTGGCGCGAAGTGACGACCAACGAGCGTATGCACGCCGAAGAAGCGCGACTCCTTGCCACCGGGGTGCGGGGCAATCTCCAGCGCGCCATGTTGAACGCGTCGCCCGCCGAGCTGAATGCCTATTTGTCGGCGCAAGCCGAGGATGGCTCTGTGCTCATCACCGAAATCCTCGATCGCCATCTGCGGGTGCTCGCGTCGTCCGACCCGGCGACGGTCGGTGAGCAGCGCGGCTTCGAGATCGATCCCACGCAGGCCTCGAAGTACGTGCCGAGATCGATGATGTACGGCCGCCCCGCGGCGCTGCGTCTCGATACGCTGCACAATGAACCGCCGTGTCTCACGTGCCACGTGCATGACGCCGATCCGCTGGGATATCTGGCCGTTGCCGTCTGGCGTGATCGCCTCGATGAGCACAACCGCGATATGATCGCGCGGTTCTCGTTGAGTGCGGTGGCGGTGCTGGTGTCGCTGCTGGTGATGAGCTGGATTGTGCTGACCGTCCTCGTCGTGCGGCCTGTGCGACGCCTCGGTGCGTCGATGGCGATCGCCACCACAGAGAGCGGACCGACGGCGGTCAACATCGATAGCCACGATGAGCTGTCGGTCCTGGCCGATGCGTTCAATACGATGCTCTTTCGTCTGGCCGACACGCATCGGCAGCTCGAGCAGTCGCTCGCGGCACGCCTGGCGCAGGCCGATCGTTTCGTGACGCTCGGCGAGCTCGCAGCGGGTCTCGCGCACGAGATCAAAAACCCCCTCGCTGGCCTCTCCGGCGCGTTGCAGGTGTTGGGGCACGACTTTCCAGAACACTCCGATCGCCGCGATGTCGTCGCGGAGATGCAGCGCCAGATCGAGCGACTCAATCGTGCCATGAACAACCTGCTACGCTATGCCTTGCCGGCCGCGACGCAACCGCATCCGTTGCAGGTCAACGGCGTGCTCGAACAAGTGCTGACGGTCTTGAGTGCGCAGAAGGCCGTGGCCAACATCAGCGTCGTGCGCGAATTTGGCGCCAGTCAGGCGATCGACGGCGACCCGTTGCAGCTCGAGCAGGCCTTCCTCAATTTGTGTCTCAATGCGCTGCAAGCGATGAGCGAGCAAGGCGTGTTGACGCTACGCACCTGGGATGTGCCTCAGGGCGTCGTCGTGGAAGTGCGCGACACCGGCGTCGGCATCCCCGCCGACCAGGTGGGTCGTATTTTCAAGCCCTTCTACACCAGCAAGACAACGGGCACGGGACTCGGGCTCGCGCTCGTTGCGCGCATCGTGGAAGAGCATCGCGGCGCGATCACGGTCGAGTCCGAGCTGGGCCGCGGCAGTCGCTTTTGCGTCGCCTTTCCCCCTGCCGGTAAAGTGATGCGGACGGACCATGCCTGAGCTTCAGAATACGCCGACAACCCTTTGTGACCGGCCCGCGCGGGTGCTCATCATCGATGATGAGCGCTTGATCTGTTGGTCGGTCCAGCAGTACCTCGAGAAGGGGGGCTACGAAGTCAAGACCGCGGCGAGCGGCGAGGACGGCTTGGCGCTCATCGCCAGCTGGGAGCCGAACGTGCTGCTGTTGGACGTGCGACTGCCAGGCATCGACGGCACGAGCGTGCTCAAGAAGGTGCGCGAAGAGCAGCCCGACGTCGGCGTCATCATGCTCTCGGCTCATGCGACGGTGGACATCGCCGTCGAGGCCATGAAACTGGGCGCCTCGGACTTTATGACGAAACCGTTCGACCTCGGTGTGCTCGAGCGCACGGTGGCACGGCTGTGGGAGAATCTGCGTCTGCGCCACATGATCGCCGGGTTTGAGGCGAGCTGCCGCGCCTCATCGCCCGACCGTCGCATGGTGGGCGAGACGCCGACCATGCGCAGCCTCAAGGAGATGGTGCGTCTCGTCGGTCGTTCGAGCTCGAGCACGGCGCTCATCCAGGGCGAGAGTGGTACCGGCAAGGCGGTTGTGGCCCGCGCCATCCATGAGGCCTCCGATCGCTGTGCCGCGCATTTTCTCACCATCAATTGCACGAACCTGCCGCAGCACCTCGTCGAGTCGGAGCTGTTCGGCTATGAGCGCGGTGCGTTCACCGACGCGAAGACGCAGAAGAAGGGCCTGTTCGAGCTGGCGGACGGCGGCACGGTGCTGCTCGACGAAATTGGCGACATGCCGCTCGCCTCGCAGGCCAAGCTCTTGCAGGTGCTCGAAACCAAGACCTTCAAGCGCGTCGGCGGCACGAGCGACGTCCTCGTCGGCGTACGGCTGCTCGCGGCGACCAACCGAGATCTGCTCCAGCTCGTACACGGTGGTCAATTTCGCCACGACCTGTACTACCGTTTGAACATCGTCACGCTGCGGGTGCCACCGCTGCGCGATCGCGTCGCGGACATCCCGCTGCTCATCGCGCACTTTGTCGTCACCTTCAACGACAGCTTTCGTCGGCAGGTGCAGGGGCCGACGCCGCGGGCGCTCGAGGCCATGTGTCGCTACGCGTGGCCGGGCAACGTCCGTGAGCTACGCAATGCGGTCGAGCGCGCTTTCATCCTCGATGCGCGGGCTTGGATTGACCTCCCGCATCTGCCGGCCGAGCTCGCGGGCGACGGGCCGGGACATACACCGACGCGGGAGGACGCGTCGGCTCGTGCCTCGGGCCCGCTCGATTTGCAGCACGCCGAAGTGCAGCTGATTCGCGAAGCGCTCGACAAAGCCGAGGGCAATCAGACGCGGGCCGCAAGGCTGTTGGGCATTTCGCGCGATACGCTGCGCTACCGCATGCGCAAGCACGGGCTAGCGAACGGCGTCGAATGACGCACACAACAGGTCGTCGATGGCGCGAGAGAGTGCCGCGGTATCGAATGGCTTGGCGATGTAGGCACTGCGGCCGTGGGCCAGCATCGCCCGCACACGCGCATCTGGGGCCAGGCCGGTGGCAATGAGCACCGGCAGCCGCGGGGCGATGGCCCGCAGGCGTAGCATCACCTCGGGGCCAGACATTTCAGGCATGGCGACGTCGAGGATGGCGAGCGCAAATGCCTCGGGGTCCTCTTGCAGCAGCGCCACCGCCGCCTGGCCGCTGTCGCTGACCGTGACGCGAAAGCCGAGCTCCTCGAGTAGCTGTTGGCCAGACCAGCGGATGAGCATCTCGTCGTCGATCAGAAGCACGTGGCCGTCGCGCCGCCCTGCTGCCACCGTCACGGTGGGCTCATCCGCCATCGCCGGGATACCGCTCGGGGCGGTCGGGAAAAGGAAAGTCACGGTCGTGCCCGCGTCTGGACGACTTTCGAGCAGCAGATCGCCACCGAGCTCGCGGGCGACACTGTGCGCCATGGCGAGACCGAGACCCGTCCCTTTGCCGGGCGCTTTGGTGGTGAAGAACGGCTCGGTGGCGCGCTGGAGCGTGGCCTCGTCCATGCCAGGGCCGTCGTCGACGACGCGCAGGCGTACGTAGGTCGCGCCGGTCGAAACGATATCCGTTAGGACCCGCAGCTTGCCGCGCCCCTCCATCGCATCGACCGCGTTGATGCACACGTTCATGAGCGCTTGACTCATCTTGCCGACGTCACCGAGGGCCGGTGGTAGCGACGGCGCGAGCGAGAGCTCGAGCGCGACATTCTGCGAAATGGCGCGCGAGAGCAGCGAGCAGGTTTGCGTCGCCATGCGGTTGACCGACACAGGCTGCGACTCGAGGGCTCCGCGCCGCGTCGAATCGAGCAAGCTCTGGGTGAGCTCGCGCCCACGCTGACAGGCGAGCAGCACCGCGTTGACGAGCTCGACGCGCGGGTCTTGCGACGGCATGCGGCGCTGGAGCAGCGAGGCCGTGGCGAGGATGACGCCGAGCGTGTTGTTCATGTCGTGGGTGACGCCCGCGGCGAGCTGGCCCACCGCCTCCATGGTCTGCGAGGAGCGCACGCGCCCTTCAAAGTCCTGCCGCTGTCGCTCAAGTGCCTTGCGGTCGGAGATGTCGCGATCGATCGCTTGAATCATCACCTTGCCGTCGATCACCACCTGCTGCGCGGTCACTTCGAGCGGCAAGACTGAACCGTCGCGGCGCACGTGCTCGACTTCAAAGTGTGTGACGCCCCCGTCGGCGAGCCCTTGGACCCGCTCGCGCACGAGGGGGTGGTCCTTCGGCACGTCGAGAAACTCGATGGGCTTGCCGATGAGCTCGCTGCGAGCATAGCCGTGCATGCGGCAAGTCGCCTCGTTGCAGTCGGCGATGGTGGGCGAGGGACCCGAGGGATCGAGCAACATGGTCGACTCGGGAGCTTGCTCGAAGAGCTTGCGGTAGCGCTCCTCGGATTCGACCAGGCGGCGTTGCGCGAATTCGACGTCGCGGTGCATGCCGCGACGCAACGACCACACGCCAAGCAGCGCCATCAACAACAGTGCGGCGTGCACGAGACCGAGCAACACCACAGCGCGCAGGGGAGACACGGCCAAGCGATTCCAGCGAAAGCCGACGCGCAACCGCGTACCGCCCCCGAGATCCGTCGCACAATCGACGACGGTGCCGAGCGCTGCGTCGTGCGCGAACGCCACGGTCGGTTGTGCGGAGGAATGCGCGTTGAGCGTCACCAATCCCTCCGGGATGCCCTCGCTGAAGGTGTGGGCGTACGGTCGCCCTTTGCGCACGAGCAGCGCGTACGCGGCCGATGGTGTCGCCTCCAACATGTCGTTTAGAATCGCGTGCAGCGTCGGCACATCGTCGAGCTCGGCCAGAGCGCCGACGTGACGTGACCACAAGCTCATCGCCCCGCGACAGGCCGTCACCTGTTCGCTGCGCGTCTCCACAGTCAGCACGCCGAGCGTTGCGACATAGCTCACACCTACCATCAAAATGGCAAATCGCGCGCTCCTTCCTATGGTGTATCGTCGCAATGGCACCGCGGCGGCAACGTGGCACGCCGGCCTTCGCGACGCAAGCGCACAGCGGCAAAATCACGCGGCAAGAAGATGGGTCAAATAACCCAACCAACCCTAAAAGTGCGCTTTTACACCCACATCCGCGTCCACATGACCACAGGCACCGCGAGGTTACGGCCACTTAGCGATCACTTGGCATCGGCACATTTCGTGCACAGGGAGGCGCCGAGTGATTGGAGCTGACGCGTGGCATTTGTTCCGGTAATAGCGCTCGCGAGTCTGATGGTCGGGGTCGGCGCGGAGGTCGGCGCCCCCGTCAAGCTCGTGTACGCCTTCAACCTGTCGGCCCTCGAGGGGCCCCTGCCGCTGCACCAACCGTGGATTTCCTACGATGCGACCGCGCACGAAGTCTACGTCGTCCAGCGCGAGCTATCGCTCGTCCGCGTGTTCAACGACAGCGGCATGCAGGTGCACACCTTCGGTGAGGACGGCAGTCTCGGCGACATCATCTCGGTGGCGTCGCTGCGCTCGGGCGACCTGCTGGTGGTGTCGAACATCGCCGGGGCTACGCGCCTGACGCGGTGCAACTACCGTGGCGTGCCGGTGGCGGAGCTCACCTTGAGCGGCGATGCCGTCAGCGACCTGCGAGACTTCGTTCTCGAATCGGCGACCGCGGTCGACGGCAAGCTGTACCTCTTGTCGCGCGTGGCCAAGCAGGTGCTTGTGGCCGATCTCGACGGGCGCGTGCAGCGCTCGATCAATCTCGCGTCCGTGGCCGGTCTCGATGCGGAGATGGCGCGCGACAACGACATTGCCGGGCTGTCGGTCGATGTGCACGGCAACATCTTGTTCACCATTCCGACGTTGTTCTCGGCCTACATCGTCTCGACGGTCGACGGCGACGTGCGTCAGTTTGGCAAGCGCGGCAGCTCGCCGGGCCGCTTCAACCTCGTCAGCGGCATCGTCGCCGACGAGCAGGGTCTCGTTTACGTCGCGGACACGCTGCGCTCGGTGGTGATGGTGTTTGACGACCAGCTCGCGTTCCGCGGCGAGTATGGCTATCGCGGCTGGGCCGCCGGCAGCCTCATCTCGCCACGCCATCTCGTCGTCGGTGGCGACAAAGTCTTCGTGACTCAGAGTGCACGACGTGGCGTGAGCGCGTTTCGCGTCGTCATGCCGCCGAAAGTGGAACCAACGACCTAGGCGCCACGGTGGCGCGGGTCGAACGATGAATGCGCCGACGGGGTGGTCTCGCGGCGCGATGACAAGAAGGAAGGACTGACATGAAGAAGATAGCGGTAGTTTTCTCAATAGCGGCTGGACTGTGTCTCGGTTTCGCCGGTCGGGCGTACGCCTTTCACTCGGGCGGCGTTGCCGAGTGCCAAGGTTGTCACACGATGCACAACTCGCTCGACGGCGCGGCCATGGGCACCGGCACGAACAACGTGCAGTTCCAGGGCGTGCAGTACCTGCTCATCGGTCAGGACCAGAGCTCGACCTGCCTCAACTGCCACGGCGACAGCGGCACGGGCGGCTATCACATCTTCGACGACAACGTCGCCGCGGGCGTGGCGCCGGCCAACCTCACCCCCGGTGGTGACTTCGGTTGGTTGAAAAAGAACTTCTCGTGGTCGCCGCGCGCCGGCGTCATCGAGACCAGCGACGGCGAGCGCCACGGCCACAACATCGTCGCCGTGGAAGACGGTCTCCTTGCGGACGGCACCTTGGCGACCGCTCCGGGCGGCACCTATCCCGCCGCTTCGCTCACCTGCATCTCGTGCCACGACCCGCACGGCAAGTATCGCTACCTGTCGACCGGCGCGTTTGCCACGACGGGCGAGCCGATCAAGGCCTCCGGCTCGTACAACAACACCGCCGAGCCGGCCGCCGGTCTCGCGGTCGGTGCCTACCGCATTCTTGCTGGTACGGGCTATGAGCCGCGGTCACAGGCCGGCGTTGGCGCCTTTGCCTCGCAGCCCCCGGTTGCCGTGGCTCCGAGCAGCTACAACCGTACCGAGGCGGTCACCGAGACGCGCGTCGCCTACGGCGTCGGCATGTCAGAGTGGTGCGCCAACTGCCACACCGATATCCACAACAACTCGCTCGCCGCCAAGCTGATTCACCCCGCGGGCAACGATGCGGAGCTCGGCGCCACCTACGCCGGTCTGTACGACAGCTACGTCGTCACCGGTAACCTCACCGGCACGAACGCCACCTCGTACAACTCCCTCGTGCCTTTCGAAGAGGGCGGCGACCCGGCGACCCCGGTGACCGTGCGCTCGGCCGTCAAGCCGCACGCCGTCAACAATGGCAGCGTCACCACCGGTCCCAGCGCGACCGCGAACGTGATGTGCCTCTCCTGCCACCGCGCCCACGCCTCGGGCTGGGACAGCATGACCCGCTGGTCGAACGCGATGGAGTTCCTCACCGCCGAAGCCAACACTTGGCCCGGCAGCGACCTCAACCCGGCGACCTACCCGGACGCCGCGGCAGCAAAGTTCCATCAGGGTCGCACCAATGCTGAGTACAGCGCAGCGATGGGCAACAAGGCAGCGAGCTCGCTCGGCTACCAGCGCTCGTTGTGCAACAAGTGCCACGCGAAGGACTAGTCTCGCCTAGTCTTTGCAGCTAGAAGCACGGGCGGGGGTGGCGATGTTGCTGCCCCCGCCCTTTGTGCGCTTGGACTGATATGATGTCCCCCCGTGCCCTGTCCGCCGTCCTGCTGCTTGCCGCAAGTGTCCCCTCATGCTTGCCGCATCTGCGACGTGCGCCGCCGCGTCCGCCGCGTGGCGAGAGCGCCGAGGTCTTTGTCTACGTCGAGCCCTTTCCGTCTACCGCCGCACGGCTACAGGTGAGTCTCAACGCCGTCGGACTCGTGTACGCCGACGGCACCGAGGCAACGCTCGAGCTCGAGCGTCGCGCGGTGGGTGCCGCCCCCGCCCCAGTCTTGCTCGCCTGGGGCCGGGTGCCCGCCGGGC
>ERZ1292625.3160-Hain-H41-01um-R1-3160-length-13815-cov-4_pt2 | contig 10301 bp, 15 predicted proteins | sample MGYA00564400_ERZ1292625 | MGnify/ENA primary metagenome ERZ1292625 (study PRJEB36523, sample SAMEA6512639) | groundwater metagenome | collected 2019-01-08 | study: AquaDiva: Metagenomics assemblies of 32 groundwater samples
CTCGCCGGCGTAGTCGTCGAAGCCGTCCTCCTCCTCGCCATCGCCGGGATCCTCCTCGAAGGAGTGGGACTCGGCAGGGCCGGGGTTGGCTCCGCCGGGGTGGTCGCCGGGCTGATTGTGGAGATTCAGCTCCTCGTCGTCGAGCTTGTCGTCGTCGTCGGGGAAGCGCTCCCGCGGGCCGTAGCCCATAGGCAGGCTGGGCCGCTCGCTGAACTTCTGCTTCGGCTGGTACCGGTAGGTGCTCCTGGTATCGGTGCGGCGTCCTGCCTCGGGACTGAAGTCCCCGTGGTCCAGCGGGGAACCTGGCCGCTGCTCGCTGTCGACCTTGGCGTCCTCGGCGTCCATCGCGTCCCACTCGGGCTGCACCTTGGCGCGCTGCTGCGCGGCGCGCTGCGCGCCCTCGGCCGGGCCACCACGGACATTGCCCAGCTTGTCGCGCTGCGGGGGCTTCTCCGCGCCGTGGTTGCTCCGCCACGCGCTCTGCGGACCGCCAGTCTCCCAACCATCCTCCTGCACGAGGGCGCGCTGGAGGCCCATGTGGCCCGCCGGCACGGCGTTCGCGAGCAGCGGCGCGTCGCCAGCGTCCAGGTCGGTGAAGTCGGAGTCGTACTCCCCCTCGCTGCTGGTGGCGCTCTCCGGCTGCTCGTAGCCGCCGTCGTCCTCGTCCACCTTGGCCACGATCGGACCCTGCGCCAGCCGGATGGTGGGCGTACGGCGAGGACCGAACTGAGGAAGGGTGTTATTGACCCGCGTCATGGTACTCCTAGAGGACTGCTACGAGGTTGCCAGTCTGCACCCAGTCGCCGACATCGACGTCATAGGTCAGCTCGACGCTGTCTCGCGGGGTGATGGTGACCCCTGCTGCGGTCAACCGCGCGTTGCTCGCTGGCAGGGTGCCCTGGTCCTGGATGACCACGTTCTGGGCGCTGATGTTGATCAGCGTGAGTCGCTGACCGTCCACGCCGTTGGCGAGCGTCGGAGCGCTGGTCAGCGTCAGAGAACCACCGGAGGTGTTGTTCAGCTTCACGATCCGCGAGGTGATCGGGATCGTGTCTCCGACGACCGTGAGGACCTTGGTCTGGACGCTGTCGCCCTGGCCGTCCTCCAGCGCGTTGACGGTCGTCTGGATGTCCGTCGTCTGCGCGGCCACGATCCGGATCTCCACCGCTACGCCCGCGGCGTGCGCGGAGGCGACCGTCCCGTTCTGGGCGCGGGTGGTCGTGAGCACGTCGCCCGCCAGACCCGTCACGAGCTCCTGCTCGCCCTCGACGGTGATCCAGTAGGGGTTGCCCGCGAAGGTAGGGAAGAGCGCCCCGCCGCCCGTAGCGAGCGTGAGGTTGGGGTCGCCGACGAGCTGGGTCACGGACAGGGTGGAGAGAGCACGGTCCCGGACCCTCTTGAAGACTGTCTTCGGCATACCCTAGTCTCCTGCCTGGCGCGCACGGGCTGCCGCGCCGCTATCTCGGGCGTCCGCCTCGCGCGCATACCGGTCCTGCTGAGCTCGCTCCCCCGCAGGTCCCTCCGTGTCCGTTGGCCTCGGCCGGAGGCTGAAGCCGGGCTTCGCCGGCCTGATCGGCGGCACGCGGTAGGGTTCCTCCGCCGTGGACAGCTCCTCGGTGATGGCGTCGCGGATGGCCTTCCGCAGCGCGCGGTCGAACGGGCCGACGCGCTGGACGGAGGGAGGCTTCCGGTCACGGTGGCCGAAGGAAGCGCCGGGCTGTGGCTGCACCGTGGTGCGGTCCGTACCGGGAATACCGCGCGGGGCGTCGGAGTTCGGGCCGCCCGCGCCGCTGAAGTCGGGCTCCTCGCTGTCGCTCTTGCTGCCCTTGTCCCACGGGCGCGGGGCCAGCAGGCCGCGCGTCGCGGCGGGCACGCGACGGTCGTGGACGGGGTCGGTGGGGAAGTTGGCGGTGCCAACGCGCTTGGGCTGCGCGTGGCCCGGCATCGCGGCCGGGTCGTCCGGCTCGTCCGTGGACTTGCCGATCGGGGGGTTAGGCGGCCCCTTGCGCCAGTCCGAACCGTAGTTCCCGACCGGGTTCGGCTGGTGCTTGAAGCCACCGGCCTTGGGATCGGGGCCGGCCTTGCTGACCTCGGTGCGGTCGTGGGGGGTGTTCTCGCCGGTGCCGACGAGGGAGCGCTGCTGGAAGGACAGCTGGAAGAGATCGTTGGCGAGAACCTCGCCCTTCGCTATCGTGCTCTGCTCGGCGTCGGTCAGGGCTCGCTGAATCGTCAAGTTGTTAGTCCTCCGACCTCGATGCCCGTCATCCTGACCACGGGGAGGCCGTGCTCCCGCAGCAGGTACCCGTCCCGTCGCTCGTCCGCCGCGACCCGCTCCGGTCGTCCGTGCCAGTACTCGCCGTCCGCCTCGAAGGCCACGTGGCGCTCGGGCAGGTAGGCGTCCACCACGCAGCGCCCGAACCGCCGCTGCTCCTCCACGGCGTACCCGGCGGCGCGGAGGAACCCGACTAGGATCTGCTCGATCCTCGTGCCGCTCTTCGGCGAGGCCTTCGGCCCCGGCTGGGAGGCAGCGATCCTCGCCCGCGTGCCCACGTCGCAGCGGGCACAGTGGCATCCGTCGCGATGCGACAGCGTCCTAGGCTTACCCTTCTGGGCCACCGACAGCAGTCTGCGTGTCTCCGACGAGCATCGCATACAGCGACACCCACCATCATGCGCATGCGGATGACGAAGAGCGAGTCCGGCCTTCGCCTTCGCTCTCGCTGTCTGATGTGATCCCTTACGCATACTCACCTCCGCCAAGGTGCGGGGTTGGCCTCTGGCGGGAGGCCTTCCCCTTAGATCGCTTGTTCCATCCTAGGAGATGGTAATTGTCTCCGTAAGTGTCCAACTTGCGCCCGAGGCCTTCGTGCCCAGTCCCCCGACCGGGACCTTGCGGTTCAGCATGATCGTCGCGCCGCCCATCGCAGCACCATTAAATGTCCCAATCTCCAGCCACGTCCAGTTGGCGTCGGCGGAGCCGAAGGTGGCCTGGTAGGTGATGGTGGCAAGGGGGACCGCGACCGTGCCCATGATCGGGTAGGTAGCGTTCATGGCCTTCAGCAGCGTGGAAGCGCCCTGGAGCTGCGTCTGGCCGATGGCCTCGGCGGTGTTGGCGTTACCGCAGCCCAGGCGGGCGTTCGCGTTGCTGAACGGGACCACCGCGGGCGCGGCGGTGCCGAGCAGGCCCATCAGGGCGTTGAGACCGGACGTGACGAGGAGGTTGCCGTCGACCGCCAGCGTCTCGTACGGGCGCTGGTTCTCGTGCCAGTCGCGGGTGAAGTAGGCACGCGCCGCCTCCACCTGCTCCTGGGTAGCCCCGATCACGTTCTCCATGGCGGCAGACATGAAGGCGGCGAAGTCGCCGACGTACTTGTCCAGACGCCAGGTCGTGTGCCACGAGACGCGCTCGTGGAGCATCCCCGGATCGATGTTCAGGCCCTCGCGGCCGACGGCGACGTCGTAGTTCATTGGTGGCTCCCCTGCAAGGCTAGCGCGGTTCGGTAGTCCAATTATAGCACATGCAGGGTCTCCCACAGCAACTTCGGCTCCTCGGCGGTATCTAGTCGCCGTCGTCCGCCCAACTCCAGGGGGCCAGCACCTTGTTTCGGACGCCTTCCAGCGGGTGCTTCCCGATCACCACCGGCACCCCGGTAGGCCAGGAGCGCGAGGTCGGGACGAGGACGGCTACGGGAGGCTCGGGTGGGGTAAGGGGGACGGGAGTACGTCGGGCGGCGAGGATGTGCCGTCCGTAGACCAGGATCAGCGGGGCCTGGAGAACGAGGAGAGCGGGCTGATAGACCGCCAGCAGCACGTAGACGCACCAGGCTACCTGGGTGAACAGACCCAGCCAGTACCCCGTCACGCGACGGCTGGTGCCCATCATAAACACCACAAGGAGCGTAGACAGGGACAGGAGGGTACCAAAGATCGTGATTAGCATAGTATCCCCCACATCGGTCCCGCACCCTTCCGCAGATTACATGGACGGCATGCTAGGGGATGACCCGGCGCGTGAAGCCCGGCGCGTTGAAGGAGACTCCGACCCGGCTGATCTCCGTCCGTCTCGCGCGCTTCCCGCACGCCTCGCCGCGGCGGTCGGGCACGCCTCGGCGACAGCGAACCGTGCGCGGCTCCGAACCCTTCACCATGGGGATGGCCCGGTCGGTGCGGTGGCCGTCGGTGCAGACGTACTCATAGATAGGCACGCCTAGGCCTCCTCGTCCGCGAATGCGTCGCGTACGACCCTCTTCAGATCATCGGGGAGGGACGCCGACGCAGCCGCTGCGTCGGCGACCTCCAGGGTCTGCGTGAGGTCCCTGGCCCCGTTCAGGTCGGCGAAGCTCGGCTTCGTATCCGGCAGGGGATCGATAGGCCTCGCGCTGCCGAACTCCAGCACTCCAGCGCGGCCGCGCACCACGACCCTCTCGTAACCCTCGCCGTCGGTCTCCGCGCCGATCACCGCTGGGGTGAGGTCGGCCACCTGGCCGGGGGGTGGGCCAGCTACGGCCCGCTCGGCCTTCTGGGCCTCCTCGCGTGCTAGCAGGTTGCGCAGCGCGTAGGAGTTGCCGATGCCGGAGGCAGCGCGGATCTCCGCGACCTCCCGCTCGACGGTGCTCCCACTGTAGGTGGCATCCGGCGCGAGCCGACGACCGAGGCGGATCAAGAAACGTCCGAACGTCTGGATCATGATAGTTCTCCCTCTACAGACCGGGGTTGTGCCCGTCGCAGCACCAGAACCCACCGTCCTTCGTCCGCCTCCCGCAGCAGCCCCGGTTGCGGCGCGGCCACCGCATGTGGCGGTCCAGCCAGTCGACGAGTCGGTGCAGGTGGAACCACGGAAAGTGTACCATCTAGCCCCTCCCTAGGTACGCCCGTGCCATCGCCGGGCTGCCCACGATGAACTCCGGCCTACAGGCGGGGCACCCACCCAGGCATGCCTGTGTGCACCCCTCGTCGTCCTCGTCCTCGTCCTCGTCCCCGGCGAGCAACCCGTCGTCGCCGTCGAACACCCGTCGCGCACCGTGGAACATGCACGGGCAGGAGCGAGGGACGCAGTTCCCGCAGGAGCAATCCTCGCACGCGTTGCACGTAGCCGCCCAGCAGCTACCGCAGCCGATCTCGTCAGGAGCCATCGTACACCACCGTGAACCGCTTATCGAGGATGTCCTCGATCCGTGGCCGCACATCCTCCCAGCGCAGGCGGCCGTTGCCGCACCCTGGCCGGGGCAGCACCACCCGCTGCCACCCGTACACGTTCGCCAGCCCGACCAGCTCGCGGGCGCTCTGCTCGATCAGCCGGACGTCGGCGTCCTCCATCCACCGGTGCTTGACAGGGAACGTCGCCAGCAGGAACCCCCACCCGCGGGTATGGGTCGGGAGCAGGAACGCGTGGTTACCGGCGACCTTGAGCAGGCGGCCCAGGTCGGCCTCGATCTCCGGGTACCGGTCGCGCGCCTGCGCGGCCACACCCCGGCCCATCACCGCGCGTCCGTCGGCCTTGACGAAGCCGTTGGTAGTGAGCACCCGTACGTCGGCGGGGACGTCCCACAGATCGCCCTTGGCCTCGATCATATCCACTATAGCCGTCCAGCCTCTCGCTCGAATGCCACTATACGGCCCCCCAGATATTGAATCACTGAAACTGTCACGGCATTGCCTGCGGCCTTGTACTGAGGGCCGTCCGCACACTTACAGGGAACCTGATCACAAAGGCAGGTCCAATCATCCGGGAATCCCTGGAGGCGCATACATTCAACGGGCGTCAGCCGACGCACCACCGTGTCGGTGATCTCGTAGTCCTGCTGGCCCATCCCGTATCCGTGCTTGTGCTCGGTGCCGCCGTTGGCGCTCAGGGGGCCGACCACCGTGTCGACCGGCGATGGCTCCTCGTACTGCACCCCGTACTGGAGGTTCGACCCGTCGCTCGGGGGCTGGGCCGGGATCGTGTAGGACACGTCCCGATCCGCGTAGAAGCCGTTCATCTGCTGGCTCGTCACGAAGGCCTTGGCGTCCGGATGCTCGTCCTCCACCGCCGCCGTCCGTAGCGGCGGCGGGGTGCCGTCCTCACGCGGCGTGTCCAGCTCGCCGAAGGCCACGGCCTGCCCGTTGCCCCGCTGGAGCGTGTAGGCGGCCTCCTCCTGGATACCGACCCCATTAGCCTTGGTGTCGGAGGTGCGGATGGCCACGACCGGCGTGCCCCGTCCCGTCCCGTCCTCGCCCGGCTGCCCATGTGCTCCGCAGCCTAGGGTGTGGGCGATGTCGCCATGCACGCCCTCGACCTCGATGGTCACGATAGGTGTTCCTCTACCTGTTCCATCTTCGCTAGCGTCGAAGCCCTGCTCGCCCGTCAGGGCGTGGCTGTGGCGCTCGCCGAGCACGCCCACGACCGAACGCGTCAGATGGCTCCACTTCTGTCCCGTCTTGATAGCGGCAACCGTTCCGACACTTACACCGAACTGCTCAACTAGCGTACGTTGCGGGGCAGAGCTGTGAAATATCTCCAGTACCTGCTCCTCGGTGAGCTTCACACCAGGACGGTGCGTTCCCTGCGGGATCCGATTCTTACTCCTCGCATCATTCACGTTGTCGACGTTCGTACCGAGGAACAGGTGCGAGAAGCGGACGCACGGCGGGTTGTCGCAGCGGTGGAGCGCCTGCAAATCGAGATCCGCTGGCCACTCCCCGGTCTCCAGGTACCACGCAACATGCGTGGCCATCCTCATATTCCCATCGACCCAGATCCGACCATATCCATCGACGGACTGCGCCGTCCATTCCCAGCATGGTGTCTCGACGATCAGCGGCCCGTCGCGATTAACCTTGGTCCAGAAGCGCTCGTCCGGTACGATCCCTACGGCCTGATGGCTCGCCCCGTCGATGGTGAAGGCCACCTCGGGCACCACGCCGCGCCCGTTGGCCTTCTCGAACACGGTCTGCATCGCGTAGGCCTTGGCATCCTCGTCAGCCGACACCACCAGGTTCCGGCCTGCCCCGCTCCGGCTGTCCCACCCCGGACTTCCCCCGGCGGACAGCGCCCCCGCGACGTCGACCTCGGTCGCTACGAGGGTAGTCTGGCCCTCCAGCTTGCTCACGCCCTTGGCGTTGCGGGCGGCCAGCGCGTAGGCCACGTCCGGGACGTAGGTGCTCCCGTCATCCCCCACCGCAGCGGGGACGAAGGTCATGCGGTCGGTATCAGCGGCCCAGCCACGCGAACCAGAGCCGCCTCCAAGCGTTCCGGCAACCGCTTGCCCCGGCCCGCTGCTCTCCTCAGGATACCCGCCGCAGCCTTGGCAGAGAGAGAGTACTTTGGCGACACCCTCCCTTGAAGGACCTGCGACAAGGAACACGCGTCGGCGGCGCTGCGGGACTCCGAACTCCTGCGAGTCGAGAACCGCGAGTCCCCAAGCGCCAGGATACAGTTCCTCCATACCTTCGAGGACGACGCGGAGGTCCCGACCTCCGGCAGAACTGAGGAGACCGGGGACGTTCTCGACGACCGCCCAACGGGGACGCAGCTCCCGCAGGATGCGGTGGAACTCAAACCAGAGACCGCTTCGCGCTCCGTCAAGGCCCGCACGCTTACCGGCCACCGATAGGTCTTGACACGGGAACCCTCCGCAGACGACATCAATACCCCCTGGTGCCAACCCGAGTTGGCGTGCGATCTGTTGTGGCTGGTCGACCGCAGGGTCGCTGCCACCTCCATCGAACTCGCCCCGTCGCCCTTCGCATCGAAGATCACCACCGCCGCATAGCCCTGCCCCGGCTTCCCGCCGCCCGTCGTCAGCTGGCGAGCAACTCGCGTCAGCTTGACCTCGGCTCGCTGGTTCTCCGACAAGGACATCGCACAGCGCATCTCGTCCAAAGGTTCGGACATCGGTAAACCTCGCTACGTCGGGCCAGTGCTTCTCCAGCACGCGAAGGCAATGCTTGTCGATCTCGACCTGCGCGATGGTGGTCATGGCCCCGGTGAGTTCGAAGCCCAGGTCGAAACCACCGATGCCCGTGAACAGGCTCGCGACGGTCAGCTGCTTCCCGCGTAGGGGAGCGACCATCGCGCGCGCGGCGTGCCAGGGGCCAACGTGAATCAGGTCGTCTTCCATCGTACTAGGATAGCCCATCGGGTGGTGCTAGGGTCGGGGGCGCTTGCGATTGCTCCAGTGGGCGTAGGGGGTAGGGTACATCTGGGCCTCGTCCGTCATGCACGACCGCACGGGGAGGCGGAAGCGGCGGTAGAGCCGACGGACGGTGTCGTAGAACTGGGGGCTGTGGGCCTTGCCCTGCGTAGCGGCGCTGTCCGTGTTCATCCCGCCCAGCGCGATGGGAGTGAGCCAGTGGGCCAGCTCGTGCAGGAGCACCCGCTTGGCGTCCTGGGGGTCGTACCCCGCGGTGACCGCGACCCGAACGGGGGACTGGTTGCCCGTGGTCCGGCCCGTACTCCAGCACTTAGTGCGGGACCGACGCCACACCAACGTGGGCAGCACGGTGCGGCCGTTCTCCACGGCGACCTTCCCGATAATGGCTAGAGCCCAGCCCGGTGCTGCCATCTCCTCTCCCTACACGCCTAGATATGCGCGCGTGAACGGGGCATTCCGCTCCCACACACCGAGCCGCCGATTGCACTGCGTGCACAGCAGCCCACGTACACGGCCGGTCTCGTGGTCGTGGTCAAGTGCCAGCCGCTTCACCTTCCCGTTCTGGATCACCATCTCCGGCTTACTACACAGCGCGCAGGTTCCGCACTGAGCCACCAGAAGGGCATTGTATACCTCTACGGCGTCCGGGCCGAACCGCTGCCGGAGCCGATACTCCCATGCCCGCTCTCGGTGCTGCTCTATCGCGAAGGCGGTGTGGTATTGCTTAGACACAACAATGGTTGCACGTGTCCTGTGCGCTGTCGCTCACCAGCCCCGTGGTGTTGGTGTTGAGGTGGCAAATGCAGTTGCAGACGGGTTCCGTCGGTCCTGGTTCGGCCGTCTCCCGTCGTACGGGCACCCTGCGCGTCTTGGGCGGGGCTGCCGGGGGAGTCACGCCCTTGGTGAGCACCCGCAGGTCGACGTGCTCGTCGGCGGCGACCATGCAGCGCTCCCTGCCGCACGTCTCCGGCATGAGCACGTGGCCGTTGAACAGGAAGGGCTGGCGGCAGCTCTTGCAAATCCCGATCTCGGTCGCGCCCACCATGCCCGGCCGCTGCCGAGCCCACGATGTATGAGCGACTAGTTCCGCACCATCCATGGGGCCGACCTTGATATTCACGGCCATCACCGCTAGACTCCCTTCTCCGGCTGCTTCCGCTGCTTGTCCAGCCAGGCTTGGGCGCACGCGGGACGCGCGTGCAGCAGCGCTCCCGCCGGCCGGTACAGGTCGTCGTCGAGGGAGATAGGCTCCCCGCAGCCGTCGCAGATCTTGTGGCCCTGGTCGGTCATAGCACTCCATTATACCCGATACCGGGTTCCCTCAGTTCATCCAGCAGGGTGGGGGATCCTAGACACCTTCCCCCCCCTTCGAGGGCGTCCCGGAGCATCGTCTTCGCGCGCTCAGAACGAATCGAGAGCACCGTGTAATAGACCACGTTCCGTAGCAGTACCTCCATCCCCATGCCCTTGCGTCTCGTCTCCCACAGGATCAGCTGAATCCCCATGTCGAAGATAGGATCCTCGTACAGGGTCTTCAGCTCCGGGTCGGACAGGTCCGGCGTCTGCTCGTTCAGCAGCTGCCCGGTGTGGTGTACGCGGGCGAGCAGCTCGTCCAGCTGCTCCACGCTGGCCTCGGGGAACATAGCGCGGATCGGGTGAACCTGCTCGGTCATCCGCTCGCCCTCCCGTGGCACGGTGGGCCGCAGCGTCCGGGACAGATCGATCCCTCCTCGGCGTGCTCGCGCGTCTCGCGCACGCCGTCACTGGCGCGGTGCAGCTCGACCCCCTTGAAGTGGTCGACGTTGACGTAGAGCATAGCCTCGCTCACGCCGGCGGCGTTCATCGACACCGTCGCGTGGACCACGCCGACGACCACCTTGCCCTTGTCGTCCAACACGACGATCCGGCCGTCGCGGGTGAACTCGATGTCCATCAGACCTTCCCCCGCTCCCCCAGCTCCTGCCGGATGCGGTCGCGGATATACCCGTACAGCGATGGTCCCGTGTTCGCCTCGTCGGCGCGCGCGAGCGCGGCCTCGGCCAGCAGCAGCAGGCAGGTGAGCCGAGCCTTGTCCGCTCGCAGCCTGTCCATCACCGCCCCAGCAGCGTCTATGGCTTGCCCCAGCCGGGCCAGCTTCGCGTCGGTCAGCGTGGGGCTGTCTGTGGC
>ERZ1292625.3893-Hain-H41-01um-R1-3893-length-11577-cov-16_pt1 | contig 10291 bp, 19 predicted proteins | sample MGYA00564400_ERZ1292625 | MGnify/ENA primary metagenome ERZ1292625 (study PRJEB36523, sample SAMEA6512639) | groundwater metagenome | collected 2019-01-08 | study: AquaDiva: Metagenomics assemblies of 32 groundwater samples
CTCCACCTCGGTGTAGAGAGCGGCATGGCTCCGCAGACACTCCAAGACTGGGTCGACCGGCCCATCGTGCCTCGGGACCCCACGAAGCTCCCTGAGATGTCTCGAGAACGCTTCCGGAAGATTCAGGCCTGCCTCGATCGGGTGAAGCCGTGAGGACGATGCGGCTCACCTTGAACCGGACGATGTACTACGAGTCCCGGTTCGACCCCAAGAGCGGGAATCTCGCACGCAATGTCGAGATGTTCACGATGCGCCACAGCGGCGCCCAGATCGAACGCGCCGTCAAAGCTCGGTTTCCGAACCGCTCAGGCGGCGTCCCGTCGCCGAGCCCCGAGCTGATCGACGTGAGCATCACGGACAAATGCGGGTTCGGCTGCTCGTACTGCTACCAGAACAGCACCGCCAAGGGCGAGCATGCGCCGGCCGACCTGATCCCGAAGCTCATCAACGGCCTCGACTACGCGCCCTACCAGATCGCGATCGGTGGCGGCGAGCCCACGGGGCACCCGGACTTCGTCTCGATTCTCCGAGAAACCCGCAAGCTCGGCACCGTGCCGAACTACACGACGGCGGGCCACATCTTCAAGCCCGAGGTCATCGACGCCACGAACAATTACTGCGGCGGCGTCGCCATCACCTACCACGCCTTCAAGGGGATCGACTGGTTCAAGAAGACCTATCAGGCGTGGCATGAAGCTCTGAAGTGCCAGGTCAACATTCACCTGATCGCCGACAAGAACGTGGCGGACAACCTCGACATGCTGATGCGGCTCCAGGATGAGCTGAAGCAGAGATTCAGCGTCGTGCTCCTCGCCTACTACCCCGACGTGGGCCGTGCTTCGCTCGAGAACCTCATGACTCGCCGCGTGTACACGCAGAACCTGCCAGCCGCCATCAAGTCCGCACGCGAGCATGGGATAACCCTGGCCTTCAGCGAAGGCCTGCTTCCGTACTTTCTGTCGCGGCCGGAGCTGGGCATCAACACGGCCTTCTCGATGCGGTCCGAAGGGTTCTTCTCCTGCTACGTGGACCCCCGCGGGCACATGTCGTCCTCAAGCTTCGACGACCCCAAAGAAAGGAGCGAGAAGACCGTCTTCCAGGTGAAGGCGCAGACCTTGTGGGAGGACCTCAAGTCCAACAACGGCTGGCCAGACGGCCCCATGTGTGGAGACTGCTCGCGTCGAAATGTGTGCTCGGCGCCGCATGCCTTCCACCTGCTGACGTGCGCTTTCGCTCCCCACAACAGCTTGCCCTTGGCGCCGCTGGCAGCGAAGAGCCGGTACGACCTTCTGGATGACGAGGATTGAATGCGACACCTGAGCATCAACATTGGGTTCATCACGAACTCGAGTTCGGTCGTGCATCACTTCCCGGCGGAGCTGCTCAAGCACCCGAAGATCGCCGCCTTCATGGAGGCGTTCGAGATCAAGGACGGCTTCATCGGAAAGAACCTCGGGTATCGTCAGGATAGTCCCACGATCGCCATCACCAAGGGTCAGAAGGCCGAGGTCTACGCCAACCTGCGGACCGAGGAAGCGGACATCCCCGAGGGCGACATTCCAGAAATCAACGTCGACTCGGACGACTTCGTGGTCATCTATGACGACGAAAGCGAATCGATCGTCACCGCGCTCGTACGGCTGATTGACGAATGCTCTCCGGACGACTACCCCGGAGAGCAATACCTCTGATGACCGCCGAATTGATCGCTCTTCTCCTAAAAGCCCCAGACAGCCAGCTCGACTACAGCGTCAAGCCGCTCATCCAGAAGTGGGACACGCCGCCCAAGGCCCTCCAGATTCTCGAGGTCCTGGACCTCTGCGTACATGGGGGGCTTGCGAGCGGCCTTGTGATAACGCTTCTCGAGAAGTTCATGCACGAGGCCATCCAGCTCGAGGGGACGACCTACGAAGCCCTTGTGGCCCAAGCAACCTGGCGAGGCACCGATGGCAAGTGACAAGGAAGTCCTCTCGGCGCTGATAACCATCGGCCAGCTGACCCGACAAGAGCGCGAAGCCTTCGAGGGGATGTGGGACCAGGTCGACGGCCGCCGGGGCAAGCTCTCTCCGAAACAGCGAACCTGGGCGGAGAAGGTCTTCTACGCCCAGAAGCTCGACCGCCCCCACCAGAATCGCCCACCCAAGGAGACCGCCCCCAAGATCGGCTTCTCCTACTTCGACGTGGAGCGCAAGGTCAGCGCTTCCAGCATCGAGCAATTCGAGACCATGTGCCCGTCGGTGAAGAAGGGCACGCCAGCCTACGACCGGGTGGCCAAGTTCTTCAGCACGGGTGGGCACCGCTTCGAGCTGCGGCCCTTGAAGGACAAGCCCGCGAAGTGACCCGGGCCCTGTTCAACCGGGGGCTCCTCCTCGCCCTCCGTGAGCTGAGACACAGCTTCATCACGGACGGCCCTGCCTACCATGAGGCCTTCCGGCGGATGCTTGAAGCGGCTGTGGAGCGGAAGGCCTCATGGCCTGAGGACATGCTCCGCGACTTCGACCCTGTCTTTGGTGTGTTTCCGCAGGCCTCGGAGATGATCCTCGAAGGCCTGCGGGACTGCCTCCTCAACCTCTTGAGCCCCCAGCTTGTGAGGGCTCAGTTCCGGCTGACCAGGTCAGATGCCACGAGGATGCTCGACAAGCTCGATGACGCGGCAGTCTTCCGGGCTCTCGCCTACGACTTCGACCAGTTCCTTCCGGTGTAAGATCCGGGTATGCCCCTCTCTTTCGGCAGATCGCGGAACGCCCCCTGTGGTCATTGCGGCGTCGTCACCGACAACCCTACCAACAACCCTCTGTGCATATCGTGCACCCAACACGCCGCGGCCGAACGACGGGCACAACGTGTTGTGGCACGACGGGCGGTCGCGGCACCCTCCTGTGGGGAATGCAAGAACGGGGTCATCGAAACAGGCAACAACGACCTCCCCTGTGATTGCCCCCTGGGGGACACGGCACTTTTCAACACTGTCGACTTTCCCGGGCCTGTGACTGGCGCCGTCCTGAAACAGCGGCGTCCGGCCCTGCGTCAACTTCGAGATTTCAAGCCAAAGCCTGTGCCCCCAACGCCACCGGCGCCAAAACTGCCGCCGCCAACGCCAACGAGATACGATCTCATCGACGACGACTGGCTGAATCGCTGATCCTTTTGAGCGCCGGCATGGGCGGTGAGCGCTGCCCCCTCGAAGCCGTACCTCACGGATGAATACCGTCCGACAAATGAGACCCTCTGGAAGGACGTCCTCGACGTCGCCAAGGGGAAGCGTCGTGAGCTGAGACTCGGAGATCGGACCATCCACTCGCCGAACGACGGCCAGGGGTTCTACCCTTGGCCGCATCCGAACGGGACCGCGTGGGCCGTGAAGCAGTACAACGGCTTCAACGGGGGCTGGACGCGGCGTGAGGCTGGGGTCATCGCTCGGATGGGCTCTGGCGGCATCCTGGCGACCGCTGATGGCTCTTTCGACCACGACCAGACCGAACAGCTCCACCGCGAGGGCTTCGTCCGCCTGAGCCACACAGCGGGCGACTGGCACTACTGGTCGGCGACCTTCCGTGGGCAGCGGCTCTTTCGAGCAAGCCTCGGCGACGACCTCAAGCGCCGGATGGCCGCCATCCTCGAGACTTTCGACCCGGCCAAGGCCAAAGAACTCGGGGAGTGGATTGAGGCCAACTTCCGAATCAACTCCCCGCAGACGCCGAAGGGGGCCAAGGAGCTGAAAGAGCAGGCGACCCGGCTCGTCTGGGTCTTGAAGCACCGGGTGGCGTTCTCCGCAGACCCCGAGGCCGTCGAGAAGGCCCGGGCTGAGGTCGCCGCCGACTGGAAGCCCATCGAGCAACGGCTCGGGCAGTTCGTCCTGGCCTTCACCGGCGAAGGCGGCAAGGTCATTCCCACGGAGCTGGCGCTCGGGGCGAACCTCTACGTGAACGCCACGGGTGTCGATGAAGTGACGCTCACGAAGTATGCCAAGCGGGTCGAGGCGATCTTCGTGAGCGTCAAGGGTTGGCGGAAGAAGGCTTTGCAAGGTGGAGTCAAGGTCGTGCTCGCCAGCCCCCGAGACTTCCGCGGAACGGTCGCCGGCAAATACAAGCGTGCCGAGGACGCCCTCTACATCCGGGCGACAACCAACATTCTGAAGCGAGACGCCGGGTACGGCAGCTTCGAGTACATCGTGGTCCACGAGCTTGGCCACCGGTTCGAGAAGTTCAACGACACGCGGGACTTCGACAGATCCGAGTGGCTGACGACTCAATACAGCCACTCGGAAGGCGAGGCCTTCTCGGAGCTGTTCTCGCTCGGGCACTTTGGGATTCGGGGCAAGTGGGACCAAGCGATCGTGGAGCGGTTCGAGAAAGAGATGACCTCATGAGCTTCCTCTGCGTCCGCCTGCCCGCCGATGTCTCTCGCGTGCTCAGCACGATCGAGGTCCCCGGGACGCCGGAGCCGCCCGGCTTCATGCATGTCACTTTGGAGTATTTCGGGCCCAACATCCCGATCGAGGAGATCGCCAAGGTCACGGTCGCCACGTTCGAGGTCACACAAGAGACGCGGCCGTTCTCGATGCGGACGTCCAAGGTCACGTGCTTCAACAACCCCGAAGAGTGCCCGGTCATCTGTGCGGTCGACTCTCCGCCGCTGCATGAGCTGCACGACCGGCTGCGAGCGAGCTTCGATCGACACGGGGTCGAGTACAGCAAGAAGTGGCCGGACTACAAGCCGCACGTGACGCTCTCCTACGCGAAGGAACCCATCGAGGATCGTGAGATCCCGTCCATCGAGTGGGGCTGCCACGAGCTGCTCCTCTGTGGTGGCGATGAGGCCGACCAGCGCATCAGCGTCAACTTCCCGCTGACGCTCTCGATGTCGCAGCGGATCGCTCGTCGATTCCAAGGTCAGAATCGGATCTCTTCGCGCCAAGATTTTGGGGGCTCTCGATGAAGACTTTCGCGCTGTGGTTCGGCCGGGTTCTGACGTTCCTTGCCTTTGCGACGGCGGCGGGTGTGGCGATCCTCTTCTTCGTCCGCGGCCCGTTCTTGGCCGGCATCGCCATGCTTGTGCTGGCCTTCCTGTTTGGCTTCTTCGTGTGGTGGGACATTCGGCGTGTCTTCTTCGCTCCGAAGAGCTGACCGCAAAACCCAGCACAACACGTCGTCCTTCACCACGCTCATCACGAGCTTCCGGTTCTCGAGCCAGGCGATGGCGTTGAGCGTAAGGAAGGGCGGAATGCGCTTGGCCTTCGTGAATTCGTCGATCTCGGTCCACGACCGGGGCTGACACAGGAAGGCGATGAACGGCTTCGCGGTCGCCTTCCACTTCGGGTCGTTGTCGGGCAGGGCCCGGCTCACACGTTCTCTCGGCATTTACTTCACCAGAAGCGTGTGCAAAAATGCTGTATGCCCACGGACTTCGAGAAAGAGTTGCTCGCAATGGCTGCGGCCCAACGACAGCAGCCGGACAAGGTCGAGTCAGGACCCAACCTGCCTGACCTACACCCCGACATGCTCTTGTCAGCGTCGGCCCGGCAGGAATTCGAGGCCGCTCAGAGCTTGCGAGGTCGACCGCATCCGCACATGGCGGTGTTCCAGCCGCCTCCGCAGCGGCCCGAGCGTGAGCTTGCGCCTCGGCCGACACGGACCGTCCAGGCAGCGGCCGAGGTCGACTTCTTCGAGACGGGCAGCGACGGCTTCGAGCTGACGGACCAAGACCTGGCGCCCGCCATGCGAGGCGTCCAAGCGTCCGAGGGGGATGACTTACTCACGTCGCTCTTCATGAACAACCGCGAGGCTCAGGACGCCTTGAACGTCGGCGTCAGCACCAGCTCGGGTGGCGGCGGGTTCGATGTCGCGTTCGACATGGATACCGGCGACAGGCAGGGATTGCCCAACGAGTCCGCCCGGTGGCGTGTTGGCCGTGAGAGCCCGCCTGTTATGCCCTTCGACCGGACGCCGCCAGTGCGGGGCCCGAGCGACGGCGTCGTGGTCAGCAGCCGTGGCCAGGGTGGAACCTGGGAGAGCCGTCCAGCCCCGACTGAAGTTCGTCAGGCCCAGGTGTCCCGACATGAAGCGGTGGCTCGGCAAGAGCAGGCTCGGGTTGCGGCAGCACCGAAACCCGTTCCCGTCCGTGTGTCTCGCTACGACCTGATCACGAGCGACGACTAGTTGACCGTGGGGTGCTCGGTGACCTGAGCTTCCCCGGGCTTCTGGATCTCCGTGATGAGGTGGGCGGCAAGGCGCCCAACACGCATTCGGGCCTGATCGTACACGAGCTTGGCCTGCACGAACTCGTCGAAATAGTTGTGGTAGTCGTCCGTGGCGCTCTCGTCCGACGGATCGTACTCCGACGCGAATTGCTCCCCCAACTCCATGATCAGACGCTTGCGGTCCTCTTTGGTCTTGGCATTCTGCACCTGCCGAAAGAGGTCCAACGTCGTCTGCGAGAAAGGCAATTCGTCCGCCATCATTCCTCCCAACACTCTGACTCGTCCTAGCCCCGTAGTCCGTTCAGTGCGCCACTATCAATCTACACCAAATCGTTACGGACTTCGCGCATTTGGGCCAACTTTTTCGCCCACAGGCGCTTACTGAACAAGTCCCTTTAGGTTTCGCGCACTTGGGTGGACGCGTTGAAGTCCGTCCTCAGAGGTTTCCCACAAGTACTCCAGACATGAGATCTGGTGGATCGCAGGGGGCTCGCCTCTCGACTACTTATCAAAGTGCCTTTGGCACGATGGAAACGATTCGACTTGGGTCTTCGGGGAGTTCCGTCACGGCTTGGCAGGAGTTCCTGAGGGGACAGGACCTGTACTTCGGTGAGGCTCATGGTCAGTTCGACCAGGAGACACACGAAGCGACGCGAAACTTCCAGGCTGCGAACGGGCTCGGGACCGACGGTGTCGTCGGCAAGGGAACGTGGGGGAAGGCCGAGGATTTGGGGTTCGAGGAAACTCCCGCGGCGGACCCGGCCTGGCCGCCAAAGTCGGACGATCTCGTGCCGGCGAGCTTGGCGTTGCGCCAGAAGCTCTTCGGAGCGTTCCAGTTCCAGCCGGCGCCGACCGCTGGCAATCCCGAGGGGATCAAGATCCTCGGAACCTGGACGAGGGACAACATCGTCACGTCCGTGATCCCGCAGCTCATCGGCGTGTCGGGAGCGCACCCCAAGGGTTTGGTGTCGTTCCACAAGGCTGCGATGCCGCAGCTCATAGCGTTGTTCGAGGCTTGGGAAGCTGCGGGTCTTTTGCATCATGTGAAGAGCTTCGCAGGGACGTGGGCCCCGAGGTTCGTGCGGGGCTCGCGAACGAACCTCTCGAACCATGCTTGGGGGACGGCGATCGACTTGAACGCCCAGTGGAACGGCTTGAAGATGCGGCCGGCCCTTTTGGGTCAAACCGGGTCAGTTCGGGAATTGGTGCCGCTCGCCGAGAAATTTGGATTTTATTGGGGCGGCTGGTTCGGCGAAAGAGCGGATGGGATGCACTTCGAGTGCGCCAAGGTTCTCACCAGTGATGAGCTGGAAGCGCTGAAGGCCTAGCCAGACGTCGTTGCGAGCAACGCGTCTCTGGCACTCGGGTATGGCCGGATCAAGAGGCGGTCGACTGAGATCTCGGTGACGACGCCATACCAGCGTGTTGTGTCGCGTCGGCCCGAATACCGAACGTAGTCGGCCCCGAACTCGACAACGTCGCCCACCTCGAGATGAGGCGGCACAATGTAGATGGCGGGGCCTCTGCCCCGATTGAACCAGGAGCGCTGAAGCCCACCTGGTGCGGTACCGTTCACTTCAACGATCGCGGCCCAATTCTTGGCCCTGTGAGAGTCCTCCCAGACGGGGACCTCGAGCAAGGCACCGTTCAGCACGGCGAAGGCCTTGGGGAGCCACTTGCGGCGCTCGGCCTCTGTGGCCTCCGCTTTCTTGCGAGCGACTTCCTCGTGGAAGGTCTGGATCTCTTGGGGCGTGGCTTTGCGGGCACACTGGGCGCCGAGTTGTAGCCAAAGGCCGTACTGTTCGTTCGCAACGTCGAACCACGTGATCCATTGATCGGGGTCTGCCTCGACGCGGATGGTCGCCCTCCGCTTGCGCTCGACCGCGAGAACGGTCGTTCGGCCGCCGTGGAAAAGATCCGGCCCGGGTCGCGAGGGTAGGTAGACCACATCGCCCACGTTCGGTACCCGGTTGCTGGGTTTGGGTACGCTCTCTTGCTGCTGCTCCATGCCCAGGGATCTACTACACCGGATCAGTCCACGAGAACGATGAGCTTTTCGAATCCGCCACGCTCGACAGCTTTGAGCAGACGAACTTGGCCGAGCGTCTCGCGATCGAAGCTCGCCTGAAGAGCCGCGGCAACTTCCAGAATGTCTGCCATCTCCTCGTAGCGTTCGCCCTCGGTCTTGGCTGCCTTCAGCTCCGCGATCTCTTCTTCGAGCTTGTCAATGAGGAGCGGGACCCGCCGGCACTCCTCGGCCTGGTGATACATGGGGTCGAGACCCTTGGCTTTGAGAACCTCGGGAATTCGATCACGAACGAGCTTGGGCAGGGTTTTCGGCATGACGTCCTGGTGTATAGATCAGAGGTGACCAAAGTTTGGGATGAGCTGCCCCACGAGCAGTGGCAGACCGAGAATCTTCTTCTTGAACCGGCTCCGATGAAGGAGCAGCTTGAGGCGAGTTGGCACGAGCTTCGGGGTAAGCCCGGAGACGAGATTGGTCGGATGTCGGATGATGCCCTGCGGCAATTCGTCCTCGATGCCTGTGACGGCACCATCTTCCTCTCGAGCCAGCTCAAGCACCCTGCACGCGAACTGGGGATGGTTTTTCTTCCGGTGGCCCTCGGCTGCTTTGCCGCATGGCCGAAGGCGAAGCTGCTCGACATCGGCGTCCTCTACGCTCGGATGTCGCAGGCGCTGCCCCGGGCCATCAACGGGAACCCAATTTTCGGCGAGGTCAGGGTCCTTCACAAGGACGACTGGGCTCGTGCTTCCAGTGCGATCAGCCGTGAATGTGCACGGCGGGCCAACCTGGAAATCTGAAAGGGAAACATCACGATGGTTGTGGATCTGAGCAAGTTGGGCAGCAAAGACTTCAAGGACTTGATCGTCGCCGTGAAAGAGGAGCGTGACCGCCGCGGTAAGAAGAACCCGGCGTTGCACCAAGCTCCCACCTGGGTCGTCCCCCACGAAGCCGTCCAGCGGACCAAGGAAGCTCAGCGGGACAAGACCGCGGCCTAGCTTCTCTTCTCGAACAGCTCCTGGGCCAGTGCCTCCTCGAGTACGAACCGTGGCCGGGTGACCCCATCCGGCCACCTGTTGGTCTCTTCCGTCCACATGGTGAGAGGCCGCACCCATACTTTTCCGTTGTCGAGCGATTTGTAGATGACGTACTCGGACCCATCCTCCGTGTGCGTCGCCGTGTGAAGTGCTTCATAGCGCCCGCCCTTGAAGTGCCGGAAGATCCTGCTCATGGGGTCCTTCTACACCGGCTGAGATCTTCCTTATTCGCCCGTCTCTGTGATGGGTCTCTTCGCTCAAGCAGTACCTGGGCAAAAGCCCGCTGAAGATGCGCTGACGACGCTTGCGAACCAGGGCATTCTCGGAGCGATCGTTGTCCTCTTGGCCCTCGCCCTGTTCTTTGCGATGCGGGCGTTGCTCAAGTCGAAGGACGACCGGTTCACCGATCAGAAGGCGATGGCCGACGCGCTCAGCAAGGTGAATGAGGGCACGAAGAATCTCGTCATCGAGATGAAGGAACACTCGTCGAGCCAGCTCATCGAGGCGAGCCGGAGCCAAGAAGCCACGCGAAACGCTCTTGCGAACCAAGAGCGCTCTTTCGGTGAGCTGCGGACTTCTGTGGGTGGCCTTCAGCAAGAACAGGCACGTCTCGCGGCGGCCGTCGGGTCACGCCACGGAAAGTTGGGGTGACCCACATGGCCTGGTACCAATGCCTCTGGCCCTTCGGGAAGAAGAAGGCTGTTGAGCGCAAGAAGATCGAGGAGGAGTTCCAGAACCAACTCCAGGAGGCATACAAGCGGCGGGGGGACTTGGAGGATGCCACACGGAAGCTCCGTGAGGACCGCGAGCAACGAGAGGCTGCGAGCCTTCGACCCCAAAGCATGACTCGTCCGAAGCTGGTGAGTCGCCCGTCATTCCAGGAGTAGCCATGTCGCAAGACCGCCAGACCAAGCTCGACTCGACCATCAGCAGCGTGACCCCCGAGCGCCTCGAGACCACTCGCCAAGAGGTCGACGCGGTTCGGATGAAGCTCGACGAGCATGACAAGTCCATCCACATCGAAGCCGGCGA
>ERZ1292625.1878-Hain-H41-01um-R1-1878-length-21847-cov-27_pt1 | contig 10288 bp, 12 predicted proteins | sample MGYA00564400_ERZ1292625 | MGnify/ENA primary metagenome ERZ1292625 (study PRJEB36523, sample SAMEA6512639) | groundwater metagenome | collected 2019-01-08 | study: AquaDiva: Metagenomics assemblies of 32 groundwater samples
ATCTCGCAGTACCGGCGGAGGGTCGCGCCTGCCTCGCTCGCGCGGTAGTTCGTCCACGGCGTAAACCAGTCCTGCGCCTGCAACCTGGCGCTATCGATGCTGCCGCGCTCACCGAATTCCCCGATGATACGGACCGCCGGGCCACCCGTCGCGAGTAGAACCTCGAACTCTTCGGGATCTAGCGACTCCTCACTTCCGGGCGTGTACCATCCCGAGCGGTACTGTAGTGAGAGTGGGTCTTCTTGGATGGCCCGTTCCGCGTCCTCGCGTGCCGTATCGAAGTCGAGCCCTGAGGCGACAGCGTCCCAACACTCGCGCCGAGTGCTGCATGTTTCGGCCCGATTGTCGAGCGCTGTCGTCAACTCACGCCGGAACTCCTCGCACATGTCGCCGTCGAGCTTCCGCAGTCGTCGGAACGCGTCGACATGTTCGCTGTCGTCGATGTCGAAACTCCGGGCGTTCGCGAGAGTCTCCGCCGCTTCGTACCGCGCCACCATATCGGCAATCGACCGATAGGCGCCCTCGCCGATCGTCTGCAACTCCGCGTCTTTCTTTTCGTCGTTCATATCCGCCACCCTTTCGAGAGTGTGCCGAGTCGCCATAAGTAGCGCTCGCGGAGGGTCCGGAACTCTCGTGTTAGCTCCGGACCTACCGTGAAAGCTAGCGAAGGTTCCTAGTCCCTCTGCGAGCCCATTTCCGATACGCCGTTGCCGCTGCCGGGTAGGCGCCCCAGTCGGGAGGATACCCACCGCGCGCTAGCCATTCGCGCAAGGCTTCGCGCAATTCGCGCCGTCTGTATGTATCCGGACAATCGAAGCCTAGTAGCCGATTCTGTTCGCTAAGGTTTGCGTTTGGGTCCATTGCGCTAGTCCGCCGTCAACGCCTGAAAGATGCTCCCGTCCTCGCCGCTCGGGATCTCGTCACGACGGACGGAGAAAAGGCTAACGTCCTCTTGTCCGTCGATCATGTCGATACGCTCGCGCAGCGATAGGCCGCGCCACCGTTCGGTTGCCGTCTCCCATTCGCGCCGTGAGAAGTCCTCATCATCAAGTACCGGATAACTCTCCAAGGCTCCGAGAATCTCATCGGCCTTCGCGAGTAGATCAGGCCGGTTATCTTGCACGCCCACCCATTCGCCCCACCCCGTAAACGGGTTTCCCTCGCGGACGATGATTGCGCCGGGCTGTCGACGTGCGCGCGTCCATACCTGGGAGTCGTCTTGCTCCGCGTCGACTGCGCCTAGCTCGCGGACGATGTACGTCCAATTCGATTCGTCCAAGTCGCCGGAGTCTCGATGATGCGAGTAGACCGGGAAGAATTCGGGCCATTCGGCGCCCGCGTAGTGTCGCGGGGTTGTGTAGCGGCGGAGATGGCTGCCGAACGTGTCGCCAGTGTGCCGGAGATACTTAAGCTTAGGCATTACGCCCGCCTTCCGTCTTCGGTGAATTCGTCGTCACCGTTCGTCAAGTAGTCGTTGACGCATTCATCCGACACGTGGTATTCATCGGCCGCGCGTAGCTGATGAAAGATCCAGCTAGCGAAGTCTCGGATCGCTTGTTCGATGTCCTCCGCGTCGACCGGCGACAACTCGCGTTCGTGATCCGATTCGACACTGGCGCGCGTGGTGAAGTAGCGATCGTTTCCCACGATATCGGCCCACAGCTTGTAGAAGTTGCGCCGCTGCGCCCTCTGGAGCGCGTCCGCGATTCGGTGAAGCTCGACATCCTGCGGCGCATGCTTGCGGATTGCCGCCCCGGAGCCTTTCGCGTAGCTATACCGCCCGGAGAAACAGGCGCCTTCGCCGCTGCCGCCGATGCTCCAGTAAATGGCAGGGTCGCTGCGCTGCACGGTCGCGCCGTTCGTCCACTGAGTACGGCGCGATATGTCGATGCCGAGGATGGCGGCGATGGTGTCCGCGTCTTCGATCACAGACTCGCTCCAATAGATGTCGCCGGACTCCCATTCGGCGCGGCGGTAGTCCTCGCGCGCACGTTCCTTCGCTTCGTCGGACAGTTCAGCGAACGTGTACAGCTCGCGCGTCGTCGTTTCGGTTCTCATCGTGAGACTCTCCTGTCAGTCTGCGCGATTGCGGCGATTGCCCAGCGCGCGGCGATCCTTGCTTGCCTCTTTGCATCGGCCGCCGCTCTCGCTCGACCGCGCCACGTTGTACGCGTGCGGGTTAGGATGATGGCAATCTTCGCAAGTGTCCCTGCACTTACGGCCAGCTTCGCGTACTCGGTATTCACGCGACACCCCCGAGCCCTACGACCGACGGCGGCCGCAATCCCCATACCGCCGCGCGCATATCCGCGTGATCGGCGGCAAGGCTCAGTCCGTCGCGTTCGCCGCGCGACAACGGCGGATGATCGAGGCTCGCGTGTAGGACTCTCGCCGCCTCCCATGTGCGAAACCGACGTACGGCGCGGTCCCAGTCGGCAAGTACGGACAGTCGGTAGGCGATCAGGTCGGCGCGACTCATAGGCCACCCCGCTCTAGCACACTGCGATTGTGGGCCGATCCGCGCTCTAGTGTCGTGATTTGCGCGGCGACCTTGGAGGGGATAACTGACACCACTTCTCCGCGCGACTGCCAGATGGTGCGACCGTCACGGGTGACGCGAGGCCGATACGACACGATCACATACAGCTGATCGTAGCACCCACCCTGCCGCGTACATAGGCGGAACGTCTGGCATCCCGGGGTGCGCGCGTCAGCGTACTTGCGCGCTTGCTCGATGATCCAATCGTATTTTGACCCGCCGCGCCCGCTCACGCTGCCACCATCGCCGCGCCATGCGCCAACGCCTGATCGCTCGACCGCTGCCAGCTCCGGCCAAGATCCGCCGACCAGTAGACCAAACCGTAACGCTCGACCGCAACCACCACGCGACCCTCCCGCGTGTATCGCTCTCGGATGATTCGCTCGCCGTTAAGCATTTTGCTTCCCCTTTCCGATACTCCCACCACCGTATCCCGCGTATCGGGTCGGCGTAAGTGCAGACTACGCGATACGCATATCGCCTGTCAACCCTTTGTGTCCCGATACACCCAAACCTTCTGCCAGCGGTTTCCCCGCCCGAGCCGCCGATACAGTTCCGCCCGCCGGGAACCGTCTGTTAGCCCGGTAACTTCGAGCGTGTAGCAGTCCTCCGCCGTCGCCGTATCCCGCCCCCCGGCGATCTCTCCCATACACCGCCGTCCCCCGGTACTCTGCCCCGCCTCTAGGACGTCCGAGAACGGCCAGACGCCGTATGTAGCCTTTGAGAGCACTCCGCCAGGTTCGCGATACATCAGCACTCCCGCGCGGCAATAGTCCGGGACATATCCGGACGCAATCGCCAGCACATGGGCCGTCAACGTCCTCATATCCCATGCTCCGACGCCCAAGGCTCGGACCGCCGCCCGATCCGGGGCCGTAAGCGATATATGGGACAAGGCGCGCAGCATGCCTAGAATCCCGCCCCTAGATGGCCCCACGCCCAGTGTTTCGCGCATCGGCATACCGGCTACCCTCCCCCGACGATACGCCCGCCGTGGGCGCGTACGACGTCGACACACGCGCGAGCGATTCGCGTCGCTTGGACGTCCGTGGGAGCGTTGACCAGAACGCGGTACGCCGTTTTCCCCATGTCGTAGTGGTGGACTGTCGCGCCGTCCTCCGCCGTGCCGTAGACCGCCCGGAGGATACGCGCCCTGGATAGTCCACAGTCGTCCGCCGTCAGCGTGTAGTCAAACCACGCCCGGAACCCTGCCGATACGACTGTGACCGGATATCGTCGACTCATGGTCAGTAGTCTGGAGAACTGCCGATGTCGTCACGGTCGAAACCGTCGATACGATCCGCCGTCTTGTCTTCGCGTGTCTTCCGCGCCTTGGGCGTGACCTTGCGCCGCTTGGCCGGTGGTTTCGGCTTGGCACATTCGACGCGGGGCCAATGGTACTTACCGCAGTTGGCACAAACCTTGGAACCCATGGCGCGCTTACCCTCGCACCGTAGCGCCGTCCCGCCGATGGTCACGCAACGTCTTCCGCCGCCGGGCGTACTTCGCCGCCTTCCCCCTCGCCTTCCTTCCGGCGATGTGTCCGCTCTTGCTGCGATGCGCATTTGTCTGCATGGCTCGATTCTCCCGATACACCCCAGGCCCACCCTAGAGGCGTATCGCCACCCTCCCATACACCCCCGCATACTGTCAATCCCCCCCTATATCGTCCTCCCGCCTATATCCGCCACCCTTACGCCCGCAGTCAATCGCATCGATAGGCAAGTAAGGGCTTGCATGATCCTAGTCACCCGCTCACTGCCGGCTCCTCGTATCAAGACACGTATCGCGATACATCATTGTACCGATCGGTCTAATGCATTGTACTGATCGGTACAATGATGCGGCCCTACTTAGAGTAGGGTTTGCGGCTACAGTGCTCGATGTGAGCATAAGTAATACTCGATGTGAGCATAAGTCCGAGGCGACGGCCTAGGCGCGCGAAATTGATAGTGCTCAATGTGAGCATAAGTCTTGAGCGTGGGCATGACGTGGGCGTACATGTCGACCTTGGTAACTTGGTACCTAGGTAGGGGTGACGATTTTCATCGACGGGTTCCAGGCCGTGGCGTCGGAGGGGTGGCCCCTACTGTTTTCCAGGCTCTGCGGATCGCGGGCGTAAATCCCCAAGTCCGTAGTCGTGTCGTATAGTGCGTCCGCGAGACGGGCAGAGCGCCCAATAACTCCTGAAGGAGCGCACCAATGACACACACCGGCGAGCACATCCTGCAATTCTTCGCGTACAGCCATCTGCCCCCCGTGCTGCAGATGGTCTCGAAGCCATTCTGCGACCTGGCCCACGCCATCGTGTTGGGCGACAACGTGCCCGAGTCGGGAACATGCACGTTCGGTGGCCCACTGCCGCGCAATCCCGAGCGCACCGTCGCGCTGCGTAAGCTGTTGGAGGCGAAGGACGCGGCCGTTCGCGCGGTGCTCGCGAAGGAGTAGGTCACAGTTAGGAACGGAGATCACCCTCGATATGTCCTCCGCTAAGAACGCCCTCATCGGCGCCCAGCGCTCGATGGAGGTTTTTGAACTCGTCAAGGCCGGCTACTCCTACAGAGACGTCGCGCGATCCACCGGGCTTTCCGTATCGATGGTCTCGCGACTCGTCGAAGAAGAGATCGCCGAACACCGGCAGACCGCCCCCGAGCACGTCGCCGTCATCGTCGAGATGGAGTTGGAGCGGCTCGATAGGCTTTCGTCCGCTCTATTCCCCTTTACGCAGCCGCGGAAGGAGCGTCGCGTCGTCTGGGCGCCCGGAAAGAAGGATTTTCGCGAGTGGGAGGAGGTCATCCCACCGAGCGTGAAGCACGTATACGCGTATCTGTCGGTGATGGAGGCCCGGGCGAAGTACACCGGTGCACACGCTCCCGATCGCTCGATCAGCGTTACGATACCGTGGGAGTTGCTGACTTCGGAGCAATTGGCGCGCGTCGCTGCCGGCGAAGACCTCCAGAGCATCTTGAAGGAGATCGAAGCGGGCAAGGGGCGGAAACTCGAGCTGGTCGCGGGCGCCCCGAACGGCGATGTCATCGATATTACGCCGCGGAAAGACCAAGTGCCTGTCCCCACCGCCGAAACATCGGTGTCCGTCGTCATTCCGGCGGATCACCCGATTGCAACACGTCACGAACGATACGAGGACGACCCCATACGCGACGAAGCTGTCGGCATGATCGCGGTCGCTATGCCCGTCGTTACGATCGAGGAACGTCGGCGGATGGTTAAGGCGCGCGAGGTGACTGCGAAAGCCCGCTCGAAGTCGCCCGTATCGAAGACACGTAGGAGCCGCTGATGTCGCTGACGAAGAACAAGCGCGACTCTCGCAACCGGCGCACGGTCGCCGACGCTCTCCGCGGCAACATCGGCCCAACCTCCGGAGCCTCCCGCGATACCGCCGTCACCCTGGCGTCCCTCCCGCCGGCCGAACAGGCGAAGTATCGTCGCGAACTCGAGCGCCGCGGGTTCGCCAACACCACCAAGATCCTCGAGCACGCCTACGCCGGCAAGTCCGCGGACCCCGTCAAGTGGGTCGAAGAGCGTCTCGGGGAGTATCCGTGGTCGAAACAGCGGCAGATCCTCAATTCCATCCGCGATAACCAGTACACCGCGGTCCAATCGTGCCACGGCAGCGGCAAAGCCCTGGCGCTCGACACGCCTCTGCCTACCCCCACAGGGTGGACGACAATGGGGGAGGTGCGCGTCGGTGATCTACTGTTCGACGAGGCCGGTGTTCCTACTCGAGTAGTGGCACTATCCGGTGTTGAACGGCGCCTTTCCTATCTCGTCGGGTTCTCGGACGGTTCAACGATAGTTGCCTCTGACAACCACCTGTGGAACGCGGTCGACATATGTCATCGGCCTCGACGTATCGACGATTGGCGTAACTATTGGTCCTCGACGAAGACAGAAACGACGAAAGACCTCGCAAGGTCAATACGGAGCAACGGACAGTTGCGCTGGCGGGTCCCATCTGCGCGCCCACTACTATCCGCTGAAGAGTGGAGCTTTCCCCACGGCCCGTACACACTGGGAGCGTGGCTCGGCGATGGTACGCGGGTTCGCGCCGAGATTACGTGCCACAACGACGACGCTCGGCATATTCGCCGGCAAATCGAGGCAGAGGGCGGACGTGTCCGAGTTACTAGAGATAAGGGAAAGCCGACTACTGTGCGCCTGCGGTTTGGCGATAGGCCCTATCTAGACGCGCCGTCACGCCATCTCGTCCACGGACGAAAGGATATCCCGCAGTCAGCACTTCGGGCATCTCACGACAACCGACTCGCTCTTCTTCGGGGGCTGATGGACACCGACGGGTATCTGACGAATGGTGCAGAGTGTGCGGTATCTCTTACAGATCCGGTGTTGTCGGCCGCCGTATACGAACTTGTCGTATCGCTGGGATGTGTAGCTAGATTCTCGTCGAAGCCGGCGCGACTGTATGGGCAAGACTGCGGGACAGCACACACAGTCACGTTCCGCCCAACCTTCTGCCCATTCACGCTCCCTCGAAAAGCTGACCGTTGGCGATCCGCAGACGCGACGAGCGCCCAGAGATCACGCCATACCCAACGCACGATCGTCTCGGTTAGCCCGATCGGTACTCATCCGGTCCAATGTGTAGAGGTCGACTCGCCTTCTCACCTCTATCTTGCCGGCCCGTCGATGATTCCGACCCACAATTCGTGGTTGGCTGCCCGCGCCGCCGCGTATTGGATCGAGACGCACCCCCCGGGCACCGCGATGGTCATTACGACGGCGCCGACGTGGAAACAGGTGCGCCACGTCCTCTGGGCGGAGATCAACACAGCATTCGCGAAGGGTTCACTAATCGGGCGCTGCAATCAAGCCGATTGGCAAGTCATCCTGCCCTCCGGCAACGAGAAGACCGTTGCTCTCGGTGTGAAACCGGCCGATACCGACCCGACCGCGTTCCAGGGGTACCACGCGCGATACGTGCTCGTGATCTTCGACGAGGCATGCGGTGTATCGAAGGCGCTGTGGGACGCTGCGGAAGGCTTGATGACCGGTGACGAGTGCCGGTTCCTCGCGATCGGCAACCCCACCGACAACACTTCGGAGTTCTTCGACGTCTGCAAGCCCGGGTCGCAGTGGAACGTCATCCGCATCTCGGCGTTCGATACCCCCCTATTCACCGGCGAAGCGGTCACCGAGGAGATGGGGAAGGTGCTCGTCTCCCCGAAGTGGGCCGAGAAGATGCGGAAGAAGTGGGGCGAGACCAATCCGCTCTACGTCGCGAAAGTCAAAGGCGAGTTCCCCGACCTTACCTCGGGCGGGCTCATCCCGATGTCGTACATCATCGCGGCGCAGAACCGTACGATCGTCCCGGACCCCGATGCCGCGGTCCGTCTCGGATGCGACGTCGGCGGTGGCTCCGACAAGAACGTCATCGCGAAGGCCAAGGGTGGTCATGTCCGTATCGTTCTGCGCGACCACAACGCCGATACGATGTCGACCCTCGGCAATCTCGTCTCCTGCATCCGGAGATACAACGCCGACAGCGCGAACATCGACGCGATCGGCATCGGACACGGCGCCGCGGACCGCGCGAAGGAGATGGCTCGAGCTACCCGAGGTTCCGACCGCCTGGCGAAGAACCCCGCGTCGAAGATCACCGGCGTCAAGGTTTCCGGAGCGGCGAACGACAACGAGGAGTACCTGAACCTACGCGCCGAGGGGTATTGGGCGCTTCGAGAGCGTTTCATCGCCGGAGACATCGATATCGACGCGGAAGACGACGACCTCGTCGCTCAGTTGGTCGACCTGCGCTTCAAGCCAACCTCCCGCGGGCAGATCCAGATGGAGTCGAAGGAGGATATGAAGAAGCGCGGGTCCCGATCGCCCGACGACGCCGACGCCGTCATGCTCGCGCTTCTGCCCTCAAGTCGCCGCAACGTGAAGCTCGCGTGGTCGAAGTCGCTCGCGGGGATCAAGGCGAGCCGTGCGAGTCGTGGGGGTGGACCGAATCGACGGTATGGGACCCGCGGTCGGCGTGTGGCGGGTGGTTGATGGAAACTACGAGAGGCCCTCTCGGCGTCTAGCTCCGTTTCAGACGTCCGAATCCGCAGCGGTCATCGACTCCTTCTCGAGCGCGCTGTCTTTTATCCCCCATGACCCAGACGTTCCCGGAAAGCTGTCTATCCCAGGGGGAGCCTCTCGTACCTCATCACCAGTCGTGGCGGGACTCGAACCCGCATCGGCGGCCCTGTCCTTCGGCCGTGACTTACCAGTTAGCCCACACACCGTGACGTCCGGTAGGCGGATCATATCGCGCCTAGCCCCAATATCAACGGCCATCTCCGCGTATCCGCCTCTCCGCGCCGCCGACCACAAGGCACCCCACCAATAGTGCCTATTTGACGCGGCCATACCACATCTGGCACACTCCCGTCCCGTGAAGAGCCCGAAGAACATCACCCCGCCGTCAGCCCGTCGATCTTCGGCGCCCCGTCGCGCGGTCAACGTCGCGTCGATCCTCGATCCGAAGCCGTCGCGTCGAATCGCCCGCAGCACCGGCGACGTGATCGCGGTTCCATCCTCTGGTGCCCTCACCCCGATCCGCAATCGTGCCCTCGCCTCGCTCCTCATGGAACGCCGCTCGTTCGGCCAGGACATCGGTCTCCAGTTCGACGGGCGCCGCGACCTCTACGAGTCGCTCGGGTACCCGCGCATCATCCCCGTCGGTCTCTACCGTCAGCTCTACAAGCGCGGCGGTATCGCCAAGCGCATCGTCAACATCTTTCCGAAGGCCGTATGGGCCGGTGGCGCGGACATCGTCGAAGACCCAACCATCAACACTGATACCCCGTTCGAGAAGGCCGCGTCCGAACTCTTCGAGAAGTACTCGCTGTGGTCCTACGTCAAGCGCGCCGACATCCTCGCGCGCATCGGGCGTTACGCCGTCCTGCTCATCGGCGCCCCGGGCAAGTTCAACGAGCCCCTCGGTACCTACAACCCGTCCACCCCTCTCTACTTCGTCGTCGCCGGTGAGGACCGCGCTCGGATCGCCTCGGTCGTCCAAGACAAGTACGACCCGCGATACAACATGCCCGAGACGTACGACATTCGCATCGGCGCCTCGGACGACGCGAAGGGGGTCGGCGCTTCCACCAACGTCCTTGTCCACCACTCGCGGGTCATCCACTTCGCGGCAGACTGTCTCGAGGACGACGTCTACGGCACCCCGATCCTCGAGTCGGTCGTCAACTACTTCATGGACCTCGACAAGAACGTCGGCGGCGGCTCCGAGGCGGCGTGGAAGCGCATGGACCCCGGCATGCACGTCGATATCGACCCGACGATGGACTACGACGAGGACGACTACGACAAGTTGTCCGACGAGATCACCGAGTTCCAAGACGGCATGCGGCGCTACCTCGCCACCACCGGGACGAAGGTCAGCACGCTCTCGTCGAACGTCTTCAACTTCGGGCCGAACGCGACCCAGGTGATGCAGTTCATCGCCTCGACCCACGGGATTCCGATCCGTATCCTCATGGGTTCGGAGCGCGGCGAACTCGCTTCGGTGCAGGACCGCAACAACTGGGGCGAGCGCATTCAAGAAGAGCGTCGCGACAACGCGAAGCCCCAAGTGTTCAAGCTCGTCGATAGGCTCATCGGCGCTCGTCTGCTCCCGAAGCCGAAGAAGCCACGGTACGACTTCATTTGGCCGCAAGTCGCGCTCCTCGACGATCTGTCGAAGTCCGAGATCGCCAAGAGCATGAC
>ERZ1292625.1565-Hain-H41-01um-R1-1565-length-26242-cov-7_pt1 | contig 10285 bp, 10 predicted proteins | sample MGYA00564400_ERZ1292625 | MGnify/ENA primary metagenome ERZ1292625 (study PRJEB36523, sample SAMEA6512639) | groundwater metagenome | collected 2019-01-08 | study: AquaDiva: Metagenomics assemblies of 32 groundwater samples
TAAAGAATCTGTTCATGCACCGCAAAACCCGCTACAAAGGAATGGCCAAAAATAACGCCCAGATGTTTTCGCTGTTTGGGTTTGCCAATTTGCTGCTGGCTCGCCGATGGTTATGTAACACTGACAGACAGATTGCGTCTTAAAGACAAGAAATTAGGGGAATAATGCTAAAAATAGCGCAATTCAAGCCAGAATATGGCAAATTTTAACCCAATATCCCAAAACCGCTCGCTTAGCCCATGGTGTGCAGTGAATTAATCAGCGTTTCCACAGTTGTTGCATGTCATTTTGGTAGAAAGTGAAGTTTTTTTCCTTTTTTTAGGGGAGTTTTTCTCCTTTATGCAACATTTGGACGGATTGCTTCCCTTTGTATAAACCCGTAAGCTTACGGACGTAACTCCTCCCACTCAATCAGCGCATCAATCTTCATCAGAACATTATCTCGCTTCAATCGCTCTGCCAATTCCAGTGTTCCAAAACTCATCTGCATCTTTTGCTCCAACTGTCTTTTAACTACCTCTATTTTAGTTGGTTATTGCAATGGCAGGGAGGTTGTGCAGGAGTCTTTTAATTTTATGACAAATCCGCCCAGAGAGCAATGAAGCAACTTTTCTTTCTGGGTAGGTGGAAAGATTACTGAGCGTTTGGTTGAAGTCGGTTCAGTCGTAAAAAGGACAATTACTAGCAAAACTGGACAGTGTTCACAGGACTGAGTAAACACAGCTGGCAAAGCACAAATTAGTTCTGCTGAAGCTGATTTGGAAGTAGCGCGCACTAAGCTTGCTTGATCGACAAAAACAACTATTCCAAAGTAACTTGATTTTAGATCAAGCTGTAGAAGTTTATGAAGCCCGATACAAAGTTCCTGTATCCCATTTGAGTTAGTTTAAAGCGCAAGCTCTGCGGTGGTGAGTAATCAGTCAAAGTATACAAATCTGATAGCTGGGCGTGATGGTGTGATTACTGTAAAAGTCAACGCTCAAGTCATGTTCAAAATCATCTCTATGAATCTGAAAAAAATTGCCCACAAAATTTTTGTGGACCAGCCGCCAAGTTATGCGTTTCGTAAGTATTATTGTATAAAAACAGTGTGGATCAGAAACCAGTGAGAATCCTCTTTTCTTATGAAGCACTACAAACCAGTATACAATCCTGGAATCCCAATGCGTTGAATATGAATGGCATTATTGCCTTCTTCGTATGCAAGAAATTTGCCTTCTTTACCCCAAATGCGAAATGCCAGGGAATAAGCCAGGACTCGGATGGGATAATCACGCGGTAGCGTTTGCAAATACGGTTGTATCGTGGTGAAGTCGGTAGCGCCGTATTGTTGCATGATAAACCGTAATCCTCCGTTTGCAGGGCCGATGTTATAGGCCAGCAGTCCCAGGAACAGGTCGTTATTCATTTCTGTTAGGTAATGTTTGAATGTGGCAGCGGCGACAAAGGTATTGTGGCGATGATTTTCCAAATTAATTTTTTCCAAGCCGAGCCATTTTTGGGCTTCTACAATGACTGCAGTTGGAACTCTGGTAATTTGAAACAATCCTCTGCCGCCATCATTGCTGTTACGCGGGATAAAAGATGATTCTGTCGCGGCAATGCCATGTAATAGATTGACATCGATATTAAAAGAACGGGCTGCTTCTTCAATCGCTTGCCGGAATTCTTGTGAACGATCAACCATTTTTTGTAATTGCGCTGAATCATGGCGGCGGTAAGCTGCATACACTTGATGCGAAATCGTCATGCGTCCCGCTTCTGCCTTGCCACCAACCAAAGTGCGAAAATGACCATAAGTTAATGTAGCTTGATCGTGCGTTACCAGCCAGGAAATTAGCAACATCAATACCAATGATAGAGTCGGACTGAGAAATTCCGAATGTAGGCTAAGCCATTTTTTTAATTTCCACCAACCGATCAGAAAAATACTCGCCGTCACGATTAAGCCTAATATGCCGATTGTAAACGGTAGTAGGTTGTTCCAAAAGCTAGTGCCTGAGAAGCGGCTGGCGGAGTGGCCGAGCAGCATGATGATGGCAAAAATAGCGGTAACGCTGAGACAAGTAATTTCGATTATGGTTAGCCATATTTTCTTCTGTAATCCACCGGGTTGTATTCTTTGGTTTCTTTTTTTCGGGCGATTACTTTTGTAATCGTTATGATTGTTTCGTACGATTGCGACACGCCTACGCTTTGGTTTTGGTTTGGTGCTTTGGGGATTATGCGGCAGCGTTGTTTTATCCATTGGAATAAGTATCTAGGATACGGTTGAATCAATCAATGTAGTCTGTGGATAGAGGTTATTACAATTCAACGGGATCCACATCCAATACCCAACGAATCTTTTGAGTGGGTACCGTGCTGAGCTGCTTTTGCCATTGAAGTAAAAAAATCTGCAGTTGCTTGCGTGAAGCGGATTGTACCAGGAGATGACCGCGTTCCATGCCTTTCAAACGTAACATCTGTGCAGGAACCGGATCGAATAGTTCGATCGATTCATAGTCTTTGGCAAGTTTTGCAGCAGTGCTTAAGAAATCTATAACCGTTTCAATACGATGCGCTTCGGCTCGTAATACCGCTTGATGCACATACGGAGGAAAGCCGGCGATTTTTCGTTCTATGAGTAAATTTTTAGCCAAGGCATCAAAATTCTGTTTTTGCAGTGCTTGATATAACGGGTGATCGGGGAATTCTGTTTGAATCAAGACTTGTCCTTTGTTATTAGAGCGTCCGGCCCGACCGGAAATTTGCATGAGTTGTGCAAATAGTCGCTCACTGGCACGGAAATCAGTGCTGTAGAGGGAGTTATCTGAATTTAATATACCGATCAGTGATAGATTCGGAAAATCATGGCCTTTAGCCAAAATTTGAGTGCCAACCAGGATATCGATTTCCTGGTTGTGGATTTTTTGTAGGATGGAACGCCATGCATCTTTACGGCGGGTACTGTCACGGTCAATGCGTAAAATACGTGCATTTGGAAAGTAGGTACTCAATGTTTCGGTCACGCGCTGTGTGCCCTGCCCAAACGGTGTGAGGTCTTGATTGCCGCATTCAGGGCAATGGATTGGCAGACGTTCTTGATGGCCACAATAATGGCAACGTAAATCTTTGTCACGTAGATGGACAACCAAACGGCTGGAGCAACGCACACAGGCTGCTGTCCAGGCGCAGGATTTACACAGCAGGGTTGGTGCATAGCCACGACGGTTGATAAAAATAATGCTTTGCTGTTGCTCGGATAAATTAGTCCGTAGTGCCTGTAGCAAAGGCTGTGATAATCCATTGAATGTTTTGTGGATACGCGTATCGATGGTTTGGATGGTTGGCAGTGCAGCGTTTTTGATTGCACGGGAAGTCAATTGAATGACGCGATAACGTCCGGTAATTGCACTGTGATAACTTTCCAGTGAAGGCGTAGCAGAACCCAAAATTACCGGAATATTCACCTGTTTGCTGCGGAATATCGCTAAATCTCGTGCAGAATAACGCAATCCATCTTGTTGCTTGAATGAATGATCATGCTCCTCATCGACAATAATAAGCCCCAAATTTGGTAGTGGCGTAAATATAGCCAGCCTTGTTCCCAATACAATGTTCGCTTCACCGGTTTGTGCTTGCAGCCAACCTTGCAGGCGTTCTGTATCATTAAGTCCACTGTGTAAGCTGATTAGATTTGTACATGGAAATCGATTGTGAAATATGGCTTCGAGTTGCGGCGTTAAATTAATTTCCGGTACAAGTACCAAGACTTGTTTATCTTGCATCAACATGGCAGCGATCAAGCGTAGATAAACCTCGGTTTTACCGCTCCCGGTAATGCCATGCAAAAGACTGACATGGAAGTGACTCTGAGCAGATAATATTGTGTTGACTGCGTGATCTTGTTCTACCGTAAGCGTTGGGATATTGCTATCGGTCGCTGTGTTATCTTGGGCAGAATGGGGAGCATCCGTGCTAATCCATCCTAATCCTAGCCATTGTTGAATGAGTTGTTTGATGCGCGAAGAATCTTCTTTAAACACTTCACCGGGGATCGAATCAACTTGTTGAAAACGAACAAGAAGGTTGCGTGCAATCCGTTGGCGCTTTGGAATGCTGGATAAAGCGATTTGCTTTCCGGCATCGGTTAAACGTAATCGCGTATTGTGCCATGCTGATCCAACTTTCTGCAGCTTCATCGGTTTGGTCGTACGCAAAGCGGCGGGAATCCCATTCATGATAACCATTCCGATCGGATGATGGTAATACTGACTGCAGAAAGCGAATAAATTCAGTAGTTCTTTCGGTAATGGCGGATTGTCAGTGAAAACACCTTGAATTGTTTTGAGTTTCTCTGGAGGAACCTCAGTATTAGCAACCACTTCCATAATAATGCCTGCAAGTCGTCTTTTTCCAAAAGGTACGCTAACGCGCAATCCTATGTTTTCTTGATCTGCATGCTCCGCATAATAATCAAACAGTGTGCCGACAGGAACATTAAGTGCGACACGGACAATGGGCATAGGATCAGTGGATATTTGGTTTCAATCGGATTGGCGTTTCTAAAGGAATTGATTGCTATCTTGAAACTGATTATTACAGCTTACTCATTGGGTGCCCCAGAATCAAATGTTAAATGATTTTATATTTGGGCAATCTTGCCCTAACTGTCTCCAAAAACAATTCAGTGGGCGAACTTCCAAACAACGATATCAGTATGATGGCGGGATTTGGCAATTGGTCAGATAATTGTAGTATCGTTGGTATTCGAAAACATTTACCCACCAAAATTGATCAACTTTTGGTGGGTGATCTGTGAAATTGTATAACTGCTTGGAGTATTTTTAATGAGAGACTCTATAAAGCGTTACAGCATCTTCTCCAGGTTTATTCAGTTTTGCAGTGCTTCCATCGGATTGAATAACCAGCTCGATGGCCGTATCTACATCTGAAAAACCAGCACATCCATTCGTGTTATACGTAAAACTTGTCAGATTGAGTTTATTCGCTCCTTTATTGTAAGCATATGAAGAAAATTCAATACCAGGTTTTGCGCATTTTTGTTGCTCGGCTTTTTGCGTTTCGCCTGTTGGATCAATCATCATGAATTTTCCATTCGAGAAAAATATCAATGTCGGTGTTTTGATGGCTTCCTTGTCATAAGCCCAAGCGCCTACGATTCCGGAAGTATCATTATCCATTTTGGCAAAACGTGTTTCTTTAATTTCTTTTTCTGCTACTTCCTCTTCATTGCTGAGCTGAATCGGTTTTGCAATGTGGAAGAGTTCACCAAAAACACTGGTTTTTTCGCGTTCCCTTTGTACGGTCACAATATCGGAATGGATTAACTCAAAACCGTCAGTACGCATCCGGCGCGTTGGGCCAGGATTAGAAAGTCCACCTTTTAAGTTGGTGTCTACTGAGGGTTTGCCTATTAATTTAAATCCTCGATTATCAAAATCGGTTGCTTCGGCAATACCGTACTCAACACCGGATTGAAAAATGGTTCTTCCACCACACACACGATTTTCATCGCAGGAATCGTCCACTCTTGCATCGCCATGCAAATATTCTCCGCTACCGTCACCCGCCACGCGTAATACACTCGCACTTTGGTTATCAAAGCTGACCCAGATTTGCGCATTCAATAAGGCCACACCTTGTGACAAGAAATGCTTGCGTGCTTCATCAGGAGATGTTGCCTCTCCATTGATGCCACTTGCTTCCATGATGCTTTTCAATTGTGCAGTTTCAGCAAAAGTGGCTGGATCGCTGTCTAAATTGATCTTGTTGCTGACGACGCTGGCCGTTTCTTGTGATATCGAAATGCCGTTGGTAAGATCGCTATCAGCATCTAAAGATTGCAATAAAACGAGTAAATTTTGCAATTTATGATCGCTATCTCCGGCGAGTTCGATCGGAGTGACGATCAATGAACCGGGGATATTACCCAGAGTCAAACTGCCGAGTTTGAATTCAATTTTATCGCCATGATTAAAATTGAACTGGCCTTTGTCGTCAGTTACACCTGATTTTCCAGATGACGCACTATAGGAAATGCCCGAAACAGGAGAATCAATTAAAATACCGGTTGCTGGGCCTGTTTGCGTGGTTCTTTTAACTGAAGCAGTGGCAGTAGAATTGGATGATGAGGTAGTATCCTGGTTTTTTTCGCTCTCTCCATCACAAGCGGTTAAACTAGCGATCAATGCAGCAGGTAGAACAGTTAGCCAGGAAAGTTTTGTTAATGGGTGAATAGATTTCATTCAGATGCTCTCTTTTGGGTTAAATTAAATAATTCAGTTTTGTACAATTGTTTTTTTGAATTGTTTTGGGTATTTGTGAACACTGATATTTTACTATCAAGATTGTTATTATAGCCAAGCAATCTATTTTCTTTTGCATTAGCCCCATTATGGGCTGTTTTTATTCAATTTTGGAGGTGGTTAAAGGTTTTATATGTCTAATATGGCTGAGATCTCACGGTTGTCAGGAATGACAACGCAGCTTCCCATCGAATGGTATTTGAATCCCGAAATTCTCGAAATAGAAAAACGTATTTTGTTTGATCAGGGACCTGGTTATGTGGGTCATGAAGTAATGGTACCCAATATTGGGGATTATTATGTACCGGAATGGATGAATGACGCTAAGGTATTAGTGCGAAACAATCATGGTGTCGAATTACTCTCTAATGTTTGTCGTCATCGACAAGCGCTTTTGCTTAAGGGAAGAAGTAACACAAAAAGCATCGTATGCCCCATTCACCGCTGGACATATGCTTTGGATGGCAAATTGCTTGGTGCGCCGCATTTCGAACGTAATCCTTGTTTGAATTTGGATAAAACGCCTTTAAAGAATTGGAATGGGTTGTTGTTCAATGGCAAACGCGATGTATCCAGAGACATGGAAAAACTGAATGCGCTAAAAGCTTTTGATTTTTCCGGCTATGTTTTAGATCGTGTGCAAACAAATCACTATGCGTGTAATTGGAAAACTTTTATTGAAGTGTATTTGGAGGATTATCACGTAGAACCGTTTCATCCAGGCTTGAATGGATTTGTTGATACGCATCGACTGGAATGGGAGTTTGGCGAGTGGTATAGCGTACAAACGGTGGCTATTGATCATGCGCGCTTCCAAAAACCTGGCAGTGCGGTTTATGCTCAATGGCATGAACAAGTATTGCAGTACACGGCAGGCGAATTGCCTTCGCATGGCGCAGTATGGTTGCTTTACTATCCAAATATTATGGTGGAATGGTATCCGCATACCCTGGTAATTAGCTCGATATGGCCTACCGGTACGGAAAGCTGCAGAAACACTGTAGAATTTTATTACCCGGAAGAAATTGCATTATTCGAGCGTGATTTTGTCGAGGCGGAACAGGCGGCTTACCAAGAAACAGCTTTGGAAGATGATGAGATTTGCAAGATGATGACTGCAGGGCGTCGCGCTTTATTTGAACAAGGCATTAATGAAACGGGGCCTTATCAAATACCAATGGAAGCGGGGCTGGAACAATTTCATCAATTCTTGCGGCAGAAGATGCAGCGCTACTTGTGATTCTTTGTTAATTCTTGTGATCGAGGAAATGATTAATTGAGCTCGCTATGGATGTTATTAGCTGCATTTTTGTTTGCTTGCATGAGTGTATTGGTTAAGTTGGGTGCAATGCATTTTTCCAGTATTGAGCTCGTGTTTTACCGCTCGCTGTTTGGTGTATGGGTCACGTACGCCATTATTCGTTCGTACGGTTTTTCTGTCATGACGCCACATTGGTGTATTCACTGTTGGCGTGGCGTAACGGGTTTAATCAGTTTGCTCATGTTTTTTTATTGTTTAACACAACTCCCGTTAGGAACAGCAGTTTCGTTGAATTATACTTGGCCGTTATTTGTGGCTTTGTTTTCTACGTTGATCTTAAAAGAACATCTTCAATGGTCACTGGTTTTTGCTATTTTGCTCGGTTTTATGGGAGTGATGATTTTGTTGCGGCCTGCATTGCCTGAGGATCAATGGTTTGCAGGTTTGATTGGAATCGCTTCGGGTTTTTTTGCTGCCTTGGCCTATGTGAATGTGAAGCAACTCGGGAATTTGGGTGAATCCGAATGGCACGTAGTATTTTATTTTACCCTTATATCTACCTTGGGTACCGGTGCATGGTTGTTGTTAACCGCATTTAGCGTGATAACTTGGCATGGGTTACTGGTAATATTAGGCATCGGCATCACCGCAACGCTTGCGCAAATAGCAATGACCCGTGCTTTTCACAAAGGTGTTACGCTAGTTGTGACCTCACTCGGTTATAGTACGGTGCTATTTGCAAGTTTATGGGATCTCTTTCTTTGGGATGAGGCGGTGACACCCATTGCTTGGCTGGGAATTGGCTTGATTGTACTCGGTGGATCGATGGGGGGTATCTTGGGTTCTCGGAATGTTTCAGTATCGCTATCTAAATAATATCTTTCGCTATGGATGAATTGGTTTTTGCCAGAGTATTACATGTTCTGGGTGTAGTCGTATGGGTAGGGGGTGTTGCCATGGTGACGCTTGTTCTGCTGCCATCTTTATCGCAAATGCAATCTCCAATGGAAGCAATGGAGATCTTTAAACGCATTAGACAACGTTTTGCTGCTCATGCACGTTACGCAACGTTATTGGTTGGTTTAAGTGGCTTCTACATGACTGATGCACTCAATGTATGGGGGCGATTTACGCAATGGCAGTATTGGTGGATGCATCTGATGGTATTGATTTGGCTATTTTTTAGTGTGATGTTATTCATCATGGAACCACGTGGTCGCCGAAATCAATCAATTAATTCCAACGGAAAAAATATTACTTCGGAAACATTGAATGGCATTCAGCGCAAACATCTTTTCTTGTTGCTATTGAGTTTTTTGACGATTGCCGGTGCAGTGGCTGGTAGTCATGGCTGGTTGATTTCCGGACGCTAGCCAATTATGAGTTATCTGTTGTTAAAAATGCTCCATGTCAGCAGTGTCGTGATCAGTTATTCGCTATTTTTTCTACGTGGCATTTGGTTGATGCAGGATTCAAATAACTTGCGGCAGCGCTGGGTTAAAGTTTTACCGCATGTTATTGATACTATTTTGCTTACCAGTGCCATTGCATTGGCGGTACTCATTCAGCAGGATCCATTGAATAATGCTTGGCTGACTGCAAAAGTGATTGGTTTACTGATCTATATTCTTCTGGGGATGATTGCAATACGATTTGGTAAAACAAAAAAAACACGTATTGCAGCGTGGATTGGAGCCCAATGTGTTTTTATTTATATCGTATTGGTTGCGCTGAGCAAGAATCCGTTGTTGGGTTTAGTTTAAGTTGTAAACGCTACCGTGTCTGTTTTCGTATTATGAGTTTAATCGATGTTTGCGATTTGTTTTTTGAAAAGGCAAATGCTAATCAAGCGCAGGCAATTTGTGATTTGGTTAATTTGGCTTATCGCGGTGAACAAGGATGGACCAATGAGTCGTCTATTATTCAGGGAAATAGGACAACACCTCAGGAAATAGAATTGGCTTTGGTGGAGCCAAATGCTCATTTTTTTGTTATTAATCAGTTGCAACAATTAATCGCATGTGTTTATATAAAAGAGCACATAAATGCTGTTGCTTATCTGGGTTTTTTCTCTGTTCATCCCAGCTTTCAAGGACAGGGATTAGGAAAGTATTTACTGGAGCGAGCCGAAGCTTTCGCTGCAGATCAAATGCAAGCACACAAACTTGTGATGTTTGTCGTATCGCAAAGTATGGAACTGATTGCATTTTATCGTCGGAGAGGCTATTGCCCAACAGGTAAAATTGACTTGTGTCCAGTGAGTTTGGGTATTCCGAAAATTTCCGGATTAACAATTACGTATCTTGAGAAAAAATTAACTCATTAAAGTTTGTTAAATCGATTTGATTTATTTTTATCAATAGAGGAGGGTAATAGATGGTTATAAAAATTGTATTGATTGGGTTATTAAGTTTTAGTATTACCTGTTTTGCACAAAATAAAGCAATTCCTATGGACTTGAAACAATCATCACAGACTTCACTAACCAATTCGGTGGAGCGTAAAGATGCCATCCAATCTGATCAGCAAAAACCTAGTCAAAATAAAAAGTCCCCCATGGTTGATTATTGCAAAAAAAATCCTTGTTAATTTTTTTGAGTAATTAACGATATAGAATATATTTATGAAAAATCATGAACTTAAAGTTATTTCGTTAGTTTTCTGTATAGGGTATGCCGCAAATTTGTTTTCAAGCTCTACTCATTGGAGTCAT
>ERZ1292625.4553-Hain-H41-01um-R1-4553-length-10284-cov-5_pt1 | contig 10284 bp, 4 predicted proteins | sample MGYA00564400_ERZ1292625 | MGnify/ENA primary metagenome ERZ1292625 (study PRJEB36523, sample SAMEA6512639) | groundwater metagenome | collected 2019-01-08 | study: AquaDiva: Metagenomics assemblies of 32 groundwater samples
ATTCCCAAGACGGAAGTGTTGAGGCAATTATGAAATTGGGTGTTGTTGCAATCTTCAACAAAGGTAATTTTGGTTTTGCCAAGGCCAATAATCAAGGAATAAAAATTGCAAAGAGTGAATACGTTTTTCTTTTAAACTCCGACACCCTTATTAAAAAAGGTTCTTTGGAGAAAATTCTTACATTTGCCAAAGCCCATCCGGATGCTGGAGTCGTTGGCCCAAGACTTTTCTTTAAAGACGGCAGTCTTCAGAATTCCTGTCTTCGCTTCCCGACGATAGGCAATGCCATCAAAGAGTACTGGTTTGGTGAGAAAGGCCTGTTTGATAAATATGCTCCTAAGGGTAAGTCTCCGGTCGTTGTTGACTCCTTGGTCGGTGCGGCATTTCTAATGACCCCCGCGGCCTTAAAGAAAGTCGGCGGACTTGATGAGAGGTATTTCTTTTATTTTGAAGATATTGATTACTGCCGTAAAGTTAAAAGAGCAGGGCTTAAAGTTTATTATCTACCTGAAGCCGAGATTATTCACTTTGAAGGCGCCAGCGGTAAAAAAATAGCCAAACCGAAAGATCAATGGAGAAGGCTAATTCCTTCCAGTAAAATTTACCATGGCACCCTCAAGCATTATATACTTACATTAATAATTCTCATCGGCCAGAAATGGGCCAAGTTATATGGGCATATTCAAAAAAATTAAAAAAGAGCTTTTTTGGACCCTTGCCATTATTCTTCTGACTCTCCCCGTATATTCGAAACTTATCCAACCCGGTTTTTTCCCGATGCAGGACGATCTTCAAGCTTTTAGGGTTTATGAGATGGATCGCTGCTTTGACGATGGCCAGATTCCCTGCCGTTGGGTTCCCGATGCCGGATATCAGTACGGATACCCCCAGTTTAACTATTATCCGCCGTCGGTTTATTACGTTGGAGCGGCCTTGCACCGCTTGGGGATTCAGTATATCGATACAATAAAAATTCTCTTTGTGGCGGGATATCTTGTTTCGGCAATTGCCATGTTCGCCCTGGTGAGGGCAATCCTTGGCAATTGGCCGGGCTTTGTGGCCTCGATACTCTATACATATATCCCATATAAAGCCGTCGAGGTTTACGTACGGGGAGCCTTAAATGAATTTTGGTCGTTGGCGATTTTCCCGCTTATCTTTTGGGCCTTATACGAGCTAATTAAAACCGAAAAGAAAAAATACTTTATTTGGCTGGCCGTCTCAATCGGAATTCTTCTTATTACACATAATTTAATGACCTTAATCTTTGCTCCTTTTGCTCTCGCTTGGGCCACCTTTTGGCTGGTAAGAACCAAGAAATGGAAAGCAACGCTACAAATAGCTCTTTCCGGGCTGCTGGGTCTTGGTTTGGCTGCTTTCTTTTTCCTGCCGGTTCTTGTGGAGAGAAAATTCGTCCATGTCGAGTCTCTTCTTTCCGGTTACTTTGATTATCGTCAGCACTTCGTCAGCCTTTACAGGTTATTTTTATCCCGTGAGTGGGGTTACGGCTCATCCGGCTTTCCCAATGAACTATTGAATTTATCTACAGGACTTATTCAGTGGGTGGCCGGTCTTGTTGCAATAGGCTTAGCAATTATTAATTTCAAAAAGAAAAAAGAAATTTCCATGTTGGCAATCTTTCTGGGGGCAATGAGCATAACCGCTCTTTTTATGATTCATATGAAATCAAGCTTTATCTGGGCCCGCTTGCCCGTTCTTTGGTGGATGCAATTTCCCTGGCGTTTTCTTTCCGTTGCGATTTTCCTTTTAGCACCCCTTGCGGCTATAGGGGTCGCTCTTTCCGGAAAACTAAAATATTTTTTCGGAACCATCCTTATTATTTTTGCGATTATTTTAAACATCGGCTTTTTTGTTCCCAAAGCTTGGTTGCAAATATCAGATAAAGACAAATTTTCCGGTAGCTCATGGGAAAAACAATTAACAATTAGTATTTTTGATTATCTCCCGATTTATGCCAAGCTGCCGCCTCCGAGTAAGGCCCCCGCTTTGCCGGAAATTTTGGACGGTAATGCCAAGTTTACAGACTACTCTAAGGGAAGTAATTATCAAAAAGGTAAGATTGAGGTAAATAAAGACGCCACGGTTAGGTTGCCGCTTTTTGATTTTCCCGGAATGAAGGTAACGACTAACGGAAGTGTTGTCGCCCACTATCACAACGATTGCCGTGGTCAGGTTTATTGTTTGGGACTGATTACTTTTAAACTCCCTAAAGGCAGTTATAATTTTGAGGTCAGGCTAACGAATACACCGATAAGGGTAGTTGGCAACTATCTCTCTTTAACTAGCATTCTTGTGCTTATTTGGTTGATAATTAAGAAAGATGAAAAAGTTTTTAAGTAAATATTGGGCACCGATTCTTATTCTTCTGTTGGGCTTATCCGTTTCTTGGCCGCTATTTAAATACGGCTATTTTTCCCACCAGGACGATTTGCAGGTCATGCGGATTTTCGAGATGCGTAAATGCTTTACCGATTTGCAACTACCGTGTCGTTGGGTGCCGGATATGGGGTGGGGGAACGGGATGCCCCTTTTTAATTTTTACGGTGTTTCTTCCTATTATCTCGGAGCCGTTGCCAGTTATTTCTTGGGTTATATCGGCTCGGCCAAACTGCTTTTCTTTTTGGCTTTAACCGTCGGAAGCTTCGGGATTTATCTTTTGGTCAACCGTCTTTGGGGTCGCTGGGCGGGGCTCACGGCAGGGGTTTTATATTTATTTGCTCCCTATAAAGCGTTGGACGTTTATGTCAGGGGAGCACTGGCCGAAAGCATCGCCCTAAGTATAATCCCCTTTGTTTTTTATTTTGGCTATCGTTTAATTACCTCCGGCAAGAAACGTGATTTTATCCTCTTTACGATTACTCTTTTTGCTTTTGCAATTACCCACAACATAATGACTCTTATTTTTATCCCAGTTTTGGTTGTTTGGCTAGTCTACTGGTTATGGGTGGAAAAGTGGAAGCAATTAAAAATTGTTTTATTGTCGCTTCTTTTGGGAATGGGATTGTCGTCCTTTTTTGTTGTCCCAGCATTCTTCGAGAAAAACCTTGTTCAGACAGAATCCCTAACCCGTTTTGAACTAAATTTCCGGGCCAACTATCTTCAAATCAAACAATTATTTTTTGATCGGGCTTGGGGATTTGGTACTTCGGTTCCCGGACCGGAAGGCAGAATGTCGTTTCAAATCGGTTGGCCCCATTGGTGGTTAGTTTTAATCTCTCTAGCTCTAATTTTTATTGCCGGAATCAAAAAGCAGTCAAAGCTTTTGGCGGCAGGCTTAATACTGGCCTTTCTTCTATCGATTTTTATGACTCACAACAAATCGACCTTTATTTGGGAGAACGTAAATCTGCTAACTTTTTTCCAATTTCCGTGGCGCTTTTTATCACTCTCCATTTTTACGGCGTCACTTCTTGGGGGGTTTGTAGTCGGGGTAGTTCGGGGAAGGTGGCAAAGGCTCTCAGCCGTGGTAATTATTGTCTTGGCGGTAGCTCTAAACTGGAGTTATTTTAAACCCCAGAAATTTTATCCTGTAAACGATAGTCAGAAGCTCTCCGGAGTGCTCTGGGAAGATCAACGGAAAGGGGCACTCTTGGACTATCTACCGAAGACGGCCTTAGAGCCGCGCGAAGCAGCACAAAAACAACCGCTTATCCGCTCCGGGGAAGCGGAAATTACCAAGTTTGACATCCGGTCAAATCGTTGGAGTTTTTCGGCTGACGTTAAATCGGATGCCTTAATCGAAGTCCCGGTTTATTATTTTCCCAACTGGTCGGTAAAGGTAAACGGTCAAAATTCCTTTTTTACTTATAAGAATTATACAGGAAGGATTTCGGTAGGATTACCCGTAGGCTCTTACACTGTTGAGGGAAGTTTTTACAATACTCCGATAAGATCTGTGGCCAACTCTCTTTCTCTTTTAAGCCTTATCATTTTTTTATATATTGTCTTTTACAAAAAAATAATGAAAAGGTCTTTATCAAAATACATATTTCCGGTAATTCTTATCTTGTCAATTCCCGCCGTCAGATACCTATTCGTAAAAGGCTTTTTCGGCGTATCCGATGATATGCACATTGCCTGGCTCTACGAAATGGACAAAATAATCAGGGCGGGACAATTTCCACCACGTTTTGTTCCCGATTTAAGTTATGGTTTTGGTTACCCCCTCTTCAATTTTGTTTATCCATTGCCTTATTATTTCGGAGAAATATTTCACCTTCTTGGTTTATCGCTGGTGGATAGCATCAAGACCGTTTTTATTTTATCGATACCTCTTTCGATGTATGCGATGTACAGATTCTTAAAAGAGTTTCTGCCGCAGGCGCTGGCATTGGCAGGGGCTGTTCTATATGTTTACGCACCATACCGGGCAACCGAAATGTTTGTTCGGGGAACGATAGGGGAGATTATAGCTTTCGTTTTTATTCCGTTGGTTGCATTATCTTTTGTAAAAATTACCCAAAACAAAAATATCTACCGCTGGATAGGAATTTCCGGTCTTGCGATTGCCGGTCTTGTTTTGTCGCACAATATTATGGCTTATATGTTCATGCCTTTTGCATTTGCGCTCTTATTGGCCAGAATTATTTGGCTGGCGCGGGACAAAAAGAAAGCCATTCTTCAAAGTTTGGCGGCAATTATTTTAGGCCTTTTAGTCTCATCTTATTTTTGGATTCCGGCGATTCGCGAAAGCGGGTTGATGAAATATAGTACCATCTATAACTTTTATGACCACTTTCCAACGATTAAACAACTCATCACGCCATATTTCGGCTATGGAGCATCGGACCCCGGCTCCTACGACATAATGTCTTTTTATATTGGGATAGTATCGCTCATCGTCGTTGTAATGGGTACCCTATTAATCTTTATTAAAAGGAAAAAAATTTCTAAGGAAGAAAAGATATTTGCCTTTTGGGGACTAATAATCTTTATTATTAGTATTTTTATGATGAATTACCGTTCGGCTTTTTTGTGGAGGATTATTCCGTTTTTGCCGTATTTTCAATTCCCCTGGCGCTTTTTGGCTATGGTTACTTTTGCCTCCCCGGTTCTACTACTGGGTTTATCAAAACTAAAGCACCAAACATTGATATCTCTAATCGTTATTATTTTTGCTATCGTTCTTAATTTTTCTTATTTTAAATATAGCGAATTTTTGGGTCGTGGGGATGATTATTATCTGAACCGTTACATCCCCGTACCGGTTGCAAGCCAGGAATATAAAAACATTACGGATGATTATCTCCGTTTGCCTAGTGGGACTGACACCCGACCTGATAAAAATTACCCGCTTGTTTACGGCGCTATGGGTGTCATCAAATCGTTTAATGAAACTAGCCCACTTAGTGTAACTATTTCAACCGATTATTCCAAAGACTCCACCCTCAATTACAGTAAGTATTATTTCCCCGGCTGGATTGCTAAAATAGATGGGAAGAGCACGGAAATAAAAATCGGGAAGCCGTTCGGACAGATTACGGTAGATGTGCCGGCCGGAAAGCATACGATCGAAATTAAATATACCGAATCAAAACCACGGCTGATATTTGATTTTATTTCTCTGGGAAGTTTGGCTCTGGCGCTATATTTTATATTTAAAAAGCAATGAAGAAATTTATACTGATTATTTTATCGATCGGAATTGTCCTCAGACTTCTATTGTCATTTACTACCTATCACTCCGACGTTGCTCCTTTTGATTTTGCCGGGAAGGTGATCGCCAAAGGAAACGTCTTAAACTTCTACGATTACCTGTGGCAACTACCGAAAGATCATCCATACCTTAAAGTTTATCCAAGAAATCTCTTTAACTATCCTCCGGCGGTTTACTTTTTTTTGGGAGGGTTTTCGCGCCTGACAACTTGGGCTATTAATCCGGTTATTCATGAGAACTTTATATTAAATTTTCCTTCCACGCTGGGGAACATTCAACTTAATTGGTTACTTCTTCTTTTAAAGCTTCCATACCTACCTTTTGATATCGCGATAGCTTTTCTTCTAATGTCTCTTTTTAAAGAAGAAAGACATAAAAGGTTAGCTTTTGTATTTTGGATCTTTAATCCGGTTAATCTTTATGCCACCTATATGATGGGGATGTATGAGGTCATTCCGGCTTTCTTTTCACTGGCGGCGATCGCCTATGTTTATAAACGAAGAGATAAAATCGCGTCGGAGGGGCTTCTTCCGGCGGCTCTTCTACTGGGCGCGGGGGCGGCCTTTAAGATCTTCCCGGTTTTGTTTTTGGTTCCCCTGGCCTTGTTAAAGAAGGATTGGTGGGGAAGAACAAAAATAGTCGGATTAGGAGTTTTTACTTATTTACTTACCACTTTTCCTTTCATTTTTTCTAAAGGGTTTAGAACTACCGCCATGCTGGCCGGCCAAACAACAAAAAGTTTCTATGCCCAAATCCCGATTTCCGGCGGAGAGTCGATCATCTTATTCTTGGCTGCTTTAGTTTGTATTTATCTTGTTTTTCTTTTTAAGAAAAATACGGTGGAGGAGCTCTGGAAGAAGTTTTTTATACTGCTACTTCTCTTCTTTGTTTTTACACACTCCCATCCGCAATGGTTTGTCTGGATTACTCCGTTTTTAATAATCGATTTGGTCAAATCAAACCTGAAACATTGGCCGCTCGCCTTAATTTCGGTAGTCTGTTGGTTGGGACAAATAACTTTTTTTGATCCCGGTCTTTCGGTTTGGCTCTTTGCACCGGTATTTCCCAATCTTTGGGGACTTCCGGGAATTTGGCAACTTATCGGAGTTGCTCCCGATATCAATGTTGCGAGAAGCGTCTTACAGAGTATCTTTGTAGGGGCGGCCGCCTATTATATTTACGTGAGTCTTCCAAAAAGTGAAGAGAAGGAAGTATGATAATCGATTCTTTGAAGTTTCTTCTATTTTTTATCTTCTCGTATTTTATACCCGGTTATGTGATTGTCGGACGAACAAAGAATAGCTCTGTAGCTATAAAAATATTTCTGGCAATCGCCTTGGGTTTTTCCCTTTCGGCGATCTCGGGCTATCTGGGTCAGTGGTTATACTACGGCCTCATAGCCGTTTCCTTAATTATCTTTGTTGCAACCCGTAGATATAAAGATTTTATCGGTAAGTTTAATTTTAAAATCGATAAAATTGGTGTGATTATCACTCTCTTAATTATTCTGGGAATATTATTCCAAAACATGATTACTTTCAGGACGGGACTTAACTATTCGTATGGTGTTGGATACTGGGGGGCCCTCGCTCACGATGGAGTTTGGCACCACGCGCTTATAAATCAGTTGATGAAAGGCCTTCCGCCGCAAAACCCGGGTTTTTCAGGTACACAGCTCGTTAATTACCATTATTTTTACGACTTATTGGTTGCCCAAAGTGCCAAGATTACCGGTATCGCGGTTTCTGATTTGATCTATCGCTTTTATCCTTTTATCTTCTCCCTTCTTATGGGGGTAGGAACCTACTTTCTATCTTTAAAACTTTTTAAAAACAAATGGGCGGGAGTCTTTTCGGTCTACCTCGCCTATTTTGGCAGCAGTTTCGGTTGGGTCATTGATTGGATTAAAAATAGACCCCTCGCCGGGGAGTCGGCTTTTTGGGCCAATCAGCCGGTCTCGTTTAATATTAATCCGCCCTTTGCAATTTCACTTATTCTTCTCATCGCTTTTCTAATCGGTTTCAAATCTTTTTCCGAAAAGAAAAATGTTCGGCTGGCGGTTACGCTAGTTCTGATTGGCGGCACACTTATTGAATTCAAGGTTTATGGAGGGCTTATCCTATTGGCTTCACTTCTAATTATTGCTCTTAAGAAAATAGTTATTGATAGGGACTTTCACTACTTAATTATCTTTGCTGGCATACTGGCTCTTTCGCTTTTTGTTTTTCTGCCGGGGAGCCGTGGGGCCGGCGGTTTTGTTACCTTTTTCCCGTATTGGATTATTGATTCGATGGTTGATATTGTTGACAGGGTCGGTTGGCCCCGCTTATCCTTGGCCAGAACGGTTGGTTTAGCAACCCAAAACTGGCCGAAGTTTTTTGCGGCCGAAGCGGTTGGTTTATTTTTATTTATTGCCGGCAATCTCGGAACAAGAATTCTGGCTGCCGGAGCCTTTTTTATTATTCCCGTTAAGAAATGGTGGCAGGATAACTCATATCTGCTTATTTTTGTAATGCTCTTCGCTTCGATCCTTCCCACTCTTTTATTTGTTCAGAAGACAGATCCGTGGAATATTATTCAATTTACTTATTATTTTATTTATCTGGTAGCGGTACTAGCCGGACCGGTTTTATATTGGATAGCAGTTAAAACACCCAAAATTATTGCTGCGGCCATTCTAATAAGCTTTATTGTCCTTACGCCAATTAGTTCCGTCTGGACCTTTAAGAGTGGGCTTAACGAAAATGTCAGTTATATCGCGAATGATGAAATGACAGCCCTCAACTTCCTTAAGGGGCAGCCGGACGGTGTAGTCTTAACCTTTCCATATGATCCGTATCTCCGCTACGCCATTAAGAACCCGACCCCGCTTCCGATTTGGGCCTACCAAACCAGCGCCTACGTTTCGGCTTATTCGAATAAACAAACCTATTCGGAAGATCTCATGCAGCAAGGTATCTTGGGAAATGATTTTCTTGAAAGGCAGAAACTCTCGGATAACTATCTGCATCAAAGAATGACTTCTAACGAAGCGGCGGATTTTCTTAAAAAAGAAAATATCAGTTATATCTATATACCCAAAGCTCTTAGCCCGCAGGTTAACGTTAAACCTAAAGGGAAAATAATATTCGAAAACGATATGGCAATCGTTTATCGGATTAACCATGAATAATTTATTGAAACTGTTTTTTGACCTGATTCTCTTTTTGGGTTTATTCGTTTTTTCCTTTTATCCGGCCGGGCTATTTTTAGTTGAGAAGATTGACAAGAATTTCCGGTCCAACGAAAAAATAATCCTGTCTTTTGTAAGTTCTATCGTTATCTTTGTTATCCTTACTCTTTTATTGGGGATAGTGGGTTTGCGGTTTCTGATGTGGCCCCTTATTATCGGATCCGGTCTTTATTCAATATTCCGTTTGAGGACAAAACTGCTTTCTCCATGGAAAGAGCTTTTCAGAGACAAAAAATTAATTTTAATTATCTTAACGGCAATCGTAATCCAGGGAGTAATTAATTTTCCGAGCGGTTACTCTTTTAAAGACGGCGTGATGTTTTGGAGTTCTCAGGGTAATGACGGTCTGTGGCATGTTGCCTTGATGGAAGAGGCCAAGAAAAGTATGCCCTTGGTAAACCCTGTCTATGCCGGCGAGAAACTATATAACTATCATTACCTTGCCGATATTCTGATGGGAGAGTTCGGCAGGATTTACCCGGTATTTACCTCGCTTGACCTTTATTTTCGTTTTTTCCCGGTCGTAATCTCTTTCCTTATGAGTCTGGCGGTTTTTTCTTTTGTTGCCAGGTGGCGGGAGTCTAAGTCGGCAGGGTACTGGGCTATCTTTTTCACCTCTCTCTCCGGAGGATTTGGTTATATTGCAACTTTCATCAAAAGCCGGCAGCTTTTTGCCGGTGAGACAATTTTCTGGGCCGCTCAGGGCAACACGATTATCGGAAACCCTCCGCATGCAGTTGCTTACGCACTCCTTGCCAGTACTCTCTTGGCACTGACGATTTTTATCGGCAGCGGAAACAGAAAGGTTTTGATTTTAGCTTTCCTTACGGGCTGTGCCGTAGCCGGCTTTAAGGTTTCGGGGGGATTTGTCTTAGCGGTTGGCGTAATTGCCGCCGGTTTGTTTGAACTCCTTTATCGAAAGAAAAGGGAATTGTTTTTCTTCTCCGCGATTTTGGGGCTTTCCAACCTGATAGTTTTAAAACTGATGTCCAAAGGAACTCTTTCTTTTCTGGTTTGGGAACCCTGGTGGTTTGTCAGGACCACAATTACCGCTCCGGGGCGGCTTGAGTGGCTCGATCTGGAGCATAGGCGCCAGCACTATGTGTCAAAGCACACCCTTAAAGCCACCCTTCGCGTAATTCAGTTGGAACTGGAAGCCTTTCTTATCTTCGTAGTCGGCAATTTAGGAACCCGTTTTATCGGAGTTTTTATCCTATTCGAAAACGGTTTTAAAAAGATAGGTAGTTTTTTTAAAGACACGATTAATATACTTTTACTAAGCTCAATGCTTTCGGGACTAATCGTGGTTCTTCTTTTTGTCCAGCGGGGGATCGCCTATAACCTGATTCAGTTTATGCAGTACTTTATCCTTATT
>ERZ1292625.4555-Hain-H41-01um-R1-4555-length-10281-cov-4_pt1 | contig 10281 bp, 17 predicted proteins | sample MGYA00564400_ERZ1292625 | MGnify/ENA primary metagenome ERZ1292625 (study PRJEB36523, sample SAMEA6512639) | groundwater metagenome | collected 2019-01-08 | study: AquaDiva: Metagenomics assemblies of 32 groundwater samples
TGGAGCTTATACGTCTTTGGATAGTGAAAGCACATTCAGTAAAATGTCTGGGCCTACCAGTTATCCACAATCAATTGCTTTAGAACCAATAGAATCAGTATCTCCAAGAGCAATAGCTTCTTTCCAGTCTTCACAAAGCGCCTCAACTGGTACGGTGTATATTTCAGACAGTTTGGGTGGCTCATGGACATCTAAGGCGGCACAAGGGTTAGTTAGGAATAACGGCTATTCCAAGATTTTTTGGGACAGACATGATACGAATAATGTATATATTGATGTTTGGAAAAGCAGAAATAGAGGGACTGACTGGACACAGATAAATGGAGGTGCGGATTGGGTTGATGGCATGTACTGGGGTGATAGCCAGATCGTATATCGCTTGGGTGGAACAACCACTCCCAGTTCAGCAGATTTGAGAAAAGCTACCAATGCAGGGTCGTCAACAATTTCTTTTACCACGATCTATCCTCCAATACCTAACAACGGGAGTTTCGGTAATGTGGGTAGATTTGCTGTTGCCATAGACGATCCTGATCGACTATACGTGCCAGTCAAAGGCAAGGGCGTATATGTGGTTACTACAAGTTCTGCAACTTTATACGGCAGCTCTTCTGGATTATCATTAGATCAGTTTGGCTCTCAGTCAGTTACCATGTGTGTAACTGATCCGACCGATGCAAATAATGTATATGCAATTAGCAATAATTATTTACTTGGCCGGGGACTTGGAATATCTAAGTCTACGGATAAAGGAGTAACTTGGTCAAACATAAATTATAATTTAGCGGGATTAACGCCTCAACAAGTATCAGTTGATTCTGAGACTGGCGATGTCTATGTTCATGGATTTTGTGGAAATTGGAAACTGGTTGCCGGTGGAAGTCCAGGGACTGCGACTACCGGCCCCCCTTTGGTTTTGACAGGCACAGCAACTTTAGTTGTAAATACAACAGCTCGATTGCAAGGTGATGTAAATTCTAACAATCTTGCCACAACTTACTCTTGGAAATACGGAACACAATCAGAAAGTTATCCTAATGTTACTGGCTCGCAAAGCGTATCGGCTGGGACTTCAAGTATAGCAGTTACGCAAGATGTTGTAAGTTTGTTAGGAAGTACGACCTATTATGTTAAAATCCAGGCAAACAATGGTAGCGGAACAACGGTAGGCAGCGAAACCACATTTACCACTCTTGCGATACAATCCGTTGCGGTAACGCAAACAGGGACAAATACTGTGACAACAGATGGATTGCTAACAGAATATGGAACATGGTCAACGATAACCAATATCACAAGCGGGACTCCAACAGCTACTGCAATTTGGGCTGCCTTGTGGACGCCGACAGGGCTTAGTATTGGAATATCAGCTACAGACACCACAAAAACTTCAGATACAGGCACAACAACTCCTTATGCTGATTCATCCATTGAAATATATATAAGTAGAGATAATAGTAGGGCAGGAAGTTATAATACCTATACCAGGCATCTGGTAAATGCCTTTAATAGTTCCTTTGTTTACTCAGACAATGGATTTGGAGGCACAAATACAGGTATAGTAGTGGCTAGGACAATTACAGCAAGTGGATATAATGAGGAATGGTTAATACCTATATCTAATTTCTTAGGGGCTGGAACTCTTACAGCAGGCACAACTATTGGTTTCGATGTGCAGTTGAATAATGATGCAGATGGTGGAGCAAGAGAAGGTGCAAAGACTTGGAATAATACTGTAGATACAAACTATTATTCCACTTCCAATTTTGGTGAGTTGGTGTTTACTGGGACAGCTACGTCTCCGCCACCATCCTCAGGCACAAATACGGTACAGATAACTAACGATTCTTACGCGGATCAAAATGATCCGACTTCCGCCTATGGGACATCAACTATTTTAACAGTAAGAAATTCTGTTGGCTTTACAAGGCAGACATTTCTAAAAGCAGATATTGGCAATCCGGGATCGGTAACATCTGTACTCCTTTACGTGTATGGAAGTTTAAGCGGTACGGTATCTACAATTTACGATGCTTGGGCAGTAAATGCTGGCAGCTGGTCTGCTAGTACAATTACTTGGAATAATAAACCAGGTACACAATCAGCCTCTTTGAATAATGTAACAGGGACTAGCACAATTCCTAAATGGTTCTCCTTCAATGTAACCAATTATGCACAAACAATAGGATCGAGCACATTGTCTTTGTGCTTGTCTAATCGTGCGCCACCACCAGGGGCAATTTTTACACTGGAAAGTAGCGAATCGGTTAATGGTACGGTCACTCCATATTTTCTTGTTTCGTATGATATAGTTGATGCTGCAATCCCTGTGGGTACAGTAACAATTAACAGTAATGGTACATATACCACTTCTCACTCTGTACTTTTAAATTTATCAGCTACTGATGATGTTGGTGTTGAAGGGCGGTATGTTAGTGAATCCTCTACCGCCCCTTATGGCACTCAATCTGGCTGGATAACAATAGGAACGACAACATCGTACAGTGAAAACGTACCATACACGTTCAGTGCTGAAGAGGGAACAAGAACAATTTACTCATGGTTCAAAGATGGTGTAGGTAATATTGGAACAGTTACGTCTGATACAATTATAATTGACACCACAATTCCTGAAATTATTATAATCTCCCCAGCCCAAAACTGTATTTATCCTTACAGTCAAAAAGGTTATGGAACGACAGGAAGCATCGTAACAATTTCGGGTACGTCAAGCGATACTAACGGTATCGGGACTGTAACTATATCTAACAGCGCAACTACAACAGTCAATACGGCTACAGGTACGGACTCGTTTACCTACAATGCAAGAATACTGCCTATTCTGGATAATGGGCTTGTGTTTTATGCAAAGTTGGACGATGCCACAGGAACGACGCAGATAAGGGACTTTTCCCGTTTTGCAAGTCATGGGACAAATACTGGTTCTGTGCCAGGAACAACTTCCGTATTTGGTTCGGCAAGATATTTTGATGGGGTTGATGATAAAATTAATTTTGGTAATCAATCACAACATAATTTCGGAATCGGTAGTTTTAGCATAGTCTTTTTGTGTTATCAATCTGGCATAGTATCTGGGACTGATATGCCCTTTAGTAAGGGAGGGGCATCAGTTGGTGGAGGATATGATTTTGAATTTGGAAGCAATTGGGACTTTAATCTTTCTGGAGCAACAAGCACCGCAAATATGGGTATTGCAGGCACATTGAATCAATGGGTGCAAATTGTATCGGTAATAGATCAGGAAAATAACGCATGGAAAATATTTAAAAATGGTGTACAGGTTGGAACTAACACTACTTTTAAATCACTTGGTTCTTTATCATCAGCTCACTCATTATATCTCAGCGGCAACGGTAATTATTTCTGGAAAGGTTATCTTGACGATGTCCGTATTTACAATCGAGCCTTATCCAATGCAGAAGTATTGCAATTATATCAATTAACAACCCCCGACCAGGTAAATACCTTTAGTGTTACCGCACAAGATGTTCCAGGAAACCAAGCAACAGATACTGTAGTAATAGGGGCATTCCCTTCTGTTCAAACAGATTGGGCGACCTCGGTGACGTATAAATCATCACTGTTAAATGGTACATGCAGCGCGAATAACAATACCGCTACGGTATGGTTCGACTATGGAATTGAAAGCGGTGTTTATACGGGTAGTTCTACAACTGCTACGGTAACAGGTGCAACGGATACAGCGGTTAATATTACCCTTGCAAATCTTTTGCGCAATACAACTTATTATTTCAGGACAGCCGCCTCTAGCAATGTCGGTACTACCTATGGCACTGAGTTCGAGTTTACTACTCTAGCCAGTTCAAATACGGTAAATACTAATGGGCAATTTAACAGAATGGATTTATCGTATCCTGGCAGTACTAAATTTAATCAATATCTTAAAAGCTTGGGAATTTATCCCGGCTTGTTTTGGGCAAGGAATGCTGGGACACAAAATGGTATTGACTTGCGAGCCGATCCGGATACAATATTGTCCGATTATCTTACTCAATAGAATAGGAGAATGAACATGAAGGAATATAGAATATCAAGGTCGTCAATATTAATAGTTGTTTTAATGGCAATGGCTTTTGCTATGTTGACTTTCATGCCCAGAGCAAAGGCAGATTTTATCAGGCTTCAATTCGATGTTGCATTAGAGTTGCCACTTACTAAGGCACAAGAGGACAAGCTGTCCATTCTAAAAGTTGCAATGGCTGACTTAAAGATTGATTTTAAGAATGTTACAAATATCGAGAATACTATGAAAAGCCATGTTTGTAAGCACGATGTAGAAGGCTCTTGTATTGAAGAAAAGAATTTAGAGGATACTGATTTTACTAAAATAAACCCAACACCTAAGCCTAAGCCTACGTCTATACCGAAATGAATAATCGAATATTTATATCAATGATAGGTGAGTATCAATGGCTTTGCTGGATTTGCTTTGCTATTCTGTGTATAATCATAGCCTGTTTTGTTTTAAGAAATGAAGAAAAAATAGTTGTAAAACCTAAAAAGATAAGATATAGTAAGCTTGATTACTCTCCTGGATGCCCCACATCGAAGCCGCAATTTTTATGTGGGGCATCTAACTTTGCGAGGAAAAATAAATGAATAAATACCTGATATTGCTTGTTTGTGTTTGTATGGGAATCATGTTTTATATGTTAAGCCAGAGAATAGATCAATCAGAAAAGGCTGGAATAATCATGGCAAGAACATTGTATCGCGATATTTATGCAGGAGAACGAAATAGACATCGCTTCGATAGAAGCTTAAAGAGAATAGATGATAATTTTGAAATACAGCACCAGAATGATTTATGGTTAAAACAGGAAATAGATAAATTATTTACTAAGCAAGTGTCTACGGATGCACAGGAAAGCAAGCTTTATCCTTGCGTGACAACTGGAATGTATATCAAGGATTAATCTATTTCTGAAAGGGTGCGACGGAGTAGTCTTTTTAGTTCTCCGACTTGCTACTATTTCGTCGCACCAATTACGACCCCAGTGGTGTACGGCGCACACCATACAGCGTCTTTGGCACGCCAGTATGGAGGATCGGTTCGACTCAGACTGGGACACCAATCTTAAGGAGTGATTATGAATAAATTATTCGAGTTTCTACAAGAAGACAATGGCGGTTTTAGTTCTGCTCGCTTAATAACTATGTTATTCGCTGGTGCGATTTTATTCAAGTACTTATGGCAGGTAGTGCAAAAAGGTGATGCAAACTTTAGCATGGAAGAAATCACATTGATGTTGGGTGCGTTTGGCATCAAAGCTGGGCAGAAGTTTGTTGAAAATAAACCAACACCGGAGGTTAAACCTTGAAAAAAATGCAGTTGTGGTCATACGGAACACTGGCGGTATTGTTATTCCTGGCAATATCTACTATGGGAGTAATGCAGGGTTGCGAGAAGCACCAAACGCTTGTGGCTGCCCATAACACAGTTGGGGCATTACTCATATCTACAATGGACGAAACTAAATTACTACATGACCAGCGAATTATAAACGATGAGACATATAGTCAAATTAAAACTAACTGGCTTAGGGCGCAGGACAGCTACGTGAATGCCTCAATTATCTTAGAAGGTATTCTCGAAGCAAAGACAAATAACATTCCCGAATACATCTCATTGATAACACAGGTCAATACGATACTTTCTGACATAGCATTATGGATCGAGGAGAGCAAATGAGTCTACAAGCAATAATTCTTTTAGTTTCTCAATTAGTTTCTCTGGTTATAAAATTAGTAGATGAAATCAAAAAAGTGTCTGACCTGAGTGAATCCGATACGGAAGCCTTAAAGAAATCAGTCAAGGAAATCCGGGAAAAAGTAGCGGCAATAGATTGGAAAGATTAATGAATAATTTTACACCAACAAGAATAATTGTGAAGCAAGGTACAATTGATATTCCGGGCGGTTCTGCTTTCCCTTTAACGCCTCTCCAGAAGAAGAAATATTTAGAAATTATGGAAAATAAGAAGGCTAAGGGGAATTTGCAAGAGCGCTATGAAAGATTCTGAATTGTTAGAATTCTTCAATATTCACAAAGACGGATTAATACAAATTATACATCCAGTGATACCGATTACATTTGAGTCTATTGGTATTGCTGATAGACAACCAAGGGTATCTATTAAATTAGAAGATTTATACCGTATGTTTGAACTCGTTAAGGAGAAGCGAGACAATGGGGTACGGCAGGACTAGCAGAGACAGAATTTATACTCGGCTTTTTTGGGTATTTTATATTGCAGCGATCTTATTATTTATTAAATGGTTATGCTTTTAAAGATTAAAAACTTCTTCCGTATTCTTGTTGGTTTACTTAAACCTCCCATACACTATTGCAATTGTGTATGCCATAGTCCGGTGTCAAGTCGGGCCTGGTGCGAGCATTGTAAGGGAAATAACGTTATCGGCAAATATTGGAAATTTAAAGATGCCAATGGTTTTTAATAATGACAATTAAAGAAAAATTATATCTGGCTGCTCTCAAACGGCAACTAAAAGGCAAATATGTAAAAGATAAGTCTGGAACATTATGTATAGCCTGTGGCGCTCACAATCCAATAGCTAAAAAGATATTACATTATAGTCATTGTCCAACCAGTCAGATTGAAAGAATTTTGGCGATTTAATATTACATAGTAAAAAGGAATTCAAGAAATGACAACACAAACGGGGCGTTCACACCTTGGATGTTTAGCGATATGACCGGACCCTACAAGCACATCGAATTAAAAGGCGGTAAAGATGCAGATTTATTTGAACAAGGTATAATAAAGGGAAACCAAGCCTCAGTATTAAGGGATTTAATTAAACATGATAATGATATTAACACGTTGTTTACTAAAATAAATGAAATCCCTGAAATGGTAGACAACCTTGTTTGTAAACATCAGAAATATTGTCCAATGAAAGAGAAATATGAGCAATTGCAAAAGGAAAAAGATTCACAAACAATAGCTTTACGATGGTTTATTGGAACAATACTCACGATAGTGGGAATTAGTGTTTCTGTTTTAACAGCATTGAAGATATTAAAAAATTAACATGATATTAAAAATTACCTTAGCTAAATTATTGGCACGGCAAAATATGGGTGTGGAACTGGACTGGGACACGCTCGAACCAGCATGGAAAGCAGAATACGAAAAGGATGCTGACGAAGTTATACAGTTATTTACAAATGCAATAAAGAGTGAGGAATTATGAAAATATGACTATTAAAGAGGAAGTGGTAGATTTACTTGAAGAGTTGTTCCCTGATTCAGGTATTAAGCTCGATAAAGTAGCAGAGGATATCATAGAACTTATATTTATTTCACTAAATGAACATCTTGAGGATCATATCAGAATTAAAAAAGAGTTTCTTCCGGTTAATGATAAACCTATTCATATACCTTTTTGTCAGGTTATAAATGAAAATAGCTAGTCTAACGCTATAATTGAATTTTTTACCTATGCTATTAAGAATTTGGAGTTTAAAATAAAATGAAAGAAATACCGCTGACACAAGGCAAAGTTGCCATTGTAGATGATAGTGACTTTGAAAGACTTAGTCAATTTAAATGGCATGCACAAAAAAGCGGTAATACTTTTTATGCAGACAGATATAATTTATATGACAAACCAAGAGCAATCAGAATGCATAGAGAAATTATGAATGCACCTAAGGGAACCCAGGTTGATCATAAAAATGGAAATGGTTTGGATAACAGGAAGGGAAATCTAAGACTGGCAACACATCAACAAAATATGTTTAACCAAGTAAAGTCAAGAAATGATAATAAATTAGGAATAAAAGGAGTTCATTGGTCTAAAGCCAAGAAAAAATTTGTGGCACAAATCAAAGCCAATGGGAAGAAAATACATCTTGGTTATTTCAATGTTATGGGTGATGCAGATTCCGCATATAGAAAAGCAGAAGAAAAATACTTTGGAGAGTTTGCAAGAGCTATATGAAAATTACAAATTTAATACCAATAATAATTGCAATAGCTGGATCGCTAGGTAGTATACCTACAGGTGTTAATGCAATAAAACACGACCTATTAGGAATAGCCAGGAACGATGCGGAGGCATTTACTCGTCATTTGATGGATGAACACATGCTAACGGACGAGGCATGCAAGACAGCTACGCTGGATGCAAGAGAAGGCTTTGCAGCGATCAGTATAAGACCTGACGACTGTATTATAATCAAACGAAAAGATGCTTACGGGAATGTAATTGATATGAAATTGTTACCGCCGCCGGACCGGGCTGAAAAGATCAAGGAAATGTATTCGGATAATTCCAACATTGCATACGCTGGAGAAAAGCCATTTGAATTTGGTGTGCATAAGGGAGGTTTCGACTACGATCAATCTAAAAAAGCCACTAAGAACGGTGTAAGTATTCTACGGGTATACAAAGACGGTTGTACCTTACGATACAGGATTGATACATACGGATATGTCAAAGACTGGCAGTGGGTGAAATATCAGCATTAATTAATTGCGTTTTTATTGTCATAATTTCATTACCGGAATGAATAATATTTGTGATAATCTCTCCTTTACCATCATCATTCCATGTTATTATCTTAGGGAATTTGCCTTCACCGGAAGTCCATGCTTTTGTTTGGTAAATCAACACAGTCAATTCTTCCATAAATATTGAAAGTTTATCTGTTGGTATTTTATCAAAAATATCTTTTATAGTTCCTATCTCATATTTCATACAAATAACTCCTTCTGGATTTTTCCAGTCCTTCTTTTAGACATTTCATGCTTTAAGTAACCTCCTATGATTTTCAATTTTCCTGCTGATATGTCCAGCGATAACTTTTGCACTAAAACCTTTATACCTTGTAAGTATCTTGCTATAATCGTACTGTGAATCGGCACAATGATACGGTATAAGGTTTATGTTTTTAGTCTGTTTAAATTTAAGAAAATGCCATAACCATTGATTAAAATACAAAGAGGATTCTCCAGTATTAACAACTGAATAATAATGTATCTTATCCAATTTACAATATCTATAACCTGGTTCTATCAATCAATTTCCCTCTCAATTAAATGTTTTACTAACGGTCTCACGCTTGGTGGATTGGCTTCCCATGTATTACCCCATAACGCATATACGATAATACCAGACATTGCATTAGGACACGCATAAACGCGATATGCCTTAGCAATATCCTCATGCGGTGTACGTTGATAATTATCAGGTACTATCCATTCATAAATAAGTTTTTCTTCATCTCCGGCATTCATTCAATTTCCCCGCGAAAATGGTGACACGCTTTAAACTTGCCGGATGTTTTATGTACCGGCATATCAAACCTTATCTGACTATCTTCGTTAAGTTTGTGTTTAGCTGTACATTTCGGACATCGATGCCTATGGGATCCAGGAGATACAAAATTATTACCACATACATAACAACGCCTCACTTTTCTTACGTTGTATTTATTGTAGAATTCACATACTTCCTGATCGCTTAAAGCACTTCTTAAATAACCTTGCCTATATCCCTCGCTTTTCTTGCGGTATTTATTGGTATCCATTCTAATACTCCTGCGGCACTTTCGTACCAGTCAACAACCTATATTCCATTTCCGCTTCCTCTGCATTCTGTCGTTTGCATTCCCTAATAGCCTTAATCATTAATCCAAAGAGTTCGTCGACTGTCAAATCAGGAACCTTTTTGGATTTATCCTGATTCAGTAAATCATAATTTGTCATACAATTTCCTCCGCTACCGGGTTTATGAAATTATTAATCTATCTGGATTATCATATTTTTTACCGTAATTTCGACAGGCAGTCAACCCGCATTTTTTGAGCGGGCAGGGGTCTTGACCTTTCGCAACAAAATATACCTTATCGTGATTACCACACTCTCGACAATATACCCTAATGGTCCACAGATACGGACATCCAGTGTCGGTAGCATTATCAACACTCACATTGTATTTTTGTTCAAATTCTTTTCTATTCATTGTTTTGGGGTTCCATTTTTAATATCGTTGTAAATTGGTAAAAACATATCAAATGAGTCCGCCCAGAAGGCTCGCCCGTATGGCGTTGAATTTACAAGTTTCATAAATTCCTCTTGATCTTCGGATAGTTTCTTTCCTGTAGCCTTAGTTTCAATCCACATGGGATATTCTCCTGTTTTTAAGCAAAACAGATCAAAGACGCCAGGATCGCCAGCAAAGGAATATCTATCTCCACCATCTTTGTTT
>ERZ1292625.4556-Hain-H41-01um-R1-4556-length-10280-cov-4_pt1 | contig 10280 bp, 25 predicted proteins | sample MGYA00564400_ERZ1292625 | MGnify/ENA primary metagenome ERZ1292625 (study PRJEB36523, sample SAMEA6512639) | groundwater metagenome | collected 2019-01-08 | study: AquaDiva: Metagenomics assemblies of 32 groundwater samples
GACGGTGGCGTGGGTCGAATCCGTTGCGATGCTCGCGCTGAGGCGGGTTACCGATGCGCTTGGGCTAACGGAGTCCTTAGCCACCGCCGTCGTCTCAGGTAGTAGTAGCAGACAGCCCCCATCACGCATGTCGATTGGGATGCGAATCGGGCTCTAGGAGGTACTATGCCGTCGTATAATCGTGTCGGTATCAATCAAGATCCGTCTGCCCCCGCCGCGTCCGCCGTGGCCGTAACGCCAAGCGATTCGACCGTGCTGGACATGACCAGAAGCCTGTACATCGGCGGATCGGGAAATCTCCGCGTCGTGATGTATCACGACAGCACGACAACGGATTTTATCGGCGTCCTGGTAGGGTCGATACTCCCGCTCCGTGTCAAGCAGGTCTACAGCGCTGGGACAACGGCGACGAACATCGTCGCGCTATACTAACTACCAACATCGCGTGGTGCAGATCCCGTCATAACAGCACGTGGTACACAGCATCCGCCCCCCGTTCGGCATGGTCATATAGCTGGACGTACAGGCGTCCGCAAAGGCCACGACCGGCAAGCAGACCAAGGTGAGCCCAATGATGATAAGTCGTACTGCGTTCATAAGACCTCCATGGTTAAAGAGCGACTACGCTAGGACTGGCACGCCGTCCGCGCAATCCCATCAACGACGCAGGGTAGATCGGTATCCGCAATCACAAACACGTAGAGGCACACGCCCGCAATCATCAACAGTGAGAGCAACAGCCACTTCATACATCCTCCTTCGTGGAAAGTTATTGAGACACACAGCCGAGCAACCGTGATTCATGCTTCGTCAGCATGGATTGCACGTTATGATCCATGACCTGCACATAATGATCGGTGGCTTGATAGGTGGCATGGTCGAGCATCCCTTTACTGACCGCCGACAGGTTGCCGGATGTATCGTTGGCCCATGTACTGCCGGTACGCCTGAGATCATAGCCCCACACATGCGGCAAGCCCGCTTCGGTTCTAATGGCATCCCACTTCGCAAACCAGAACTCCTTGGACAACGGATGCCCGTTGCGCCCTGGGAACATCCAGAGTTCAGTCGGTGAAAGGGTGTGGATGTACAGCGCATACATCTCCGCCAGCATGGGCGGTAAGGGGATAGCGTGTTCTCGTGAGGTCTTAGTGGTGCCTTTCGGCTTCGTCCATAATCCCTGCCACACCCCCGCCACTTGCCACACATGCACATCGGTTCGCTTCTGCCGCTGTAACTCTATTGGCCGGCACGCCAGGATCAACGAGGCGTAGAAGTACAGCCGCTTCCGTAACGGTTGCGCGAGAATCGTGGTGATGGCCTGCGGCATTTCGTGTTCTCTGATGTAGGTTTTCCGCATGGGGGGCCGCTCATTCTTGATGCGAGCGGCGAGGTTTTCCCCCTTGTACAGATCCCATTCCATCGCCTTGTTGTAGAGATGCCGCAAATCCTTGAGGCACCCCATCGCTTGCACCGCTGAATGTTGCTTGATAGTATTCCGCCACCGCGTAATGTCAATGACAGTGAGTTGGTCGAGCGGGATGTCATACAGTGGGGGAAAGTACTTCAGCATGCGCGACGTGAGCGGACGCGCATCTTTCAGCAGCGGGACATGCAATTCAAAGAAGAGATCAACGAGGTGCTTGACGGTGATGAGTTGAGTAGACATGACGCCTCCAAAAAAATAATGGGGCATTTGTACATCGTCCACTTCAGAGATTTCTATTCGTAGTTCACCTAACTAGGGAGACCCCTAGCTAACCGAAAGGATAAAGTATGGTTCCTGTGAAATCATCGGATACCCCTCTGTCTCCTGCTCAGGTTATTTCCTGGGGGAATCCTGAACAGGCTGAGTCGGTTTGATCCCTGGGGGGAGCTGCCACCGTTCGTCCTGCACGCAGAGCGCCGTTTCTAATATCCTCCGCGCCATGCCGCCCGGTTTGGTGTGATTCTTCAGCGCCCACTTATCCAGCTCGCGCTTCATTTCGCTTGACACCCGTACTACCAGCGTTTTCTCTAACCTCCCTGACATAGCGCACCTCCTTAGCGGTTGTCCTGGTACGGAGCCTACTCGCCTCTTTCTACCCTTGTCAAATATATTTTATTGAAAACGCATTTTTCCTATTGACACGGTTGCGTGTGCAGTGTATTACAGCACGTATCACAGTTTGTATCGCGTACGGCATTACATAGGAGGGGCCATGCAGAAGCCATGCAATCTTAGTTTCTCGATCACGGCGGACAAGGCGCTTCAGCGGTGCCTCGATGCGGAAGTCAAGCGCACCGGGTTGAGCCGCTCCGCTGTGGTGCGGACGGCCTTACGCACGGCGTTCGGCCTGATTCGACCTGCGAAGAACGGGGTAAGCCATGCAACTCGCTGAGTCGATTGTGCTGCTCCGGCACCTACTCGGCAAGGGCGACAAGACGGAGGGCATGGAGCGGCGGTATCGCATCGAATTGCAGGCGCTCATGGATGTGTATGAGGGGCACCCGTTCGATGATAGCCGATGGAACATCACCGAAGGGTACGTGTACCGCGAGGCATGGGTACGGGGCAGCGAACAGGCCCGCATTGAAGGCAAGGGCACACTCAACCAGGAGGTTCATCATGCTGACAGCACGCGACACGAGCAATGTGTACCTGGCGGATCGAGTCAAGGCGAAGGATCGCATGAAGGCGCTCACGGCCACGACACATCTTGTTGAGGACGATTACATCGAGGTTGTCGCCTACATCATGGTGGTGTGCATTGTCTGGACAGTCGTGGCGCTCGTGTGGGTGCTGGCATGAGGCGAGAAGTGGCGCAGCCGCCCCAGTTCTTTACCGCGCCTGAGTGGATCAACCGAGAGGGGCCGGACCTGGGCCGCTGGCCGCTGGCCAAGAAGAAGGCGGGGGACCGGAGCCGGTTGAAGTCAGGTGGCACGTTGAAGGCAATGCAGCTCTTAAAGCGCCTAGAAAGGCAGGGGATAAAATGATGACGGTCAGCATCCGACTCAGCGAGAACGCCGTGCAGCATCTACAGGAAATGGCCGGCAGAGAGTCCAACGTGACGGCGCTGTGTAGAGAGATTGTGGAGAACGCGGTGGCCGACCGGCGCATGCGGCTACGGATGGGGCTCGAGATGCCCGCCCATCATTACACGGCCAGGCAAGCGGATGACTATTCGGATTCGGAGTAATAACTATGGGGAAACTGCACGAACATAAGCTGCGCATTCCGATAGAAGTGCTAGACGCCGAGGATTACAGCATGGGCTATGAGGTGCCCGTAGAGGTGACAGTGCTCTACGGGAAGGAGAAGTACGGAGAGGATGCGGACGGCAACCGGGGGGAATGGCGCAACGTCTTTGAAGTGACGGACGCGGCTATAGAGGTTGAGCATCTTATCCCTCTCAACAGTCTCCAAGTTGAGCAGGTGTTGAAGGATGCCGAGAAGGCAGTCATGGATAACCCTGAACGGTTTATCGACGGCGAGCCGGAGGTGGAGCGAGAAGAGAAGTGGGAGCGTGACAGCGCGTATGCGGAGTGGCGAGCAGATAGCAGCCTGCGTGGCGAAGTGGAGGATATCTAATGGACTACATGGAATTGGCGAAATGCTTGGTGCGAGCGAATGAACTGGTGAGGCGCCATGATTACCTACGAACGGGCGAAATCGAGAGACTACCCCAAACCCATCTGTCGCTATTGCTACGTGCCTTGCGACCCGAAGAGCCGGGAATATCGGGGAATGCAGGCGTGTCCCTATTGTTACGACGACTATAGCGAGACCAGTTTCACCATTATGACCAAGAAGAGGAGCGAGCATGGACCTGTTTCAAAGTGAGCAGATTAACGAGTTAGCCGCAGCGATTGTCAAGGCGCAGTTGGCGATTGTCCCAGCGGTCAAGGATCACGTGAACCCGTTTTTCAAGTCGAAGTATGCCGATCTGCCGTCGGTCTGGGAGGCGGCGGGACCATTCAGAGACAACGGCATTGCGATCACACAGAGTCCGATGGATGGACCGGATGAGTACATTGTGCTGGATACGCAGTTGACGCATGTCAGTGGGCAATGGATGCGCTCACGGCTCAAGATACGCGTGGCGAAGAGCGACCCGCAGGGCTATGGTTCGGCGCTCACGTATGCGAGACGTTACAGCCTCGGCTGTATGACTGGCATCGTGACGGAAGAGGACGACGACGGCAACGCGGCATCAGCACAGCCAAAAGCGCAGGCCTACACCGCCAGCAAACAGACGTCACAGGCGAAGATCAACGAGTTGAGGGAGCAAGGGCGGGAGGAAGCTCGTAAGCCTGACTCAGGTACGTCAGCCGTCGGACCTGACGAACACATGCCTGAGCAGCAGCAAGGTCCTCCCGCCCCCTCTACCTGGCGCGTGCCGAAAGTGGCATGGACCAAGGACATGGGTGGGAAGGCGGCCTACGATTTGACCGATGAGCAAATCACTTTCTTCGTGCAGTACTACGAAGGCAAGGTTGCGAAGGACCCTAATAGCCGCTATCGGGGCGAATGGGATGAGGCGCTACGGGCGCTGGTCGATGAAGCCATGATGCGGGAAGAGGCCAAGCCGCAATTGTTGTAAATGGAATGGGTGAGAGGCGAAAGCCAAGAGGCTATATGAATCCGCATGACACGGAGGCAGAGCGCGAGAATCCCTTGCCGGTAGAGCGTCCGGCCTCACCCTCATCCGCTCGGTGCCGGGCTACCGTTGAACCGGCAGGGGCAATCGTTTCGTAGCTGTGACGGTTGACCTCGTAGGAACGGTGGAGGCTCCTGCTGGCTAGAGGGTGGCAGTGGCCGACACTGAAAGGGACTCATGATTCATTCAAAAGAGTGGACGAAAGATGTTGTTAGGCGATTCAAAGATGGTGAGTCGGTGATGGAGCTGGCGCGATTCTTTCAAGAGCCGTGGCAAACCATTGAGGGGATCATCCGCCGCACGATGCAATGTCAGGAGTCCTACCATGAGTAGCCCCACGCAACGGGCGAAGGCCCACGCGGAATCACTCGGCTATCAGGTCGCCATTGTGGAGAAGTGGAATCAGTGGGCCAAAGTTCGTCAAGACCTGTTCGGCTTTGTGGATTTGCTGTGTATGAAAGAAGGCCATGTCTTACTGGCCGTCCAAGTGACCAGCACCGGCAATATGGCGGCACGATTGACCAAGATTAAGTCGCTGCCGAACTCATGGAAATGGATCACCACAGGCAACCGGCTGGAAGTCTGGGGGTATGCGCTCCGTGGCAAGAAAGGCGCTCGCAAGAAGTACGAACTGAAGAGGCATATTGTGACCGGCACAGACCTGGCGCACTTGGCAGGAAAACAGGAGTGCGTATGAAGATAATGACTGAATTTGCCGTGGATATGTTTCTGTATGTGATCGTGCTCAGCAGTGCGGTAATTGTCGCTGCCTTTGTGATATGGCTCTTGTTTATATGGCTACCTGGAGTGATAGCATGAAGCTCTACGTCGATCCCGTCTCCCTCACCTGGCTCTTGATTTCTGCCCTCGCCCTGGCGTTGAGTGGGGAGCTGTTCGCGGTGTTTTCTTCAGCAAGAGAGGCGGACTGTCACCAGCGGAATGTGTGGTTGTTGGAACAACAGAAGCACGGCCCATTGCAGGAGTGTGAATGATGACGACGCGCACAGCCACGCAGCGGGTGGAGCAGGCGGTGGCTAAAGAGTTGCGCTTTTCTATTGGCAACAGAGACAGCCTCCCTATTGGAGAGGTGAGCTATCTCATGCGCCAAGTAGTCCTGGCCGAACGGGCGCGGCTGAAGCGGGGGGTGAAGCGCATGCGGAAACGGATGATGTATGCACATCCAATAGGCGATGAACAGATTGCCGAACACATTGGCTACGTCGGGGCCTGCGACGACATCTTGGCGCTGTGGGAGGAGTGAGGATGGAACGAGGAGATTGGAGGACGCCAATGTGCGCGGGGTGCATCGGGTTAGGGATAAACATGGCCGCAGAGCAATCGCTGTCGTGGCTGTTCGGACTATCGGTCGTGCTGTTTATTTACTGGCTGGATCTGCGGTTGAAATAGGAGGCCACATGCCAGAAGTGAAATGGGTTTGGAATTACAATGTCAAGGATCTTGGATTTTACCCAGGCAGTGAATACCAAGGACACAATAAACCAGTCATGGTCCTCACCCTCGACGCCATTGAAGCGTGGCTGACAGCGGAGCGGAAGAAGGCGCTAGACATGATGGCCGGCCTCACCATACAGCGGCTCATCACGCAGGTGCAGGCGATGAAGGAGGGGCGGACGTGATTGAAATGTTGTGGATGGTACTGCTCATAATGGACGATGGGTGTCGCTATCCGCAACCCATCTACTACCGAAGCCAGGCCGCGTGTCACGCCAGAGTCGTGCAGTATCGTGAAGACGAACCGCAGTTCCGGTATGTGTGCCTCGCGATGGTGCCTGGGCCATGACCCGCAACCGGGGGGCGTCTGCCCCACAACGGAGGATGTGATGAGCGACGACGGCGATTGCTGTTATCCGATACGAGCCGACCATAGTGGTGACGTTAACAACATGGTGCCCGACCACGCGCAGCGACTTGCGCAGGCGATTGACAACATGGAGAAAACATCCGTCTGCATGGATATTTTCGACCGTGCTGTAAAAGAGGCCCGCGCCGCCGGACGGCGGGAGGCGTTTGAAGAGGCAGCCCGGCATGTCGTCCAAAAGGTCTCGCACTATGACGGCGAAGAACTGCACTGGCCGATCAGTATCTTTGCTCAATGCGAGGCCGACTGGTGCCGCGCCAAAGCCAAGGAGGGCGCATGAGTGAGCTAAGCAGGGAGCAGGTAGAGTATGAATGTAAATGGCTCACAGAAGAACATTGTACTTCATTAGCTAGCAAGTGGCTGAGCACCGACGCCGCTCTCCGCGCTCGCCTGGCGGAGGTGGAGAAAGACTGCGTGAAGTATGGTCCGATTTGCCTTGTGTGCGGCAGGATCGGAAGTCAGCCGTGCATGACAGAAGATGAAGCGAATAAGCACGGCGCTTCTACCCCCTGTACATTTGATCCATCACCGAAGGCGATATGGGAAGAGAATAAACGGTTGAAAGCTCGCGTGGCGGCGGTGGAGCGGGAGGTAGAAAAGAAACAAGCCCTTCTGCTTCGTTCCTGTCAAGACAACATCGAAGACTATAACGTGCAATGCAAACCAACGTGCGATGACTATGGGCATGCTGACGATTGCCCATCAGCCCATCCCGGCCTGGTCTATGACGAGTTGCGGCGACAACTCGCCGCCCTCGCCCTGACCTGGACGCGGGATGCCCCGAAAGCTGAAGGCCAGTGGTGGTATCGTGAATCAGCCGGTGACGGCTGGTTTACGAGGATTTACCTCGTCTATGAATTGACCACTGGCAAGTGCAGCATTTCAGATGAGCACGGCACGACTCCTGTTGAGTACATGACGGGCGAATGGGCCGGGCCGATCCAGCTGCCGAAGGCCGGCTAGCCCTTTTTTTTCCCTGGCATGTATTACATGTGCATTGCGTGTTAGGCTGAGATATGATACAGATATCGACACAATTTGCACCGTGTCCGCTAGCACGGTAGACGTTCCGGCCCTTGCGTAAGCAGAGGCCGCAACCCAGGAAAGGCCTTCAAGATTCTAGCGGATCTTGGGGGCCTTTCTCATTGGAGCCGAATGCCTGTCCCTAAACGGTACTTTCACTGCTCCCAAGAACTCAATTACGACCCTGAGATGTGGGCCTTTACGCAAGAGTTCGGGGATCGGGCCTTGCGTACCTGGCTACAAATTTTAGTCTACCTTGACCGTTCGCAGAACCATTGGCGAGTCAGTGGAGATTGGTTGGCGACTCTCTCGCGGACAGTCCGCCAGTCATCCGCCAACTGTTCGCGGCAGATCGGCTGGCTGTCCGCCAATGGGTGGCTACTGGTTGGCGAAACAGCGGCGGACGGTTCTCCACTTGTTTTCAAGTCACCTAACTGGGTGAAATATAACAGATCACCGGAACATAAAGGGAGCGGCTTAAATCCCGACAAGGGAGCGGTTAATGATCCCCTCCTTTCCTTTCCTTCCCTTCCCGTTCCTAAGAAGAAGAATAAGAGTATGCCCTTACGGGCCAACGGCGATGATGTCTCATTTCCAAAGACGAAGAAGAAAACCGCATTTCCTGAAACCTGGTCAGTTGAGCCGTGGATGGAAGAACTGTGCGGACGATCTGGATTAAACGCCGCGTCTGAATTTACACAATTCAAAAATCATCATCTCTCCAAGGGCTCCCTATTCGTCTCCTGGCCGCATGCGTTCAGAACATGGGCAGATAACGCCGTCAAATTCAGGCGGGAGAGTCCAAAGCCAAGCACAATTTCCTATCGTCCAACGAAGGTGGTGCTATGAAGATATCCCAATATGTCGGGGTATTTGGAAATGTAAGCCTTGTAAAAGTATTTTGTATGGAATGTCAGGCTTACAGCTTCGTTAGAAATGGCGAGACGGTATGCTGTGATGGCCCCATCGTTTCATCTCCTGAACTCTATAAACGTGAATCCGTTGCCGAAGAAGTTCGCAGACTCCCTCCTATCGCTGACCGTCGTACCATCCTTGAAGAACAACAGCACTGCTGTTTTTACTGCCAACGTGCATTTGGCAGTATTTGTACGAGGAATAAGAAAAGGTTACGCCTGAGATGTGAATGGGATCACTACGTCCCATTTGCGCTCTTGCAGGATAACCGTTCAATAAACTTTGTGGCCGCGTGCCATGTCTGTAACCGATCCAAGGCAGACAAATGTTTCCAGACAACAGAAGAAGCTAGGTTATACATCGTTACACACAACGGGCTTACAGATTAGAGGTGTTTGCATGAAAACGTGGAACGAGCTCGGTATTACAATTCCCTCAGGGCCAGGGCCAGAAGTCCATACAACCTGCCCGAAGTGTTCGCAGGCTCGAAAGAAGAAGGCGGCACGGTGTCTATCTGCCAACCTGGACAAGCTGGTATGGCACTGCGCCCACTGCGGCTGGGCCGGATCCCTGAAAACGGGCGAATGGGATGCAGGCCGCAAGCAGTACGTTCGACCAGACAGGCCATTAAACGAACAGGAAGGCCCATTAGAGGCATTATCTCGTGAACGGTGTATCTCTGAGTCTCTGTTGCGATCTGAGGGCATTGTATGCGTTTCGGCGTATATGCCTCAGTTGGAAGAAACTGTCCCGTGTTTTGCTTTCCCGTATGTCAAAAGCGGACAGCTTGTGAACCTCAAGTACCGGGCAGTGTCACAGAAAGCCTTTCGGCAAGTCTCAGGGGCAGAGAAGGTCTTGTATCGCCAAGACTGTATCGAAAGAGATTCAGTTGTGATTGTGGAAGGTGAAATAGACGCGCTGAGTGTGGTACAGGCTGGTTTCCCGTCGGTGGTCAGTGTGCCGGATGGGGCACCAGCGCCCACGACAAAGAATTACGCCTCCAAGTTTACCTACCTCGACCAAGATCCTGACCCGTTCGATGGGGTGCAGTCGATCATCCTTGCGGTAGACGCTGACGAACCGGGGCAAACCTTGCAACGGGAAATCGCCCGCCGTTTAGGATCGGATCGGTGCAGCTTTGTGACCTGGCCTGACGGCTGTAAGGATGCCAATGACGTGCTGAAAACGCTAGGTGCAGAGCGGCTGTCTGAATGTATTCGGCAAGCCAAGCCGTTTCCCGTGCAAGATGTGGTGGAAGTCGAGGCGATTGGCGAGCAGGTCTGCCGGAATTACTATGCCGCGCCGGCGAAAGGGCTCTCAACAGGATGGGACACCGTAGACAACTTCTACACCGTGGAAGCCGGACAACTCACCGTGGTCACAGGGATTCCCTCATCAGGCAAGTCTGAATGGCTGGATGCCTTAGCCTTGAATCTCGCCACGTTGCACGGCTGGCGGTTTGCCGTGTGCTCGCCTGAGAATGCGCCGGTTGAGACGCATTGCGCCAAGCTGGTTGAAAAGCAAGTGGGTAAGCCGTTTTGGGTGGGCATTACCGCTCGCATGTCGCCCACGGAACTCGCTGAGGGTCTTGGCTGGCTCCACGAGCATGTGACCTTTATCATGCCGGAAGAAACCTTGACCATCCAAGGTGTGTTGGATCGGGCCGCAATCCTCGTGAGGCGCAAAGGCATCAAGGGCCTGATTATCGACCCGTTCAACGAGTTCGATCATACCCGTGACAGGGGACAGACCGAGACCGAATACATCGGGCATGTGCTCGGCTCGATCAAGCGATGGGCGCGAAAGTTCGGCGTGCATGTCTG
>ERZ1292625.4557-Hain-H41-01um-R1-4557-length-10277-cov-5_pt1 | contig 10277 bp, 9 predicted proteins | sample MGYA00564400_ERZ1292625 | MGnify/ENA primary metagenome ERZ1292625 (study PRJEB36523, sample SAMEA6512639) | groundwater metagenome | collected 2019-01-08 | study: AquaDiva: Metagenomics assemblies of 32 groundwater samples
ACCTTGCCCTTGATTCGGGCCTTGTCGAACTTCTCGAACCCGATTGCCAAAGCTTTCTTACCGGCCATGATCGCCTCCTCTGACCGCTATGCGGTCGTTTCCGATTGTTGTTTAGTCATTATATCACTGTCCCTAAATAATGTCAAGACGGCACAGAGAAACCAGAACATCAGGCGCCCCTGCTGGAGAGTCCACAAAAAATGGTCAAACAATCCGACGAATAAAAAAGATAAGAATATGATTAAAAAAGAATAGTGGTATAGCTTCTCCATTTTCGTACTCACAATAAAATTTTTGATTAAGAAGATAAGAAATAAGATAAATACGGCAATGCCCAATATCCCAGTTTCTGAATAAACTAACAGGAATATATTATGTACCGGCTGATAGAGATTACGCGGTAAATTGGGGTCTTTGACCATCAGCCAATTCACAAAATTGCCAGAACCAACCCCGAACCAATTCAAGGACTTCAGGGACTCTTTGTTATAAAAAACTCTTAGCTGAACGGCTTCCTCTCCGGAAGAAATTTTAATCCGACTGATTGCTTCGGGCCAATAAAAAATCCCAAACAACACGACAATTGCCGTGCTAATGACCAAAATTTTGGTTAATTTGACCCTATTCAGTCCGCGGGCAAAAATTCTCCTGAAATTATTTTTGCCCAGAACAAAAACCGCCCTGACAGCAAATCCCGCAAACCACAAAAATATCATCACCCGGGCAAATGTAAAGAATAAAGCCAGCAAGGTAAGGGTGTAGCTGACCAAAAGAAAATAATTGAATTTGGGATGATAAATTTTGTTTTGGTGGTAAATATGGAAATAGAGATAAACAAAGTAAAAAGAAAAAATAGCCAGAAAAAGATATGCGGCCAGAATATTCGGGTGAGGGGTGGTTCCGTAGGCACGCATTATCTTTTCTCCGTGAAAATTATAAAAAGAAGCAACGCCGGTCAAATTAGGCGCCAAAACGCTTTCGCCTAACAATTTTAATCCTAAACTGGACTGTTTATAAAACTGCAAAATTGCGATTACCGCCTGGAACAATCCCCCGCCAATCAAAACGATCATTGCCCTTATCAAGCCGAATTTATAAACTGCGTAGCTTTTTACATAAAAATAAAAGATAATAAATTCTGCAAGTTTTAAAACACTATAAGCGCTTAGAATATAACTCGAAGAATTTTTGATGGAAATGGCCGAGATGGCAATAAAAGCAAACAGGAAGTAGTCATATTTTTTAATATTAATTAATCTGTGGATAACCGACTTCGCAAGTCGGTTATCCACAGATTGCCCTACTTTCGGTTTAACACGGCTAAAAATCCAGAATCCGAAAAGAATCAGCAGCAAAATATCCGTGCCATAAATAGAAATGGATTGCCACTCGTTAAAATTCCAGTTCTGATGCCACAATATCTTCCGCGTCTGGAATGGAATGGCAAAAATCAAAAAATAAAACAAAAATTGTTCCAATTTTCTCATGGACTTATTATAACATGTCGCTCCCAGCCACATACCCCCGACTCGACCGATAGTCCTCGCTTCCTGCGAGCTCGGCTATCTACATGCTCGGCGCTTGGAAGAGCCAAGCCCAAGCGCTTGCGCAAGTTCTCCCTGGGGGTATATGGCTGGTTGCTTGGGTGAATAGTTTTCATTTGGCAATAAAAGTTCAAACAAAAAAGCGGGCGAATTTATCGCACCGCTTATGGAATATCTACAAATTCCCAAATCGTTGGAGATTCCGAAATTATGTCAGGCAACCCAGGTTCCCATCTTACCCCAGGACGAATAATTGCAATGCCATCGCCTGGTTTAATAAACTGCGTATCTTTTTCGATGACTAAGCCCTCTTTCTCGTCAATCAGAACAAAGGCTTGGGCATAATCGAGGATATTTCTAGTACGCCAGGCAAGGCGGATAGCTTCACAGGGCCTAATTAGCCACATCGTGCAGTCATCGCCCTGATGAGGGAATACTATCTTATTAATCCTTCTTTTGTCTTCCGGCTTCCGACCGGTGTTATCCTTAAAGTATAGCCCACCAGAACCTTCTTTAACTTCGTAATCACACCAGCGAAGTTTTCTCCCTGTTATAAATGGCGCTTGATTTATCTCATTACTCATGACTTTTTCTCTCTGAATGCTTCCTTGGCAAAATATTCACCTCGTTGTGAACGAACCAAAAACTGTGCCTTATAATAGCACAGCTTTAATTATTCGTCAATGTTGGATTAGAGAGCGAAGCCCCGCCCATTTCAGACCGTTTGGTTTCGAGGGTAACACAATGCTTAAATTGATTGATAATTTGCTTAGTCAACAAATTTTAGCCGGAAAATCCTGAAGTTTTATGAAGGAGGAACGGATGCTAAAATTTGTTAAGCAAATTGAGACTAATTTAAGCATTTGTCCGAAGAAGACCGGAGGTCGTAATCCAATAGGTCGGAGATGGGCGGGGTTGAGCGATTATTTAATAAACAACGCGTAAACAATCCCCGCTCCGAACATGAAGATGAGGAGATAATAAATAAACTTTGGAAGTTCTAAGCTGTATTCCGGCACCCGGTCCCCTTTGGATTTTGATTTGATGTAAACGAAGGTTAAGACAATCCCTTCAAGCCCGATAGCAACCGAACCGGCCAAACTTATGATATCTATAAAAGTACGCAGACCCCCCAAAAACAGAACCAGGGGCGGAGCAATAACCAAAAACCATGCCCGCTTTCTCGGAACACCATAGTCCAGGTGAAACATCTCCAAAAAGGCCGAACCAAGCATTAAATAACCGGTACTCACCGCCAAAATTCCAAAAAGCGAACCAAGGAAGATTATCTTACCGCCTAAAAATTCATACAAACCCGATATAGCATCGGGCGTAGTTATGTCTCCCGATATACCAAGGACCGTAAAAGCAAAGAGTAAGTAGAGCGCGCCAGTTAAAATAACTGCCAACAAAATGGACTTGCGAAAATTATTCTCCTGATTATTTAATATGCTTCTCTGAATAGGAATGGCTGAAAATCCGGCAAAAGCAAACAATAGAACGCCATAGGGCAAGAACCAAAATTCCGGCTGGATACCGGTAAAATTAGATAAATTAATCTTATTTATGCCGACACCAAAAATTAAAAACACCACCACAATAAACAGGCCGACCAAAAGCAACTCAACCCAGGATATTCTTTTAATACCGCGCAGAATTAAAATTGAGAGAATGATAAAAAACATTAAGCTATATGAGGTCGGTGACGTATAAAAAACTGAAGAGAATATATTGTTCAAAAAGTCACCGGCAATGACCATATAGACCAGCAGAGCGGAATACAAAGACAGTGAAACGGAAAAAAATATTAACCTCTTAAACCATATCCCCAAATATTTGTTGGTATAACCGGTTATCTGATGTTTTTCGTGGGTTCTTAAAACCACTTCACCATACATAAGATTTAAAAGAAGCGTGATAAAACCGATTAATATCAAAAATGAAAAACCGACCCAAAAGCCGGCTTTAGCAAAAGCAAAAGGAATTCCAAAAACCCCAACTCCTACCATGGTTCCTATCAGAACAGCGGTGGCGTAAAGAAAGTTTTTATTTTTCAGAGAGGTGGTTGTGATGGGGAGTTTCACTATTATTCAATTCGCCAAAAATTCCTTCGTGTTTATAGCGAATATCGCGAGTTAGATATTTTTCTACCAACCAAAGCCCGGCTAAAACAATGTATACAACAACAGTAGTTATCACCGCTTCCTGATAAAACCCAAATCCGCTGGCAATACCTATTGCCGCTACAACCCACAAACTGGCGGCCGTAGTCGTGCCTTCGATACGGTTCTCCCTTCTTAATATAGTTCCCGCTCCTATAAAACCTATTCCCACCATGATATTTGATATCAGGCGATAATCAAAACCTTGTTGTCCTCCAACCGAAGGAAAAGTAAAAAATAATTTTATGGAAATAACGACTAATAGCGCCGACCCCAATGAAACAAGGGTGTGGGTTCTTAATCCGGCAACTTTTCCCGAACGCTCTCTTTCAAAACCCACGGCTCCGCCAAGAACAGCGGCAACCAATAACCTCAAAATCATCGTCCAATCCAAATACGCCAATAATTGCGTCATTAAACAATAATAGTCAAATATTAATTAACAATCAAGCACTTGTACTCCAGCTCCAGCCCCAGCCCCAGTCCCTTCTTCATCACATCTCCGCGGTTGGAACAAAATGAGGACTCATTTCCTAAATATGCGAGAGCGCTTCGCTAATTCGCGTATTTACTCATTCGTCCTCTATTCTTGTTGCCCAACCGCTTCAAGGAGTGATTCAGAAGGGACCGGGGCTTCGGCTCAATGAGTAAAACCCGGGCCGCCTAAGACCGTTTGGTTTCTTCGGATGACATAACGCTTAAATTAATTGAAAATTTGGCTATTTAACAAATTTTAGCCGGAAAATCCCCGCCAGCTGGCGGGGAGGAACGGTTGCTGAAATTTGTTAGCCAAATTGAAAGTTAATTTAAGCGTTTGTCCGAAGAAGACCGAAGGCGCAACCAAGAGGTCGATGGCGGCTGGGGTTTTGCGAAGATTGGGGCCGGGGGCTGGAGCGACTATTTGAGAGCAACTTTCAAGACATCGTCCATTGTTTTGACGAAGACGAATTTCAGGTCTTTTTTGACTTCTTTGGGAATATCTTCCAGGTCTTTCTTGTTATCATTGGGGGCAATAATTGTTTTTATTCCGGCGCGGTGCGCGGCAAGTACCTTCTCTTTGAGTCCGCCTATTTCAAGCACCTTTCCGCGCAAAGTAACCTCCCCAGTCATAGCAACTTCTTTTCTTACCAGTTTTCCCAAGAATAACGAAACCAAGGCCGTTGTCATGGCTGTTCCAGCAGATGGACCGTCTTTTTTAATCGCGCCGGAAGGAACATGGATGTGAATATCATCTTTAGTAAAATCCTCTTTGATTCCCCTTTTTGCGGCATATGTTCTGGCGTAACTTAAACCGGCTTGAGCGGACTCTTTCATTACCGAACCCAGCTGACCAGTCAAGATCAATTTCCCTCGGCCAGGCATTTTAGAAACCTCTATGAAAAACACTTCGCCGCCCACCGGAGTCCATCCTAATCCGGTCACAACCCCAACTTCATCTTTGGTCTCCGCCAATTGGTGAGTATATTTAACCGGTCCCAAATATTTGTGGATGTCTTCTTTTGTTACAACAACTTGTTTATTGGAATGTGACTCAACCAGTTTTCGGGTTACCTTTCTGATAACGGAAGCCAATTGCCTTTCCAGCTCCCTGACTCCAGCTTCGCGGGTATGTTTTCTGATAATATCGGCAAGGGCGGAGTCCTGAAAAACCAAGGCCTTTTTCTTGAGACCGTGGTCTTTAAACAATTTTGGCAAAAGAAAATTTTTGGCAATATGGAATTTTTCCTCTTCCGAATATCCCGGAAATTCTATTATCTCAAGGCGGTCCCTCAACGCCGGAGGAATGGTGTCCAAAATATTGGCAGTTGTGATAAACATAACATCAGACAAATCATAGGGCACCTCTAAATAATGGTCGGAAAAAGAGTGATTCTGTTGGGGATCCAGCGCCTCCAATAGCGCGGCTGATGGATCGCCCCGAAAATCCATTCCAATCTTGTCTATCTCATCAAGCATAAATACAGGATTTTTAACCTTTGAGCTATTTATCCCTTGAATGATTCTCCCCGGCATAGCGCCGACATATGTCCGGCGATGACCCCTAATCTCCGCTTCATCTCTCAATCCGCCGAGAGAAACCCTGATAAATTTCCTACTCAAAGCTCTGGCAATTGACTGACCGACGGATGTTTTGCCTGTGCCGGGCGGGCCAACAAGACATAATATCGGTCCTTTTAATTTACCCACTTGTTTTTGCACGGCCAAGTATTCCAGAATTCTTTCTTTAACTTTATTAAGTCCGTAATGATCTTCGTTTAATATTTTCTCCGCTTCTTTCAAGTCAATCTTTTCTTTGGTCTTTTTTGACCAAGGCAATTCGGTAAGCAAATCAAGATAAGTTCTCAAGTAGGAAACTTCCGGATTGAAAGATGGCATTTTACCTAGACGATTTAATTCTTTAATGGCTTTATCTTTAGTACTTTTTGGCATTCCAGCCGAGAGAATTTTGGATTTCAACGTATCCATCTCGTCTTTTTCGTCTTCTACGCCAAGTTCTTTTTCAATGCTTTTTAACTGCTCCCGCAAGAAAAGCTCTTTCTGCATTTTACCGATTTGCTTCCTGGTCTCTTTGGTGACGATCTTCTCCGCCTCCATTATTTCCATCTCACGGACAAGAAAAACATTCATCTCCCTCAAAGCGTCTATCGCGCTTTCCAATTCAAGGATTCTTTGCTGGTCTTCTATTCCTAAATTTAGATTAACCGTCATTAAACTTAAGATCTGCTCGGTATCTTTAAGCTGAAGCATCATGTAAATAATCTCCGGCAATATCGTCGGAAACGTGCGGGCTTCCGAAATTGTCCTGAATTGTTCTATCGCCCGCCTCAAAAAGGCCTTCTCTTCAAGGTTGTTTCTCAATATCATATTGAATGGTTGGGCTTTAACTTTGAAAAACGGCTCCTCGCTCACAAAGTCGCTTATCCTTGCTATGACCAGTCCCTCAACATCAATCTTTGAAGAGCCGTCGGGCAATTTGAAGACCGAAACAATCCTGCCGATGGTTCCAATCATAAAGACATCTTTCCGGCCGATGTTGTCTTCAATATTCTTTTGAGTCGCGAAAAACACAAGCCGTTCGTGGGCTAAAGCATCTTCAAGAGCGACCACCGATTTGGGCCTTTGAACAATAAGAGGGATGACCACCTTGGGAAACAAAACGGTATTCTTGAGAGCTATAAGTGGTAGCTGCTCGGGGATTAAAATGTTATTAGCTTTAAAATCAGCCATATAATCAAGAATATAACACGGGTTTTACTAAAAATCAAGATTAGTAATAGAACTCTTCCCTCGGAGGAGCATTTTTTACTATTTCAAAGGCTTCTTCGGCTGTATCGACAATCGCATAAAGCTTCAAGTCCTCCTCATCAATAGCATGTATTTTACCGAAAATTTCTTCCTGAAGCCAAACGTGGATTGGGTTCCAAAATTCTTTTCCCACCAGAACCACTGGAATTTTGTCAGATATTTTTTTGGTTTGTATTAAAGTTAAAATTTCGAAGACCTCATCAAGTGTACCGAGTCCTCCCGGAAAAAACACATAAGCCCGAGCCGCATAAGAAAGCATCAATTTTCTTACAAAAAAATAGTGAAAAGCAGTGCTTTGACGCACAAATGGATTAATTCTCTGTTCGGTCGGAAGCTTGATATTCAATCCTATTGATTCCCCATCGCCCTCTACGGCACCCTTATTTCCCGCTTCCATAATGCCCGGACCTCCGCCGGTGACAACCGCAAGGCCTTCTTTTGCCAACATAGTCCCCAATTTTCTTGCTTCTTCGTACCATCTCTCACCTTCCTTAAAACGGGCCGAACCAAAAAAGGTAACAGTTTTGTCAAAATCAGCCAAAAACTGCCAGCCCTCAATGAGTTCAGACATGATTCTCAAGACTCTCCAATGAAGAGAGCCTCTGAAATCCCCCTTTTCCGGCTCTCCTGTTTGCGGCAGTTTAGATGCCGGTAAATTCATTTTGCCTTTTTCTTCGTCCATATGTTTTTATGATAACGAATTTTAATAGTTCACACAACCTCTATGCATGCTGTTCAGAACGAAGAAGTTTACAATTCGAAGCTCTCCCCTTGCGAGGGCACGACTGCGTTGATTTTCAGGTCGGTTTTGGCTTTTTCGGCTAAAATTGAAGAAGAATCCTCTTCGCCTTGAACAATGAAAACTTTTTTAAGATTTCCGCCTTCGCCGGCGCTCGCTATCCATTTAAGTTGCATGGTCTGGTCAGCGTGGGCCGAATAGCCACCGATGGCTCGTATCTGGCAATTCACGACAATCTTTTCGCCGAATATTTTGACTTCTTTTTCACCATCTAAAATTCTACGCCCCAACGAACCTTGAACTTGATAGCCCACAAACAAGATGGCCGAATTAGGGTCGGACAAATATCTCATTTCGTGATGCAGAATTCTTCCGCCCATGGACATGCCGGAGCCGGCGATAATTATTTTCGGACCTTTCACGTTGTTAATGGCTTTTGATTCATCAACGGTCCTCGTGAATGTAAGGCCCGGGAAATTAAATATATCGTCTCCCGAATCAATAATGTGATGGGCAGTCTTGTTAAAATAATTTGGGAATTCTTTATAGACCTTCGTGAGACTTATTGCCAAGGGAGAGTCAACAAAAATCGGAACGTGGGGTATCTGGTTGTGGTTTATAAACTGATTAAGCTCATATAAAAGCTCTTGCGTTCTCTCTATGGCAAAAGACGGTATCATTAAAGTGCCTCTTTTGGATAAAGTTTCTTTAATTACATTTTCCAGTATCAATTTCCTAGATGAGCGGTCCTCGTGAATTCTAGAACCATAAGCCGATTCTACTACCGCATAATCTGCATCTTTGGGAAAATGGGGCGGCGGAAGCAAGGGAGTGGGCGGATTGCCGAGATCGCCAGTAAAGTAGATTTTCTTTCCATCAAAACTTATCTCCACAATTGACGAGCCCAATATGTGCCCGGCATCATGCAGAACGGCCTTAATTCCGCCACCGAGGTCTATTGGCACCTCGTAATCAAAACCTTCTGACAGTTCCAAAACGCCTTCCAAATCTTTCAATTTAAACAAGGGTTCATGACTATCTTTTTCGGCTTCCTCGATTATCAAATTCAAATTATCAGGCAATGCTTTACTGATTAGAGCCAGAGTCGGTTTTGAGGCAAACACTTTCCCCCGAAAACCTTCTTTGAATAATTTGGGTAATCGTCCAGTGTGATCAGTATGGCTGTGGGTTATAAAAACAAAATTTATTTCCGCTGGATTATAGGCAAATTTTTCATAATTAAAATCTTCGGAGTATTTATGGCCCTGATATAACCCGCAGTCCACTAATATCTTAATACCTCCTGAATCAAGCAGGTAATTTGAACCCGTTACTGTTTTTGCTCCTCCGTAGAAAGTTATAGTCATGACTTTATTTTACCACTTTATTTTCTAAAAACTAAAGTCGTAAAATCGTAAAATTTGACAATATAAATTTTTACTGATATAATTAGAGTATAGTTCCTTGCAATAAGGTTCCATTATTGAGATGAGCGTTTTGGCGGTTAATTAGCCCCCAAAACGCTCATCTCAATCCCGAGGCTGAGTGATCTCAAAAGGAAAGGGTAACGCCATGTCACAGCAAACGTCTGGTAGCGCCCCGACCTCAGCCCAGTACGCTGAGTTTTCGGGTATCGTTCAGTCCCGTCTCTGGTCGGCCGTCAAAGGCCGGATCAGCGGAGAAGAAATGCAACAGAAATACATCGACGACCCCAACGGACCCGAGAATGTGATGCTCCGCTTGCGGGAAAGCTTCACTGTCCGAAGCGAAAGCGGTTTGGTGGTTCCCGCCTCGCCGTTCTTCGCCAACGAAGAGGTGAGGTCCAACTACGGCTATCCGCAAGGATACGCCGTCAAGCCAATCTGCGAACAGCTCGTGGCGTTGGCCAGACACTTCCCCGGCCTCGATGCCGGTTCAGTGCTGGCCTGTTCCAAGGAACTGGTCGGACGGCCGCAGGAAGCCGAGGGATGGTTCGCCGTCCCGAAGTTCGAGAAGATCGGCCGGAATTACAACGAGGCCGTCGAGAAGGTCCTCGACCTGATCGACGGAACGAGGACGTTCACCAACTATCGCAAGGGCAACATGGGCGAGAAGTATCTGCGGCTTTCGGAGCGAACCATGTTCGCGCTTCAAATGCTCGGCAAGAAGCAGAAGGGCGACTTTCTGCTCATCCCGGCCCAGTTCGGCCTCACATGGCGAGGACGATCAGTGCGTAAGGTGCGCTACAACTACGCACCCAACGAATTCGGCCTCGGTTCGTTCGTCGTCGGGTGCATGCTCCTGTCGCATCCCGAACGGCTCGTTCAGTGGGAACAGTTGCACATCGACTGCCCCGGCGACGAGTACAGTCCGGTCGCTGATGGCAGGTTCGGCAACGCGCCGTACTTCAACTTCTACGACGGCAAGGTCGAGTTCAACACGTACGTCGTGAGCTACCCGTTCGCCTACTCTGGCTCCGCGTCTGGGTTCCTTTCGCAGTAGTAGAACCTTAATCGCTTGAACTCTTGATTCTGGGGGTTATCCACA
>ERZ1292625.4558-Hain-H41-01um-R1-4558-length-10276-cov-11_pt1 | contig 10276 bp, 8 predicted proteins | sample MGYA00564400_ERZ1292625 | MGnify/ENA primary metagenome ERZ1292625 (study PRJEB36523, sample SAMEA6512639) | groundwater metagenome | collected 2019-01-08 | study: AquaDiva: Metagenomics assemblies of 32 groundwater samples
TGTAATTCGGCTTTTTTGCCGAAGCGATGCGGAATTTCAAAGCACCCTCAATGATCTTTGCTTCGATCTGCATTTTTTTTGCTGTTTTGACTGTCCACTCTCCCTCACCAGTATGGGCAACTTTACCGGAAACATCTGAAAGATCTTCCCCGCGCAATTTAAAAGCATCTTTGAGCCACCCCACCAATCGCGACTCTATGACAGAGCCATTATTGTAAATTTCGGCAACAGCAGTGAGATCGAGTTTGTATTTCGATTTTTTCATCAGCGCGAAGCCTTCTGCAATCGCCTGCATCATCCCGTATTCGATTCCGTTGTGGACCATTTTCACGAAATGCCCGGCGCCCGCTCCTTTGAAAAATCGGTATCCGTCTTTTCGCGCCAAATCGGCAAAAAGTGGCTCGAGTTTTTTAAATGACCTTTCATCGCCACCAATCATCAAGCATCCTCCATCGCGCGCTCCACCAGGGCCGCCGGAAAATCCGACATCAATATAAGAAATGCCTCGAGCGCCAAGTTTTTTCGCGCGTATCATAGAATCATTGAAGTAAGAATTGCCACCATCAATCACAACGTCTCCTTTTGAAAGTTGCCCAATAATGCCGTCCTTTCCAAAAAGCGTATCGTCAACAACCGCGTGCGGAACCATAAGCCACACAACGCGAGACTTACAAAGTGCCTGTACAAGCCCTTCACGCGATGATGCGGAGTGCATACCGATCTTTTCAAGTTCCTCAACAGTCTTTTTGTCAGGATCCAGACCGTGTACAGTCCACCCCTTTTCCACGAGACGTCGAGCAATGCCCCCGCCCATTTTCCCCAATCCCACAATGCCAATTTCTTTTTTGATCTCTTTTCCATCTGGCACGGAAACCTCGACCGACTTAGATACATTTGATATTTCCACTGAGTTTGGTTTATATGAATGGAGCGGAACAAGATTCTTTTTCCATGCTTCAAGTATCGGATCTGTAAAACGCCACATCGCGTGTATCTCTGCCGTAGAAATAAATAGAGTTTGGTCGCCGTGAATACAATCGAGAAGCAACTTCGCGTATTCTTCCACATAAGGCACGTGTGTGATCGCTTCGCGAAGCATATAGTGAAACATTTTCTGTTCAGTCGCGAACGAAAATCCGAGACTCTTCGACCAAAACTCGATTAGAATTTCCTCGCGCGGCTCCATTCTTATGATGATCTCGTTCTTATGATGAGGTCGATCGGAAGGACAAAGACACGGCATCGGATGCTTGAAAGTAATCAATATCTCTTTGAGAGCTTGACCCATACGTTTTCCGCTTTCAAGAATGATTGGGACATCTCGCCACTTAGGATGCGTGAGTTCCCCGTGAATTTTGAAATAGGTTTCTGTATGCGAGCCGGAGGCTACGCCTTTTACGTCTAAATAACCTTCATGCTGTGCGCGAAACGTAGCCGTCTTTGCCTCCTTAGGGGAGATAATATTGAGAGTCTGAAGTATATCGGCCCGCCTCTTTTGAATCGATTCCGCGTCAAAGCTCATCGGCGCATCCATCGTTACGAAAGCAAGCATCTGAAGAAGATGATTTTGACCTACGTCGCGCAAGGCTCCCACGGAATCGTAAAACTCTCCGCGCTCCTCAACGCCGATTTCTTCAATAAGCCGTATTCGTATACTCTCAATCAACTCGTTTCCCCATGCGAGTTCGAACAGATTGTTGGAAAAACGAAAAGCAAGAATGTTTTGCATCATTTCTTTCGCAAGATAGTGATCAATACGATATATTTGATTTTCTTGAAAAAGCTTTCCTAACAATGCGTCGATCTTCTTTGCGGTTTTTGAATCAAGTCCAAATGGTTTCTCTACAATAACGTGAGTCCATCCTTCTCCCGGCGCACAAACTTTGGCAAGTTTGTGTTTGGCGATATCTTGCAAGATCATCTCGTAACGATCAGGGGCAACCGAAAAATAAAATAGTTTGTTGGAACACGTTCCCCACTCTTGGTCGCATGCGTCAAATGTTTTCTTAAGTTCAACGTAGGTTTGTGATTCTTCGAAATCACCGCGTTGAAAACGAAAAAGTTTCAAAAAAGGATCGAGTGCTTCCTTGGAGACGTCCGATCCTTGATGTTTTTCGATCACCTCTTTGATAAACGCTTGGAACTCGATATCGCCCCAATCGCGCCTAGAAAAACCAATGACTCGAAACATTTTCGGCAATTCCCCGAGCTTATATAAATGAAAAATGGAGGGTATCACTTTCCTCTGCATTAAATCCCCCGTAGCTCCAAACGCCACAAATATCGTCGGCATATTTTTTTCTGAATCTACCATGGGGGTGATTATACTCCTTATCCTCGCGCATATGAAATATGCTATAGTAGCGCGGTGGTTAATGCACTAAAAACAGCTGTTGAAAAAGTCAAAGGGCTTTCTGTAAGTCGGCAGGAATACGCCGCACGTGTGCTCGAACACATTGCCGAAAGTGCGAGCACTCATCGTATACCGCAAGAGCATCGAACAGCTGTTCTCCAAGGTCTTAATCAAGCAAAACAACGAAAATTTGTATCGAATGCCTCAATCAAAAAAATATTGCGCCGTCAGTGGACATGAATTTGCGCTTTACTCCGCAGGCGCTGCAGGATCTGCGAGATATCCAAGAATATCTCCTGCCTCGCAGCGCAAGTGGCGCCGAGCACGTCCGTCTAGCTATCGAATATACGGTCGACCTGCTGGCACAATTTCCAGGAATCGCGCGCAATACCGACATAGAAGATATCCGTGTAATTTCTGTAATCAACTATTCCTATCTCGTTTATCACAGACTCACTAAAAAAGAAATCGAGGTCATTCACATCAGACACTACCGCCGATCTTCTTTCGGAAGACCGTAGTATGCGACTGCTTCCTTAAAAGTTGCAGGAAATTGTTTCTTTGCAAAAGCAGGCACGACGCCCTTGCGTTCGTGAAAACGAACGCACCAGTTGACACGCTTCCAAGCACGCTCGGCTTTCTCCGGCTCCATTTTGGAAAGCTGTTCTAGGAATGCTTGACGATAAGGCTTGAGTCCTCCACCGACATCAAGATGGAACGGGCCGGATATTTTCATCGAGTCTCCGCGATTCATTACAATATCCATGATGGAATCAGCACCCTCCATGCGTACCGGACTTATAAAGAGATGTACCGGTGCGAACATGCCATCATTTCGTTTCGTTATTGTTTGCACAATAAAACTATTCAAAATTGTTTCCAGTGTACTAGAGTTCAACCATTCAATGTATTTTGAATATGTATCTGGCACGCCACTATCAGACTCTTCACGTTTCAACATCATTTCCTTCCGATATGTTGTGGCGTAATCCGCATTGTTGAGCATTAAATTCGAGTGCTGTGTTATCATCGCGTCGGCGTCATAATAGCAGATTAGATCTATGTCGGGGATCTGTTCGTTTCCGAATTTCGGTCCGAATCTCGGTTTGTAAACTTTGTCAACATCGGATACCTGAAGCCTCCTGCCTTTTGAGAGCGAGCCGAACAGCGAGAATCCTATTGGAATCCCGGGCAGGTATTCCTTGAGTTCGTCGTACGTTTTTACAACGGCACTCAAACGATCTCGAGAGATTTTATCATCGGAAATCTGAAATCGTTTTTCAGACGGATCGTAAGATTCCTTCATAGTAATCCACTTTCACATATTGCCAGCGACCTGTCTATAGGAGCATCGCATTGCATAGATGGTACAAATTTGGTACATTTAATTCGTTATGGCAACCGCAACAAAACAGCGCATACAGGTGAGCTTGTCGACGGCGGCACGACATCTCGTGCCAGTGTTGGCGCGCAAACGCCATGTGCCCGCCGCGACACTAGCCTCCGCACTCATCGACACTGCACTCGAGCTGGAAGAAGACCGTGTCTTATCGAAGATCGCAGATGAGCGATTTGTTTCAAAAAACATCCGGTGGATATCACATGACGCTGTATGGAAAAAGCATCTTGGAAAATCTCCTACCACCCGAAAGTAACATCCGAGGATCTCTCGCGTATCGATCGAGGGTGGCTAATCGAGATCGAACAAGCCATACGAGAGCGCCTCGCGAAAGATCCGATTTCGTTCGGTAAACCACTGCGTTATTCCCTCAAAGGAGTACGGTCTCTCCGCGTCGGCGACTATCGCATCCTCTATGTACTCACGCAAAAAACGATATACATAGGAGCGATCAAGCACCTTTCGGTAGTCTACGACTCCGGAGCCGAAAAACGATTTAGCTTCTGAAAGCATCGACAACACCCACAGCACGCGCCACGCTGGGGTTGCCTGCGCGGCACGCTACTTCGGCATAGGTCACCGTCTTTCCTTTCGGTATCTGCGCGACTACGCTGCGAACCTTGTCGGCGAATGCAGTCATGCCTTTCATTTCTCCTCCAAATCCAGGCACACCGAATTGATGCAGTAGCGCTTGCCTGTCCCGAGCCTATTCGAGGGACCCATCGGACCAGTAGGGCCGTCGTCGAAGACATGGCCGAGGTGACTGCCGCAGCGCGCGCAGGTGATCTCAGTTCGATTCATTCCGTGACTTGCATCGTGGTGCGTCTCGACTGCACCGGGCAATGCCTGATCGAATGATGGCCAGCCCGTGCCGGAATCGAATTTCGCGTCCGATACGAAGAGCGGATTACCGCAGGCGGCGCAGGCGTAGGTGCCGTCGGCCTTCTCGTGCACGTACTCGCCGGTGAAAGGCACCTCCGTCCCCTTCTGCCGCAAGACCGCATATTGATCAGGCGTGAGCATGCGCCCCCACTCCTCCTCGCTTTCAGGCATTCTCTTTTCAGTCATACGGGCATAGTAGCGCACAGAGTGTGTTTCGTCATGATGACTCATCACCGCATCGCCACACATAGTAAGGGCTACGGCAATTTTTCGACTTTTTTGGTTTGACACATACGGACTGGAAGATTTATTTCATATAACTATCGAAGTAAATGGCATGGCATGTGTAGCCGCCGGGATTTTTCTGAAGATAATCCTGGTGGTACTCTTCCGCTTCGTAAAATTCGATCAATGGTTCGATTGACGTTACAACAGGATCACGCCACCGCTCTGATTGATTGACGATGTCGATAAAATCAATCGCTCCTTGCCTTTCTTCCTCGTCTTTATAAAAGATCACCGAGCGATACGAAGTACCGCGGTCATTACCTTGTTGATTTAAGGTCGTTGGATTGTGTATCTGAAAGAAAAAGTCGAGCAATTTTTTAAATGACGTCTGTTCCGAATCGTATTCGATCTCGACTGCTTCTGCATGACCCGTGTGATTTTGATACGTTGGATGCAGTTTGCTACCGCCGGCGTAACCCACGCGCGTATTGATCACCCCCGGCTGTGTCCGTATCAAATCCTGCAGTCCCCAAAAACACCCTCCGCCCAACACTGCTTTTTTAATCATATCGCCCCGCTCCTCCTGTGAGATACCCTTTTTTATATGCAAGTTCGGCGTTCAGGATGCCTCCGCCCGCGGCACCGCGGACTGTGTTGTGCGAGAGAGAAACGAATTTAAAATCAAACACATTGTCTTCCCGCAGGCGTCCGACTGTAACAGCCATCCCCTTGTCAGTGTCGCGATCTTTTTTCGGTTGCGGACGATTCGGCTCTTCGCGGTAATGAATTGGCTGTTTCGGCGCAAAGGGAAGATCGAGATCCTGCGGTTCGCCGCGGAATCTTTTCCATATATTAAGAATTTCTTCGCACATCGGCTTCTTTTTGCCAAAGAGGACATTCACGCATGCAAGATGTCCGTCGGAGAGCGATACGCGATTGCAATGCGCGGAAATCGTTAAGTCTTTGTACGGAGCAAACTCGCCATTCTCTATGCTACCGAGTATTTTTAGCGGCTCCTGTTCCGTTTTCTCCTCCTCTCCGGAAATAAATGGCACTACATTGTCTATGACGTCCCAGCTTGCAGTCCCCGGATAGCCCGCGCCGGATACCGCCTGCATGGTTGTGATAATGAGTTTCTCTATTTTGTATCCCGCCACAATGAGCGCGTAAATCGGCGTGAGATAACTCTGAAGCGAGCAATTGGGCTTGACGACAATAAATCCTTTTTCCCACCCGCGCTTTTTTTGTTGAGCTGGAATAATCTCCAGATGATGCGGATTTATTTCGGCAATCAACATAGGCACATCGGAGTCAGATCGATGCGCCGAAGCATTTGAGAAAACAGGAATGCCGGCCGCCGCATAATCTTCTTCGTGTTTTCGAATTAAATCTTTTTCCGGCATTTCGAACGCGGAAAAAACAAACGCGCATTTTTTCGCCGCTTCCTGAATTTTACCGACATCTCCCACGACAAGATTTGCGATCTCGGCCGGAATATCCCCGCCGACCAGCCAGCCGTTTTTCAACGCATCTTTATATTCTTTCTCAGCGGACTGCGGCGAGGCGGCGAGGTACGCGACCTCGAACCATGGGTGGTTTAGAAGAAGTTGTATGTATTTTTGCCCGACCATGCCGGTCGCACCCAAGATTCCGACTGGAATTTTCTTTTGCATAGGTAAAGAACTCATAGTGGATTTTGATCGCCAGCGAGACGGTCGAAACTCGTCGCGAGGACCAAAGACGGCCGCGACGACGTGCCAGAGGCACGGCGAGCGGCTGTCTGCAGGCCCGTAGCAGAGTTTTGGCCGGCGTAGCGACGAAACGAGGCTATATTTTTGCATTTTTTCATAATCGAGTGTTCAAAATCCACTATGAGTTCTAAATTATACACCGCGCGACGCGTGCATTGTGCGCTCTTCGCGTTCTTGCCGGAGTTGTGCCATTCGATCAACCACAGCCTTGCGAATAGCGATGCTTTGCGTGGAATTGGAATGTATAAAACTCTCAAGTTCGGCATACGGCGTCTCGGTTAGAGCACCGGCAAGACCTGTGCGTACTTCCTCCGATAAAGTAGGATCCTCGAAAGTTGGTTTTAGCATAGTAAACGATAGAGGGGTGATCCGCGAAGCAACACGCCGTCGTATCAATGTCGGTAACTTCTGATCTATCAAAAACGGCAACAGGATATGGAGTGGCGTTTCCTGTAATCTTGAGGCTGCGGCGGCGCGCACATCTCTATCTATGGTGTCGTCACGCAAAAACAGTTCCAATTCTTTAAAAGAAACTGGGATTACACGCGATGCGATGTCTTTCAGTATAAAATTTTCATAACGAGAGTCTTTCAAAAACGATTGGACCTCGACAAATGGCGTCTCCCGCACCCTTCGCGATAAACACCACAACATCGGTACGCTGTATTCGCGCGCATCCAGCATATCTCTGAACTCGTGAAATGATATAGAGGAAACGCGCGAGACGAGCGCTCCTCGTATGGTAAGGTTTCGCCCATCCTTCATCAAAAAATCTTTCAGCTCGGCCAAAGGGGTCTCCCGCATGGATCTCGCCGCGTTCGTGCGAATTTCCTTATTGACCGTTTCGTCTTCGAGAAACGGCCGAATTTCGGCAAACGACATATCTTCGATTATTAGGTCGGTGCGCAAACGCGGTAGGATCCCACGGCGCGCTGCGCGCAGAATCGCAGGGATAACGAAACGCTTGTCTGTTGCGCACGCAAGCTCGATATAGAGGGATGCGAGAAGATTCTGGTCCATGGCGAGGAGCGCAATCTTGCCCGACGGCGAGAGGGTATCGAGCAAGGTCAGTTGCGAGCGCACCGAACGCGATACGTCGCAAAACGCCGCCACGATCATCATCTGGTCGATATACCCGGACACATCGAGGACATTCCTTCCGCCTTCCGAAAATGAAAGCGGCACGCCTTTCGTTTCCATGCGATCAAGAAGAAATTTCCGAAACGCCATGAGCGCAATTGGATCATTGAGAAAGCGACGATCAGTGCTGATATGCGTCGAGGAAAACGCCGCCAGGGTCGGGCTCCCCGCAAGCGTGCGCGCGATGCGGCGAAGATCCGCCGCGGATGCGGCATCAAGCGAGAATCCGCCGTCTTGCGTACGCAATTCGGCGACATAGTCGTCTAAATAGTCGTCTACGCCCATAATCGCCAATCCGCTCGCCTCAATCGCGCGACGTATCGGCGCGTTCGGACTAAGCTCCTGTTCATTCCGATCACCTGAGAGTTTCATTTCGATCTCGATACCAAGATGCGTATCGAGCGGGCACAGGGTCTCGACTTCGTTGCGGGCGCGCAAGGCGAGCGTCGCGCGATTGGCATCGATCTCCTGCCACGGGAGATTTTTGTAATCGGCAGAATCCGGCATGATTGTTTCCTTGAGACGCGGAAAGCGATCGAAGAGTGTCTGCGCGAGATCTCCGGAGAGAAGCGAAGCACTTGAAAGCGTGTGCACCAACTCGCGCGCATGCGCTTGCGAAAAGCGGTCGGCGAGCAGATTCGATGTATCATAGGCATGCCAGAATTTCTTGGATTCGCGCGGCACGGTCGCGAGCGACCGTGCCGCGTATTCGACAAACTCGTCGGATGCTACGATGCCTACATCGTCGTCGCCGTAATGCCCAAGCTTCACCAAGAAAAAGACATACTGATAAAACCGCTCGTCACAGAGATTTCCGTATGTATCCAAGAAACGAGACAACAGATGATAAGTGTGATCGAGATGCGCCGTATCGCGAAACGCGAATGCGACATCCCTAAAATCAAGACCTTTGGCCGCCTGCACGATCGCGTCTATCTGCGGAATATCGCACGTACGGGAAAAGACATCGCTGATTTTACGCATGTCGTGCGCAAGGTGGTACGCGATTCCCTCTTTCGTCATACCGAAGAAATTTTCCCAATTCACATCCGGAGATTCGGCATGTGCGTGGGTCGCTATTTCCTCTGCGGATGGCGACGTGATGAGCTTCGCGCGTGTCGCTTTCTCCGGAGAAACACCCTCAGGGAAAATTATTCCCCGAGGGCTACGTGGTAAATTGACCGGATCGATAATCGGTGTGGCAGAGATTATCTTTTCGTCACCGCCCTCACTGTGTCCGTGTGGTGTCCGCGACGAAGACATTGATTCGACCTGCATCATATCGCTAGCATAGCAAAATTTGCATAGGTAAAATTATACACTCTCAATATACTCTTTGTGAAGCGTTTCTAAGGCTTTTTTGGCATCGCTTTCTTTCACAACAAAAGTTATCGAGACTCCTCCCGCCGCCTGCGATATGAGTTCCACCGGAATGCCATGCAGTCCGAGAGCGGTGAACATGCGGCCCGCGACGCCCGCCAGATTCACACTGCCACCAACCGCGCAGACTATTGCTTTTCCACCCTCTACGCTCACAGAGCCCAATTTCTTGAGTTTTCGCACAACCTCATTCAATTGTCTATCGTCGTCTATAGTAAGCGTAACGCCGGCGACGGATGTGGCGACAATATCAACGCTTATGGAATGGCTGTCGAATATCTCGAATATTCTCGACATCAAACCATTGTCGTCGAAAAATTCGGGCGATTGCAAATGTATTACGATGACGGGCCGTTTGAAGGTGAGCGCTTCTACCGTGTGGCTTTTCACCCGCCGCTCTGCAAAGCTGGAAACTATCGTTGTTCCTTTGTCGTCCGGCATAAAAGTATTCAGAACCCGAACGGGTATTTTCTCCCGCATCGCCGGAAGTATTGTTTTCGGGTGAAGAACTTTAGCACCAAAATATGCCAGTTCCCCTGCCTCTTCAAAAGCGAGTTCCGGCACTACTCTGGCCTCTTTAACGAGATGCGGATCGGCGGTATAGATGCCGGAAACATCTGTCCATATTTCTATCGCTCGCGCGCCGAGCGCCGCGCCGATAATCGCGGCGCTATAATCGCTTCCTCCGCGGTCTAGCGTTGTGGTTTTTTTGTCGGTAGTCGCGCCGATGAATCCGGTGACAATCTGAAGCTTTTTGTGCGCGCGGAAATATTTTTGTATAGCCTGATTCGTGGATTTGAAATCAACGCTCGCCGCACCGAAATTGCCGTCCGTTACGATTATCTTTCGCGCGTTTAGATATTCGGCGGGAACCCCTTGATCGTTCATTGCTTCCGTGAATATGTGCGCGGAAAATCGCTCGCCATAGCTCATTATGTAGTCCAGCGTCTGCGAAGAAAGATCGCGCATTAGCCTAATACCCTGCATTGCCTCTCTGAGATACAGAAACATTCTCTCTATCTCGACGCGAGCCTTCGCTCGATTCCGCAAACTTATAAGTTTATCGACGATATCCATATGCCGCGCCTCCAGATTGGCAAGAAGTTTTTCGTATGAAAGATCTTTTTTTGATGCGAGTGTCGC
>ERZ1292625.4559-Hain-H41-01um-R1-4559-length-10275-cov-4_pt1 | contig 10275 bp, 10 predicted proteins | sample MGYA00564400_ERZ1292625 | MGnify/ENA primary metagenome ERZ1292625 (study PRJEB36523, sample SAMEA6512639) | groundwater metagenome | collected 2019-01-08 | study: AquaDiva: Metagenomics assemblies of 32 groundwater samples
TATGATAAAATCGATGATATGGACCCCAATGTGGTGCCGCTGTACCAGGATGCCGCCGCCGCAGAGTGCGTGTTTCCGATCACCAATGCCGAAGTGCGTTTTTGCGTCGTGGAAGACCAGGAGCAGGTCGACAAAATGCTGGAGGTGCGCGAAAAATGCCCCCAGCTGGCGCACATTTTTTACGACGACCCACGCGGTCTGCGCAAATACACCGAAGACGGACTGGGTTCGCTCGCCGAGTTGATCGCTGCAGGTGCGGTATTTGCGCAGCAGCACCCGCAGTTTTTTTTGGAAGAAGTCGAAAAATCCCAGCACACCGATGTGGCTGCGATGTTCTTCACTTCGGGCACCACGGGCAACCCCAAGGGCGTGGTGCACACCCACAGTTCCTTGATCGACCGCGCCGATGCCGGTGCCGAATTCGACAAACTGACCAACGCCGAAGACGTGTTGGCCTACATGCCGCCGGCTTGGGTGGGGCAGAACATTTTCAGCTACGCGCAGTGGCTGGTGTGCGGCTATGTGGTCAATTGCCCTGAGTCGGCAGCCACCGTGACCATTGACCTGAAAGAAATCGGGCCCACCTACTATTTCGCCCCTCCCCGCGTGTTTGAAGGCATGTTGACCAGCGTGATGATCCGCATGGAAGACGCGGGCAGTTTCAAGCGCAAGCTGTTCCACCACTTCATGAACGTGGCCAAGAAGGTCGGTCCCGCCTTGATGGATGGCCAGCCGGTGGGCTGGGGCGATCGCCTGGTTTATGCCTTGGGCAACCTGATGGTCTATGGGCCTTTGCGCAACAACCTGGGTTTTAGCCGGGTGCGCGTGGCCTACACCGCAGGGGAAGCCATTGGCCCCGATTTGTTCACCTTTTTCCGCTCGATCGGCGTGAACATCAAGCAGCTGTACGGCTCGACCGAGACGGCCGTGTTCGTGTGTCTGCAGCCCGACAACGAAGCGCGCGCCGACACCGTGGGCGTGCCATGCAAGGGGGTGGAGATCAAGGTGGCCGAGAACGGCGAGATTCTGGTCAAGTCGCCCGGTTTGCTCAAGGGCTATTACAAGAACCCGGAAGCCACAGCCGAAGTGCTGACGCAGGACGGCTGGTACCACACCAGTGACGCCGGGTTCATCGACGCGCACGGCCACCTCAAGATCATCGACCGCGTGAAAGACGTGGGCCGCATCCATGGCGGGCCCAACGATGGCGCCATGTTCGCGCCCAAGTATGTCGAGAACAAGCTCAAGTTTTTCCCGCACATCAAGGAAGTGGTGGCCTACGGCGACCAACGCGAAAAAGTGTGCGTGATGATCAACATCGACTTTGACGCCGTGGGCAACTGGGCCGAACGCCGCAACCTGCCCTATGCCGGGTACACCGATCTGGCACAAAAATCCGAGGTGTACCAACTCATCAAAGAGTGCGTGGAAAAGGTCAATGCCGATCTGGCCGAAGACGCCTTGCTCGCAGGCAGCCAGATCAGCCGCTTCCTGGTCTTGCACAAAGAACTGGACGCCGACGATGGCGAGTTGACCCGCACCAACAAGGTCCGCCGGGGCTTCATTGCCGACAAATACAAACCGCTGGTGGATGGCCTGTACGAGGGCCGGACCGAGCAGTTCATCGAGACCGTGGTGAAGTTCGAAGACGGCCGCACCGGCAGCGTGAGCGCGACGCTCAAGATTTCCGACGCCAAGACATTCACACCCGTGAAGGCAGCAGCATGACCAAGAAAATCGGTGACGTCATCCTGGACGTCAACAACATCAGTTTGCGATTCGGCGGCGTCAAGGCGCTGACCGACATCTCTTTCAATGTGCGCGAACACGAGGTGCGCGCCATCATCGGCCCCAACGGCGCGGGCAAGAGCTCGATGCTCAACTGCATCAACGGTGTTTACACGCCGCAAGAGGGCAGCATCACTTTCCGTGGGCAAACCTTTGACCACATGAACAGCCGCCAGGTGGCCGAGATGGGCATTGCCCGCACCTTCCAGAACCTGGCCTTGTTCAAAGGCATGAGCGTGATCGACAACATCATGACCGGCCGCAACCTGCACATCAAAAGCAATCTGTTCATGCAGGCCTTGCGCATCGGACCGGCGCAGCGCGAAGAAGAAGAACACCGCGAGAAGGTCGAACACATCATTGACTTTTTGGAAATCCAGGCCTTTCGCAAAACGCCGGTGGGTCAATTGCCCTACGGCTTGCAAAAGCGCGTTGACCTGGGGCGCGCGCTGGCGATGGAGCCGCAGGTGTTGCTGCTGGACGAGCCCATGGCGGGCATGAACATGGAAGAGAAGCAGGACATGTGCCGCTTCATTCTGGATGTGAACGAAGAGTTTGGCACCACCATCGTGTTGATCGAGCACGACATGGGCGTGGTGATGGACATTTCAGACCGCGTCGTGGTGCTGGACTACGGCAAAAAAATCGGCGACGGGACGCCCGAAGAGGTGCGCAACAACGAAGAAGTGATCAGTGCCTATCTGGGCACCAGTCATTGAGGAGAACACAACATGGCATTTTTTCTGGAAGCTCTTTTGGGTGGCCTCATGGCGGGCATGCTCTATTCGCTGGTGGCGCTCGGCTTTGTGCTGATCTACAAAGCCTCTGGCGTGTTCAACTTTGCACAAGGCGCGATGGTGCTGTTTGCCGCGCTGGCGATGGCGCGTTTTTCCGAATGGATCCCCGCTTGGCTGGGCTTGGACGACAAGTTCCTGGGCAATTTGATCGCCTTTGTGCTGTCGGCGGGCGTGATGTTTGTGCTGGCCTGGCTGATCGAGCGCTTGGTGCTGCGCCACCTAGTGAACCAGGAAGGCGTGACCTTGCTGATGGCCACGCTGGGCATCACCTACTTTCTGGACGGCTTGGGTCAGACCATCTTTGGCAGCGACATTTACAAAATTGATGTGGGCATGCCCAAAGATCCGGTATTTTTGTTTGAAGGACTGTTTTCGGGCGGCGTGTTGGTCAACTTGGAAGACGTTTACGCGGCTTGCATTGCGGCTTTGCTGGTGGTGGTGTTGTCACTGTTTTTCCAAAAAACCAGCACCGGACGGGCCCTGCGTGCGGTGGCCGATGACCATCAGGCGGCCCAATCGATTGGCATTCCGCTCAACCGCATTTGGGTGATCGTGTGGTTTGTGGCCGGCATCACGGCACTGGTGGCCGGCATCATCTGGGGCTCCAAGATGGGCGTGCAGTTTTCGCTGACCACGGTGGCGTTGCGGGCCTTGCCGGTGATCATTTTGGGGGGCTTGACGTCGGTTCCAGGGGCCATCATTGGTGGCCTGATCATCGGTGTGGGGGAGAAGTTGTCCGAGGTCTACTTGGGGCCCATGGTCGGTGGTGGCATTGAAATCTGGTTTGCCTATGTGCTGGCCTTGGTGTTCTTGTTGTTCCGTCCGCAAGGCTTGTTCGGCGAAAAAATCATTGACCGCGTGTAAGGAAAAAAATCATGTTCTACAGAGAAAACGGTCAATTCAAGACGTCTTACCGCAAGGACCAGCAGATCTTCACGATCACGCAGGATCGGTGGGCCATCTTGGCGTTGGTGGCTTTTGCGTTTGTCGGCGTGCCATTTCTGGTCGACGAATACATGTTTCGCGCCATCTTGATTCCCTTTTTGATCTTGTCCTTGGCCGCATTGGGCGTGAACATCCTGGTGGGCTATTGCGGCCAGATTTCATTGGGCTCCGGGGCTTTCATGGCCGTGGGGGCCTACATGGCCTACAACACCTACATCCGGATTGAGGGCATGCCCCTGATTCTGGCGCTGCTGTCGGGTGGTTTTTTTGCCACCTTGGTGGGCATCTTTTTCGGTGTGCCAAGTTTGCGGGTCAAGGGCTTGTATTTGGCGGTCGCCACCCTGGCGGCACAATTTTTTTGCGATTGGACATTTTTGCGGGTGGGTTGGTTCACCAACCACAACGCGTCAGGCTCGGTGTCGGTGGCCAATTTGAATGTGTTGGGCGTGGGCATCAATACGCCGCTTGAAAAGTACCTGTTTTGTCTGGTCTTCTTGACGGTCTTTGGCTTGCTGGCCAAGAACCTGGTGCGCTCGGCGATTGGCCGGGAGTGGATGGCCATCCGTGACATGGACGTGGCCGCGGCGGTGATCGGCATCCGCCCTGTCTACGCCAAGCTCAGTGCGTTTGCTGTGAGCTCTTTCATCGTGGGCGTGGCCGGTGGCTTGTGGGGCTTTGTGCACCTGGGGTCATGGGAGCCTGCAGCGTTTTCAATTGACCGATCCTTCCAGCTGCTGTTCATGGTCATCATTGGCGGCATGGGCTCCATCATGGGCAGTTTCTTTGGCGCTGCGTTCATTGTGATCTTGCCCATCTTTCTGAATCAGTTTTTGCCTTTTGCCGGCAGTTTGCTGGGCGTTGCGATTTCCACGGCGGCGGTGTCACATGCGGAGTTCATGATTTTTGGCGCCTTGATCGTCTGGTTCTTGATTGTGGAGCCGCATGGCTTGGCCAAACTGTGGTCGATCGCCAAGCAGAAACTTCGCCTGTGGCCATTTCCTCACTGATTTCATTTTCCCTTTCCCCGCGTCTTTATTTTTTTCAACAGGAGACAAATCATGAAACTTCGTCAATTTACCCTTGCCACGGTCGTGGCTGCTGCGGGTCTGTCCAGTGCGCTGGTCAGCACGGTGGCAACAGCACAGACCAAAGAGCAGTTCTTCCCCGTGCTGGTGTACCGCACGGGCGCTTATGCGCCTAACGGTGTGCCATTTGCCAATGGCTATGTCGACTACATGAAACTGGTCAATGCCCGTGGCGGTATCAATGGGGTGAAGGTCAGCTATGAAGAATGCGAAACCGGCTATGCCACCGACCGGGGTGTGGAGTGCTACGAGCGTCTGAAAGGCAAGAACGGTGGTGCGACCGTTTTCCAACCGTTGTCGACCGGCATCACCTTCGCGCTGACTGAAAAAGCACCAGGCGACAAAATTCCTTTGATCACTGCAGGCTACGGTCGCAGCGAATCGGCCGATGGCGGCGTGTTCAAGTGGAACTTCCCGCTGGCGGGGACGTATTGGGTGGCGGGTGACGTGATCGTGCAAGACATTGCCAAAAAACTCGGGGGCTTCGACAAACTCAAGGGCAAGCACATGGCGCTGGTCTACCACGACAGCCCTTTTGGCAAGGAAGCCATTCCGATCTTGCAAGAACGTGCCGCCATGCATGGTTTCAAGTTGAGCTTGTTGCCTGTGACCCACCCCGGCGTGGAGCAGAAGTCCACCTGGTTGCAGATTCGCCGCGACCGTCCTGACTATGTGATCAATTGGGGCTGGGGCGTGATGAACTCCACCTTGGTCAAGGAAGCCCAGGCCACAGGTTACCCACGTGAAAAAATTTACGGCGTGTGGTGGGCGGGTGCAGAACCCGATGTCAAAGATGTGGGCATGGGTGCCAAAGGCTATAACGCCATCACCATGCAGCACGGCGCCGAAAAGGGCTCAGCTGTGGTCAAGGAAGTGCTCGAGAAGTTGCACGCCAAAGGCCAGGGCACAGGCCCCAAGGACGAAGTGGGCGATGTGCTCTACATGCGTGGTTTGTTCAGCGCCATGTTCGCCGTGGAAGGTGTTCGCCAAGCCCAGGAAAAGTATGGCAAAGGCAAAGTGGTCACCGGCGAGCAAGCGCGCTGGGGTTATGAAAACCTGAACCTGACCCAGCCCAAGCTGGATGCTTTGGGCTTCAAGGGTGTGCTGCGTCCCATCTCGACATCGTGCGCTGACCACATGGGTGCCAACTGGGCGCGTATCCACACCTGGAACGGCAGCAAGTGGGAGTTCTCCAGCGACTGGTACCAGGCCGACGAAATGATCATCAAGCCCATGGTCAAGAACGCCGCCGACAAGTACGCCGCTGAGAAAAAGCTGACACGCCGCACGCCTGCGGACTGCCAGTCCTGATGGTGCAAACCCTGCCGCGCAAGCGGTGGGGCGGTGGCTGCATGCCGTGATGGGTGGGCAGCCACCAAATGAAAGCCCCGAAAGTCATTCGGTCGGGGTTTCCATTTGGGTGAATCCTGGAAAGTTGAATAGGCAAAGACCATGAGCGAAAAAAACATTGTTCTCAACGTCAATGGCATCGAAGTCATTTACAACCACGTCATCCTGGCGCTCAAGGGCGTGTCCCTGCAGGTGCCGGAGCGTGGCATCGTGGCCTTGCTTGGCGGTAACGGTGCGGGCAAAACCACCACGCTGCGGGCGATTTCCAACCTGCTCAAGGGTTAGCGCGGCGAAGTCACCAAGGGCAGCATCGAGCTGCGCGGTGAACGCATCGAGAACCTTTCGCCGGCCGACCTGGTGAACCGGGGTGTGGTCCAGGTCATGGAAGGGCGCCACTGCTTTGCGCACCTGTCCATTGAAGAAAACCTGATGACCGGCAGCTACACCCGCACCGACAAGGGCGAGATCGCGGCCAACCTGGAAAAGGTCTACAACTACTTTCCGCGCCTGAAAACCCGCCGCACCTCGCAAGCGGCCTACACCTCGGGCGGCGAGCAGCAGATGTGCGCGATTGGCCGCGCTCTGATGTCCAACCCCAACATGGTGCTGCTCGACGAACCCTCCATGGGCCTGGCGCCGCAGATCGTGGAAGAGGTCTTCAACATCGTCAAAGACCTGAATGACAAAGAGAAAGTCACCTTCCTGATTGCCGAGCAGAACACCAACATGGCGCTGAAGTACGCCGACTACGGCTACATCATGGAGTCGGGCCGCGTGGTGATGGACGGCGCCGCCGAAGACCTGCGCAGCAACGAAGACGTGAAAGAGTTTTACCTGGGCGTGGGCGGCGGCGAGCGCAAGAGCTTCAAGGACGTCAAGAGCTACAAGCGCCGCAAGCGCTGGTTGGCTTAAGGGCCCGAAGCTGGAAAATTTTCCCCCTGTGGGAGCGCGCCCCTGCGCGCGAATAGATCACCCACACCACCGTTTTTTCGCGCGCAGGGGCGCGCGCCCACAATGATCTGTCCAGTACCCATGAAGCACTACGACGCTCTTGAAACACGCACGCCAACAGCCCGCGAAGCCGCTTTGATGGCCGCTTTGCCTGCGCAGGTCGCGCATGCCAAAGCCCACGCACCGGCATTTGCCGAGTTGCTGCAAGACGTGGATGCGGCCCGTGTCGACAGCCGCGCTGCACTGGCCCGGTTGCCGGTGATCCGCAAATACGAATTGCTGGAGCGGCAAAAGGCGGCACGCGCGGCCGGTGGCAGTGTGTTCGGCGGCTTCAGCACCGTGGGTTTTGGCCGCGCCATGCCCCGCGTGTTCGCCAGCCCCGGCACGATTTACGAGCCCGAAGGCACCCGCCCCGATTACTGGCGCATGGCCCGAACCATGTACGCAGCGGGCTTTCGCCCGGGCGAGCTGATTCACAACTGCTTCAGCTACCACTTCACCCCGGCGGGCTCGATGATGGAAACCGGCGCCCACGCGCTGGGCTGCACCGTGTTTCCGGGCGGCATTGGCCAGACCGAGCAGCAAGTGGGGGCCATGGCCGAGTTGCAGCCTGCGGGCTACATTGGCACGCCCAGCTTTCTGAAAATCATCCTTGAAAAAGCCGCCGAGATGGGCGTGCTTCTGCCCAGTCTGCGCAAGGCCCTGGTGTCGGGCGAGGCGTTTCCGCCCAGCCTGCGCGACTGGATGACGGCGCACGGGGTGGATGCCTACCAGTGCTACGCCACGGCCGATGTGGGCCTGATCGCTTACGAAACCAGCGCGCGTGAAGGTCTGGTGCTTGACGAAGGCGTGCTCGTGGAGATCGTGCGCCCCGGCACGGGCGACCCGGTGCCCGAAGGCGAGGTGGGCGAGTTGGTCATCACCACGCTCAACCCCGAATACCCCTTGATCCGCTTTGGCACGGGCGACCTCTCGGCCATCTTGCCAGGCGCTTGCCCGACGGGCCGCACGGGGCAGCGCATCAAAGGCTGGATGGGCCGCGCCGACCAAACCACCAAAATCCGGGGCATGTTTGTGCACCCGGCGCAGGTGGCTGAAATCGTGAAACGCTTTCCTGAAGTGAGCAAGGCCCGCTTGGTGGTGACCGGTGAGATGGCCAACGACCAGATGGCGCTGCACGTGGAAACCGACCACTTGGCCAATGACGCGCTCAGGCTCAAGCTGGCAGAGGCGGTGCGCGACGTGACCAAGTTGCGGGGGGATGTGCATCTGGTGGCCCCTGGCAGCCTGGCCAACGATGGCAAGGTCATTGAGGATGCCCGCAGCTACCAATGAGCCTGGCGCTGCAATTCCTTAGTCAAAGCAAGGGCAAACAAGGGTTAGCCGCTAAGTACTTTCCGCGATTTCATGACACTCTGATGGTTTTAAACTATCAAGTTATTTTTAGGAGTGTGTAAATGAAGCAATGGATTGCATTGGCCGCATTGGCCGCTGTTTCGGTGGGTGCCCAAGCCCAAGCTTTTCCTGGCACGAAGCCGGTGTCCATCGTGGTGCCGTTCACGGCGGGCGGTCCGACTGACCGTGTGGCGCGCGACTTGGCCGAAGCCATGCGCAAGCAAATCCCGGGCAGCAATTTTGTGGTTGAAAACGCTGCAGGCGCAGGCGGCACCATCGGTGCTGGCAAGGTGGCCAAAGCCAACCCCGATGGCCACACACTGCTGTTGTTCCACATCGGCATGGCGGCCACCCCGGCGCTGTACCGCAAGATTTCCTACAAGCCCCTGGAAGACTTCGAGTTTCTGGGCATGGTCAACGACGTGCCCATGACCTTGATCGGCAAGCCTCAGTTGCCCGCCAACACTTACCGCGATTTTGAAAACTACATCCGCACCAACGCAGGCAAGTTGAACATTGCCCACGCGGGTCTGGGGTCGGCCTCGCACATTTGCGGCTTGTTGTGGCAGTCCACGTTGCAGACCAAAGACGCCATGACCACCATCCCGTTTGGTGGCACCGCGCCCGCCATGACCGCCCTGATCGGCGGCCAGGTGGATGTGATGTGTGACCAGACCACCAACACCACTGGGCAGATCGAAAGCGGCCGCGTCAAGGCGTTCGCCGTGACCACGGCCAAGCCCTTGGGTGGACACCCTGTGCTCAAGCACTACCCCAGCTTGCAAGAGATGGGGCTGAAGGGCTTCAACCTGACCATCTGGCACGGTTTGTATGCGCCCAAAGGCACGCCTGTGGCCATCACCAAGACCCTGAACGACGCCTTGAAGAAGGCCCTGAAAGACCCCGAGTTCATTAAGAAGAACGAAGGTCTGGGCGCCTTGGTGGTGACGGACAACCGCACCGACCCGGCTGAGCACAAGAAGTTTGTGGCCGCAGAGATGGTCAAGATCAAAGCCGCGGTGGACGCCGCTGGCAAATACGCCGACTGATTTTCAGGATTTTGAAACAGAAAAATCGCTCGAGAGCGCATGCCAGTCAGTGTAGGACTGACTGGTTTCAATTTAAAAAGGGAACCCTGTTCAAACACGGTTCCCTTTTTCATGCGCGGGCTGCAAGACGAGACGCTCTGTGCGGGCCCGGTTGTGGGTCGGTGCGCAGGGGGCTACGACAATCGGGGCCACCCCAATGCCGATGGGTTACGCGTTGTCTAACGCATTGGCGGCACCCCACAGGGCAGGTGAGTCGGGAGATTGAATTGCCCACACTGGGATTTTTTGCAAATAGCTTGTGAAGCGTCCTTTCGCTTCGAAGCGGGATCTGAAGCACGACGTTTCAAACCAGCCCATTAAGCGAGGCACGATGCCACCGCCAATGTAGACGCCACCCCTTGCACCCAAGGTCAGGGCGAGATCGCCAGCAACCGAGCCAAGAAAAGCTGTGAACATGTCCAGTGTTTGTAGATAGTCGGCATCGTGATCAGTCAGCGCTCTTTGAACAATGTCCATGGGCGTGATGTCTGGTGCCGAGGGTTGCTGGCGAATGGCGGACAAGGCCAGGTGCAAGTCGACCAAGCCTTTTCCGCACAGAACGCGTTCGGCCGAGACGTGGCCGTATTGCTGACGAATATGGTCTATGACCTGATACTCCAGAGTCGTTTGTGCTGCGAGCGTGATGTGCCCGCCCTCGCCGGAGATGGCTGACCAGCCGTGATCACTGTGGGGAATCAAGCCTGAAACTCCCAAGCCAGTTCCAGGGCCAACGAGGGCAATGCTGGCGTGTTCGCAAGCAGACTCACCGCCGATTTGGGTTCGATATGCAGGTGGCAACGTCAGCAAAGCCAGAGCCAGTGCTGTGAAGTCATTGATTACTTTCAGGGTGCGAAGTGAAAAGCGTTTTTGCAGTGC
>ERZ1292625.4560-Hain-H41-01um-R1-4560-length-10274-cov-10_pt1 | contig 10274 bp, 10 predicted proteins | sample MGYA00564400_ERZ1292625 | MGnify/ENA primary metagenome ERZ1292625 (study PRJEB36523, sample SAMEA6512639) | groundwater metagenome | collected 2019-01-08 | study: AquaDiva: Metagenomics assemblies of 32 groundwater samples
AATGCTATGGTGATTATAGACGAGACCAATACTCCCAAGGGCACCAGGGTCTTCGGCGTGGTGCCGCGCGAGTTAAGGCAGAATTTTATGAAGATAATCTCTTTGGCCACCGAGGTGGTATAAAAATATGTTCGTCAAGAAGAATGATTTAGTCAAAATTATTTCCGGAGAAAGCCGGGGCAAGACCGGCAAGATTCTCAGGGTGTTCCCGGAGGAAGAAAGAGTGGTGGTTCAGGGCATAAACCTGCGCTGGAAGCATATGCGCCGGAGCCAGGAGCATCCGCACGGCGCCAGAATCCAAAAGGAATTGCCCATCCATATTTCCAAGGTGAAAATAGTTTGTCCCCAGTGCACTAAGCCGACTAAAGTGGGGTATAAGATTGCCGAGTCGGGACTGAAGAGCCGTATCTGTAAAAAATGCGCCCAACCGATAGGTGAACAATAATGAGCAAGAGTATAAGCCGGTTGTTTGAGAAGTATAAGAACGAAGTGGTGCCTCTGTTGATAAATGAGGCGCCGCATAAGAATAAAATGGCCGTGCCGCGCCTGGAAAAGATAGTGGTCAATATGGGCGTGGGTAAGGTTATAGAAGAGAAGGACCGGTTGGAAGCGGTCGCCAAGGACCTGGCGCTGATTACGGGCCAGAAACCGGTGCTGACCAAGGCCAGAGTAGATGTGGCCGCTTTTAAACTGCGCGCGGGCGTACTCATCGGATGTAAGGTGACTCTGCGCCGTAAGATGATGTATGACTTCCTGGATAAACTGACCAGCATCGTCATCCCCAGGCAAAGGGATTTTCGGGGCTATTCCCGCAAGTCCTTTGACCAGAGCGGCAACTATAATATGGGCCTGGCCGAACAGTCCCTTTTCCCGGAGATTGTTATTGATAATGTTAAGTTCGTCCAGGGCATGGATATTACTATGGTGATAAAGAGCCCGTCCGTGGAGTTATCGTATAAGATGCTTAAGGCAATGGGATTCCCGTTTAAGGATTAAGAAAGGATATTACTTTGGCTCGTAAGTGTTTGGTAAATAAACAGAAGAAAGAACCTAAGTTCAAGACCCGCGGATACAACCGTTGCCAACTCTGCGGCCGCAGGCACGCCTACTACCGCAAGTTTAATATGTGCCGGATATGCTTCAGGAACTTGGCTTGGGAAGGCAAGTTGCCGGGCGTAAAAAAGGCGAGTTGGTAATTTAGTGGAGTATCCCGCCAGGCGGCGGGATCTAATGGCGCCTGTGGCGCCATAAGAGGAGAAAATTAATGAGCGTTTGTGACCCGATTGCTGATATGCTGACCCGCATCCGTAATGCGAATGCGAACCGGACGCCTTCCGTGGAAATTCCGGCTTCCAAGGAGAAGAAAGCCATTCTTGATGTTATCAAGGAAAGCGGATATATCAGCGACTATAAATTAATTGAAGACAAGAAGCAGGGGACTATCAAGGTTTACCTGAAATATACGGTCGATGACGAGCGGGTGATTAATAACATTAAGCGCATCAGCAAACCCGGCCGCCGGGTCTACAAGCGGGTTGATAAACTGGGTACGGTCCTGGACGGGCTGGGTATAGCCATTGTTTCTACGCCCAAAGGGGTGCTCACGGACCACGAATGCCGCAAACTCAAGGTGGGCGGCGAGGTGATTTGTCATATCTGGTAAACGGCTGGTATTATATAATCATTTTCAAAGATAATACAGAATACGCATAAATCCGTCAAAATTCATTCCAGTGAATAACCAGAATGCGGCTGAAATCGGTGGGGCTAAAACTTGCCATAGCAAACCTGGTGCAAAAACAATAATGGCCAATAATAGGAAAGGGGCAATTCTGTTGAATGCCTCATATTTTTCCTTGGCTTTATATGACGGTAATAACTCTCTCAAGACATGGTGACCATCCAACGGGTAAACAGGGATTAGATTAAATAATATGAGTCCAATATTCATCACTACTCCTAGTCCCAATAATTTCAGGGCAATAATAGGAATAGCAATATTAGTAATAGTAAGAACTCGTAGGGTGCTACCAATTATTATGGCAATCGACAGATTGGCGAACGGTCCGGCTAATGATACCAGAATGTCATCTCTACTTGGATGACGGAAATTATACGGGTTTACCGGCACCGGTTTGGCCCATCCAATTGGAGCGAAAAGGATACAGATAGTTCCGATAGGATCAAGATGAGATAATGGGTTTAATGTTAAGCGCCCCATAAATTTAGGCGTCGGGTCGCCGCACCTATAAGCCATATAGGCATGGCAAAATTCATGGAGTGTTAGAGCAACGAGCAGATTGGGAATTCTTAATAACAACATTTCTAAATCAGGCATATAACTGATATGCTATCAAGAAGGATAGGCAGAGTCAAGGAAAAATATCCTGAATAAGCCAATCTTCTCTTGACCCGGTCGGAGATGTTTGATAAATTATCAGGCCTATGGAAACGAAAGGCAGAATATTGGTGGTGGATGACGAGGAAAGTATTTGCACTGTCCTGTCTTCTACATTAAAAAGGGAAGGGTATGAGGTTGTTACCTCTGCCATTGCTTCGGAAGGCATCGCCTATTTCAGGGAGGCATTTTCCAATGATCCGTTTGATGTGGTTCTGCAGGATATCAGGATGTCCGATATTTCCGGGCTGGATTTAATCAAGCAGTATCAGGAGACAGACCCATCGGTGATAATTATGGTTATAACCGCGCTGACTGATTTTCAGACCGCGACCGAGGCCATGCGCCGGGGCGCCTATGATTTTATAAAGAAACCGTTTGATAATGAGATTGATGTTAAACCAGCGGTTGAAAGGGCGATACAATTACGACGACTCCACCAGAATCTCAAGGAAACACCTGATATATTAAACTCTTTTAAGATTATCGGGGCGACGCCCCAGATGAAGGAAATCTACGACTTGGTCCGACGTATTGCCGCCACGGACAGCACGGTCTTGATACAGGGTGAGAGCGGCACGGGCAAGGAACTGATTGCCCGTTCTATTCACTACCAGTCCAGCCGGTTCTCGGAGTCGTTCCTGAGCGTGAACTGCGGCGCATTCTCCGAGAATCTCCTGGAGAGCGAACTCTTTGGACACGTCAAGGGTTCTTTCACCAGCGCTATCGCCGATAAAAAAGGACTTCTGGAAGTTGCTAATAAAGGCACCTTCTTCCTGGATGAGGTTTCTGAACTTTCACCGGCCCTGCAGGTTAAGTTATTGCGTGTTATCGAGACCAGAGAATTTATGCCGGTCGGAAGCACAGAGCATAAGCGGGTTGATGCGCGTTTTGTTGCGGCTACCAATACTGATTTGCAGGAGCAGGTTAAGAACGGCAACTTCCGGGAGGATTTGTTCTACCGGCTTAATGTGATTTCCATCATGCTGCCGCCGCTTAGGGAACGCAAGGATGATATCCCGCTTCTGGTCGGATATTTTCTGGCCAAATATAATAAAATGATGAGAAAGGATGTTCGGGGGCTTTCTGATGAGGCCATGGCGTCATTAATCGGCTATTCCTGGCCCGGCAATATCAGAGAGTTTGAAAACGTTATCCAGCGAGGTATGGCATTGAACAAAGGAACGATAATCAACATAGGAAACCTTAACCTGATGCCGGTAACGCGCCTGCCAGGCCGGCCCGCGGATATTAAGCGGGAATCGGAAAAGGCCGTTCTTGATGTCAGCCGAGCAGATAAAGAGGGCACTGTCATTCCGTCGGGCGGTATAAAACTGGAGCAGAAGATAGAAGAGATAGAATGTGATTTCATTAAGACGGCGTTGCAGCAGAGTTGGTGGAGCCAGACCTTAGCCGCCAAATTACTGGGCTTGAATATCAGGACGATGCGCTATAAGATAAATAAGTATAAATTAAACCGGAAACATAATATTAAGCCATAATGGACCAATCACCCATCCTTTCCCCAATGGGGAGAGGAGAAAGGTGAGGGGGATAAAATGAATAGTTCATACACGGTTATTGCCCGCCGTTACAGGCCCCAGGTTTTTGATGATGTTATAGGCCAGGAATATATCACTACAACCCTGAAGAATGCCATCACCGAGAATAAAGTGGCGCATGCCTATATCTTTGCAGGCACGCGCGGGGTGGGCAAGACGTCGCTGGCGCGCATTTTTGCCAAGGCGCTTAACTGCAAAGATGGCCCGACCGCTGCGCCCTGTAACAAATGTGAATTCTGTAAGTCCGTAGCCGAAGGCAATGACCCTGACGTGATAGAGATAGATGCGGCTTCCCAGACCGGCATAAATGATATCCGCCTGCTTCAGGAGAGTATCGGTTATATCCCGCTCAGAGCGAAATATAAACTTTATATTATGGACGAAGCACACCAGTTGTCAAAGAGCGCCTTTAATGCGCTTCTTAAGACCATTGAAGAGCCGCCGCCCCATGTGAAATTTATCTTTGCCACCACCGACCCGAATAAACTTCCCGACACCATCCTTTCCCGGTGCCAACGTTTTAATTTCAGGCCTATTCCCAGTAAAAAGATATACGAGCAATTGGCTAAGATTTGCCAGAATGAGAAATTTACCTGCAAGCAGGAGATTATTACGGCTATTGCCAAACTGGCCCACGGTTCTATGCGCGATGCCCAGAGTTTGTTGGACCTGGCAATATCCTCATACAGCGATAAGGCCACGCTCTCGGATTTGGGATTCCTGTCCGATGCCGCTTCTTTTGATAATGTGTTTAAACTGGCAGATGCTATTGCCGGGTATAAACTGGATGATATTGTTTCTGTTATTGATGGCATCTTCAAGGAAGGCAAGGATGTTAATGCCTTTATTGAGCAGATGGTGGAGCATTTCTGGCATCTTATCCTGATTCAGATATCGTCTGCTAAGATAGACCTTTTGGAGGAAGAGATTATTGAGAACAAGGAGCGTCTCCGCACCCAGGCCGGTGATTTTAGGGTTGAGATACTTATTGATTTTATTTCGCTTTTGCAGGAGACCAAGCGGAATATAAAGGAAACAGTCAACAACCGGTTGCATCTGGAATTTGCCTGCCTTAAACTGGCTAAATTATTCAAGGAACAATCTGAAAAATCCCAGACCGGCGCTAAACGATAGTGTCGCAGTCCCGATTTATCGGGATACTGCGAACTATAGTTGGCAGTATTCAGCCCAGTCCCGACTGGTCGGGACTGGGCTGCACTGCCATACTATAACGAAGGAACATAAGATAATGGATACAAACACCAGCGATAACCAAGACCTGACCTTATTAGATGAACAGGGTAAAAGAGGTCTTTGGAATCAGATACTTGCGCAGATAAAAGTCCTTCATCCGGTTAAGATATATCCTTATATCAAAGAAGGGCAGTTTATTAACGCGGACAGCGAAGAAATAGTAATCGGCTTTCCTAAGATTTATAACTTCCACCGCAGTCGCCTTGAGGATGTTGTAATAAAAGAGGAAGTAGAGCGGATTATTGAGAAGGTCAGCCGTTTGAAGATAAACGTTGCCTTTGTGACTATAAACGGCAACGGGGCTGAGGAAGAGATTGTCAGGGAGCCGGTGGCCGAGACAGCATCTGTCTCCACAAAACAGGTAGCAGAGAAAACGGCAGCCGCGCCTAATAGTAATAAATCTTCCAATTGTTTTGCAGGCGATGATGAAAGGCGTCTTAGGGAAAAAGTCATGCAGGATGAACGGCTCAGGAAGATATTAGAGGTTTTTGAAGGTAAACTGGTAAGGGTTAAGAAATCTCAATGATGATGGTTATTGAAATGGAAGCCGCATTTTTTATGAGGCATAATTAAATCGCGGTCATTTATATCCCTCTGGTTTATAGGAAAGGTTCTGCATACAGTAGAGCGCGCGCTGTAGATTCCGCACTGAATGGTGCCGTTATTTCCTTTGAGGGCTGGGCAGCGGAACATTATCGCGCAACAGGCGCCGCACCGCTGGCATTCGCCGTGACGGTTTGCTAAATCAATCTTGGCCTTATGAGGCCTTAAATAGACCAGGAACATCCGCCTGATTTTTCCCCACGCCAGAACTATCTGCTTCTTCGGCATTCTTATACTTTATAAGTGGAATATAAAAAAGCAAGAAAACTTGATATTATTTATGAGAAATGTTAAAGTTACGGCACTATGAAGAAATTGTTAGCCGTTTTGGTGTTGTTATGTCTGTTTGGTGGCAGTATGGTTCTGGCTGAAGACGTTCTGCCTGATTTAATCTGGACCCTGACCAGCCACAAAGACCCGGAGATGCGTGCGGATGCCGCCACTATGCTTGGGTCCATCAAGGTTAAATCAGCCGTAAAACCCCTGATAGATGTGCTTTCTGATGATAACGAGAGTGTTCGGGTTGCGGCGCACAAATCACTGGTAAAAATTACCAAGCAGGACCTGCCGCTTCAGCCGGCGCAATGGCTTGAATGGTGGGATAAATCCGGCAGCCATATCTACGAGAATATCACCTCCGGGAGCCAGGAAATGGCAAAACTCAGATCGTATCTCAATGTGGCTTTTATCGTGATGATTCTGGAGTTGGTTTTTATTATACTTTTCATCATGGTCTTCAGTTTTATGGGCGGCGCCAAGATAAAGGAAATGAAGGAAATCAACCGCCGGGCCGAAACCTATATCGCTGATGCCGACGGCGTTTCCAGGCGGTTTGAACAACTCATTGAGGATACGGAACGCAGACGTAATGAAATGAATCTGTACTTTGATAAACTCCGTAATGACATTACTCTGTTTGTCGGCAAACTCCGTGAAGATAATCAGAACGAGATTGAACGTTTTGCCGACCTTATTAACCAGAATCTTGAGCACTCGTTGCGCGAGGCAGGCAGGACTCTCAGGGAAAAATCCGAGGCGGAATTAAGACAGACCCTAACCCTACTCAAAGAGGATTTGGGGAATCTGGTCCGGAAAACCGTAGCCGAGCAATTAAAGCAGAATAAGGTCTGATAGTTAACCCCGTTAGAAATGATATTATCGGGTGTGAGAAGACATAACAAGGTTAATAAAGGTTATTTGCAGTCATTTCTAACGGGGCAAATGACCTCGACATCAGTCGGGATAATTGCCCGTGAGTGCCATAAGGGCGCCATGGCGCTTCGGCGCCATAATTCGTTTTACTCAAATGGGCAGGTAACAAATCTGCCGCCGCCCAAGAGCCATATACACTTGATTGGTATCGGCGGAACGGGTTTGAGTAATATTGCCTACTACCTCTCATCCAGAGGTTATAAAATAACCGGTTCAGAACTCCAGCATAATCCGGCCACTGATTGGCTCAAGCGCGAAGGCATCAAGGTATTCCAAAGCCATAAGGTATCAAACATTTTGTCCGATACCAAACTCATTATCAAATCAGCGGCTGTCAGGGATAATAATCCTGAGATCAAGGAGGCGCTGCGCCTGAAGATACCGGTTATCAAATATGCCCAGGCGCTCGGACTCCTGATGGCCGAGAAGACCGGCATTGCCATCAGTGGCACGCACGGCAAGACCACCACCACCGCATTAATTTCTTATCTATTATCAAAGGCTAAGTTGAATCCATCTTTTATGGTCGGCGGGGTGCTTCGTGATTTTGAAAGCGGGTCGGTCTTTGGGAAGGGTAGGCATTTTGTCGCCGAGGCCTGTGAATACGACCGCTCGTTCCACCATCTGCCTGCCAAAATAAAGATTATCAACAATATTGAGCCGGACCACATGGATTACTACAAGACCTGGGCTAAGTTGGTGGAATCGTTCCGTCAGTTCATTGCTACTACGCCTCGTGATGGATTTGTCATTGCCAATATGGCTAATTCCGGAGTGAGAGAATGTCTTCGTAAGAAGATAGATGCTCATATTATAGCATTTGGTCCCATGCCCTCTAGGGCATGTCAGTGGTACCCGAAAAATATCCGGGTTATTAACGACCGCTGGCACTTTGAGGTCTGGCATAAGGGCCGAAAATACGGCAACTTTGTTAATTCCCTGCCGGGTGAACACAATATTCTCAATGCCATAGTGGCTATAATTGTGGCTGATATTCTTAAGGTGAATAAAAATATTATCCGCAAGGCGCTGGCCGGATTTAAGGGCGTGCATCGCAGGTTTGAAATAGTCGGTCGGGTAAAAGGGCGGCTGGTTATTGACGATTATGGCCATCATCCAACCGAACTAAAGACCGTGGTTGATACGGCCCGGAAATTATTCCCTGAACGCCGGAGATGGCTTATCTTCCAGCCGCATCTTTACAGCCGGACTAAGTTATTCCTTAATGATTTTGCCAAGGTGTTGTCCGGCAATGAAATCGTATTGATACCGCCTATTTATGCGGCTCGGGATGTCACGCCGGCCCAGCGGGTGACCTCTTCAGAAGAACTGGTTAAGAGAATTGTCCATTACGGCGGCCGCGCTAAGTATCTGCCGGATTTTCCCAGCACTGTGAAATATCTCAAGGAAAATACCATTCCCGGCGATGTTATTATTACTATCGGCGCAGGCGATGTTTGGGAAATCGGGCAGGAACTAATTAAGCAATTAAAATAAGGATTAACCACAAAGGTCACTAAGACCACAAAGTGAATATTGTCACCCTGAACGAAGTGAAGGGTCTACTTCCGAAGAGATTCTTCGGTCGCTACGCTCGCTCAGAATGACACCTTTGTGTACTTTGTGGTTAAAAGCGGTCTATTATGATAAGGAAAATAAAAAATATATTTGTTTCGTATAAGAGCATTATCCGTTACAACGAGCCGATGGCTAAACATACCTCATTCCATATCGGCGGCCGGGCGGAAGTATTTATCACGCCTAAGAACCTCGCGCAACTAAGTGGGATTTACAGGTTGTGCTGTAAGAAAAAGATTCCGATACATATCCTCGGTAGGGGAACTAATCTTTTAGTCAATGATAGGGGAGTTAAAGGCGTTGTCCTGAAACCGGAATGGATAAACCTTGAGCGAAAAGGGAATAAGATAACCGTGTCTTCGGCTTATCCGCTGGCCCGGCTGGTGCAGGAGAGCGCTAAGATGGGCCTGAGCGGATTAGAGCCATTGGTCGGCATCCCGGGCAGTGTCGCAGGGGCAGTGATGATGAATGCCGGAGGTAAATATGGCCAGATTGGCGATGTGGTAAAATCAGTCAAGGTTATTACTAAAGACGGCCGGATTAAGACCGTCAATAAAATTAGGTTTGGTTATCGCTGGTCTAATCTTAAAGGGAAATTACTTTCAGAGGTGACCCTGCAACTTAAACCGACAACATCTGCGGCAGTCCGCAGCCGTATTGGAGAGATATTAAGGGAGAAAAGACAAACCCAGCCGCTGGCTGACTGGAGCGCGGGCTGTGTATTTACCAACCCTACCCGTTCAAGCGCAGGGATGTTGATAGATAAGGCAGGGCTAAAAGGCTTGACTATCGGCGGCGCTAAAATATCCACCAAGCACGCTAATTTTATAGTTAATGCTGGTAAAGCAAAGGGCAAGGATGTTCTGAAACTGATTAATATTATCAAGAAAACGGTTCGGAAGAAGTTTGGGGTCAACCTCGGACTGGAAATTGAAACGTGGTAAATATTAACCACAAAGGTCACAAAGAGCACAAAGTTGTCATTCCTGCGGAAGCAGGAATCCAGATTTTAATTCTTTGTGTCCTTAGTGTTCTTTGTGGTGAAGGAGTTTTTATATTATGAGGAATAATCTGTTGTCCTTATTCAATCAGAAGAAACTGCGGATTGGCGTCTTATTAGGCGGATTCTCGTCCGAGCGAAAGATATCCCTCAAATCCGGCCGGGCTGTGGTAAAGGCATTGCGAAGTTTGGGCCATCCGGTTAAGGTAATAGATGTTCGAAGTCCGAATATCCTGTCGTTACTCAAAGGTATTGACCTTGCCTTTATTGTCCTGCACGGCAAATTCGGCGAGGACGGCACACTTCAGCGTATTTTAGAGAAACAGCATATTCCTTATACCGGTCCGGGTGTCAAGGCATCACAGGGTTCATTTGATAAAGCTATTACCAAGGCAGTGTTAACCAAACATAAGATACCGACGGCCCCGTATTGCATAATGCAGAATGATAAATTAATAATTCGTCATTCGTCATTTGTCATTCGTCATTTTCCCATCGTGGTCAAGCCCAGTAAAGAGGGTTCCAGCGTCGGCGTATCCATTGTCCACAATGACGCTGAACTGAAAAAGGCGCTCCAGGCCGCCGCGCGTTACGACAAGAATATCCTGATAGAGCAGTTCATTAAGGGACGGGAGGTGACGGTCGGAATCCTGGGCCAGACGCCTCT